>Ga0316193_10000387_pt1 | contig 26942 bp, 24 predicted proteins | sample MerIslsedime2_MG_FD_207735 | JGI IMG/M metagenome (GOLD analysis project Ga0316193, IMG submission 207735) | Coastal sediment microbial communities from Maine, United States - Merrow Island sediment 2 | ecosystem: Environmental > Aquatic > Marine > Coastal > Sediment | place: USA: Maine... | reverse complement strand
CAGGATGTCGTGCATCGGCCAGAAACGGCCCGCTGCACCGGCGCAGAACGCCGCCTCTACAGCTGGCCAGGCACGCGGGTGAGTGGAGTTGGGGAACGAGATCCACAGATAGCGCGCGATGCCTGATTGAACGTACAGGCTGTCGATGATCCGGGCGCTCTCAACGTGAAACTGTCCACAATACGGACACTCAAAGTCGGAGATCTCGACGATCCGGATCGGTGCCGCCGTGTCTCCCTTGACCCGCGCCCGGTCCGCCCGCTGAAGAACTACCTCCTGGTCCGCCGGAACCACGTAGGGCTCCTGGGCGGCGACATCGACCGGCCGGACGAAACCGAAACCGAGTCCGAGGAGTGGAATCGCCAGGAGCATGCCCCCGGTTCCCGGCGCACGCGTCACGCTGAGAGATCCTGCAGAACCTGTCCTGGATTGTCCGCAGCCTTGACCTTCGCGTAAACCCTCTCGATTCTGCCCTCTGCGTCGATCACGAAGGTGGACCGCAGAATGCCTTCATACTCACGCCCGTACATCTTCTTCTTTCCCCACGCTCCGTAAGCTTCGGCAACCGCATGGTCCGGGTCGGAGAGGAGCGGGAAGTTCAGATCGTACTTATCCCGGAACCGGTCGTGCGAAGCCACTCCATCGGGGCTGACACCGATCACGATCGCGTTCTGTTCGGCGAGTCCAGGCTGATTGTCACGAAATCCGCAGGCTTGCTTCGTGCACCCGGAGGTATCGTCTTTGGGATAGAAGTACAGCACGACCCGCTTTCCGAGCAGATCCGACAGCTTTATTGAGCCTCCACCATCCGTCGCCAGCTCGAAGTCCGGCGCCATGTCACCCTCGGTAAGCATCGTTTTCCTCCGTATTGGATTTCAGTCGGTCCGAAGATCCTCGTACGACTGCGTCAGTTCTGTCCATGCCGCTTCGAGGTCCTCGTCCCTGACATGGGCACTTCCGACAGCCAGCCGCATCACGAACTGGCCGGCAAGCTCGGTGTGGGACAGGAACACTCTTCCGCGCCGGTTTACCTCGTCCAACAGACGGCGGTTCCAGTCGTCGGCCGGTGAAGGGCCGGAGCCATCGATTGCGGGCCTGTCGGATCGGTCGTCACCCGCCGGCAGTGCCCTGAAGCACACAGTGCTGAACGGCGAGGGCGCGACCAGCTCGAACCTGTCATCCAGCCGAACCCGGTCGGCGAAGCCGTTTGCCAGATCGATGTGGCGCCGAAGCATGTCCCGCAATGCCTCGGCTCCCAGCCGACGAAACAGGAACCAGAGCTTCAGCGCCCGAAACCTCCGTCCGAGCGGAAGGCCGTAATCCATCAGGTTTCGAGCTTCGACTCCGGTCTCCAGATAGACTGGCGTCGCAGCCAGGGAACGGCGGACGGCCGCCGGATCGCGGAACAGAAGCACGCTGCAGTCGATCGGGGTGGTGAGCCACTTGTGAGGATTCAGCACGATGCTGTCCGCGCGCTCCCATCCCTCGAACAGAGGTCGCAGCTCGGGGAGAGCTGCCGCCGGGCCGGCGTAGGCCGCGTCGACATGCAGCCAAACGCCGTGCCTGTCGCAGATCTCGGCGATGGCCCGTACCGGATCGATACTCGTGCTGGAGGTCGTTCCGATCGTGGCACACACCATGACGGGCACATGGCCTGCCTCAAGATCCGAAGCCATGGTCCGGTCCAGCAGATCGGGTCGCATTCGGAAGAGGTTGTCGCTGGCGATGCGGCGAATGTTGTCGGAACCGATTCCGGACGCGATGACAGCCTTGTCGATCGAAGAATGGGCCTGGTCGGACTGGTACACGAGCGGCCGAACACCGGACTCCCCGGTTATGAGCCCTTCTGTTCGGCTGCCCGGCCAAGCCTGTTCTCGCGCCGCCAGAAGTGCCGTGAAGCTGGAGCTCGATGCCGTGTCCTGGATCACGCCTTCGAACAGGTCCGGCAGACCCACGAATCGGACCATCCACTCGATCATCCGCGTCTCGAGCTCCGACGCAGATGGCGCTGTCTTCCACAGCATCGCATTCACGTTCAAAGCCGCGGCGATGAATTCGGCCAGGACACCGGGATCGGAGGAACTGCTCGAGAAGTAGGCCAGGAAGCCCGGATGATTCCAGTGCGTGAGTCCGGGCACGATAATCCGGTCCAGATCGGACAGGATGTCGTCGAGGGACTCGGGGGCCTCGGGAGGCGCCTTCGGGAGCAGCTCCAGCGTGTCTCCCGGGCTTACGTCGGGCAGGACCGGAAGCTCCGGAAGCCGCGTCCGATAATCCGATATCCATTCGGCGACCCGGGCGGCCGAGTCGAGCCACGGATCTGCACTCATTCTGGCGCTCTCTCCTTCGACGGTCTCACCGCAGTGATCATCTGGAAATCAGGCCCGATGTTCGCACAGCGGACTCGCTCCAACCCGGCATCGCGCAACCAGCCTGTGTATTCGGGAAGGGACCAGGTGCCCCCGTCGTCGGTGCTCAGCAGCATGGTGAGCGCGAACAAAGGGGCAAAGGCGGATACACCGCGCACGAAGTCGACGATCGCCACGCAACCACCGGGATTCAATCTCCCGGCGGCCTGGCGCAACAGCTCATGATTCGTCTCCCGTCCGTAAATATGCGTGACGTTGGCCAGCAGTATGACGTCGTATGACTGCTCTGGCAGGGCATGCAGGAAATCCAAGGGTAAGAGATGAATGCGCTGGTCCGTGCCGAGCCGGTATGCCGCGGCGACGTGTTCGATCACTTCCGGCCTGTCCAGCAGACTCACTTCGAACCCGCGGTCGGCCAGTGCCCGGGAATATACGCCGGGTCCTCCACCGACATCGAGCAGAGTCCTGGCCCCGGGCGCCGCACCGCGGACCGCATCCGCCACTGCGGCGACGTCGCCAGGCGACCGGTTGGCCATCGCAGCCATGAATCTCTCCAGGTCCTTGCCCTCCTTCGCTCCGCGGGCCGGGGAGTCCTCGGTCGCCGGATCTCCGGTCCGTACCGTCTGCGGAAGTTCCGCCGACCAGCGGCGGATCGTGCGCATCCAGTGCAGCAGGCTGTCTGCTTCGTAGTCGGGAGATTCCCGGTCGAGGAGTCGGGCCCGGCCGGCGCCGGTCAGTCTCCAACCCGATTCCTCGCCGCTGACCGCGCCCAACTCCTCGAGAGCGCCCAGCAAAGTCTGCACGCCACGCGGACTCACATTCAGCCGGTCCGCGATCTCCGATGTGGGGAGCGGGCCACCTTCGAGGGCGGCGATCATTCCAAGCTCAACGGCCGTCCCGGCCGCGATGGCCCACTCCGCCCCGCGACGGAAAGCATGAAGATCATTCAGGTCGGGCATGCGAGCAGGCTATCTCTCCGGGTCGTCACGCTCAAGGTGGGCGGGTCCTGCCCGACCGGTCCCGGCGTGCGTAACTTGGCGGCCATGGCCGAAACCTCGACCCACCTGGACGAACTGCTGGACGGCGGTCTCCTCGCTCTCGACGAGGAGATCGATGCGGTGCGCGAAGATCTCCAGTCCCGCGGACTCGGTTCCCCGCTTTCGGCGTCTGATGGAATCCGAATCGGTCGGCCTGGACTCGCCACGCAATACGAGTGGACACTGCCACCCGGCCGGTACTCGATCCGGCTGGACGACGCGGTGCGCGTCGAGTGCGAGCGTGGAAGCGGCCTGGGTTTCGTCACGAAGTTCGATGCCGCACGTCCTGCCGTACGCGTGCGTCTCGGGGAGTGGCTGGGGCCTCACCCTGGGCCCGCGACGCTCACCTTCGATCCCACCTGGCTGCTCGAGGCCCTGGCCTTCCGACTTCGCGAGATCGGGGATGACCCGCAGCGGTTCTACCCGTCGACGGCGCTGCGGTTGTTCGGTCGAGAGTTTCCAGAGACGGGACGTTCCGAACTTCCATCTGATGTCGACGAAGGACTGAATGACTCACAGCAGGATGCACTGGTCCGGATTCTCGGGAGTCGGGCTCAGCTGGTCTGGGGACCGCCTGGAACCGGCAAGACCCGTCTGCTGGGTAGCGCGGTCGCAGCTCTCGCCAGAACGGGCCGCGTCCTGGTTGTCGCGACGACCAATGTGGCGGTGGACGAGGCTGCTTCACGCATCGTGGACTGTCTCGGTGGCGCGGCCGTGGAGCAGAATCGTTTGATTCGAGTGGGAGCCGAGTTCAGCCCGACCGGAGACCCGGCCCTGGCGCCGGAGGCTGCCGTGGAGCGTGCCGAGCGCCGTGAGCCGACTAGGGTGTCCCGGGCACTGCTGGAACTCGAGGGTACGCTGCTGGATGGCCGGTCGCGAAAGGAGACTGCGGACCTGATGCTGGCCGAACGGCAGGCGCGCATTCTGGCCCGGGCGCGCGGCGAGGGAGACGATGCACTGGTGCAGCGTGCCGGGCGCCTCACGGGCGACCTGGTCCGCGCGACGCGCCGGGTGCTGGATGACGCCGACGTCGTACTCACCACCTTCGCGCGACTGGCCGTGCGCGATGAATTGGCGGCGCAGCGTTTCGCCTTCGTGGTCATCGACGAAGCCAGTACGGCACCGTTGCCGTACGTGCTCCACGCCGCGTGTCTGGCATCTGAAGGAGCCGCGGCATTCGGAGACTTCCAGCAACTTCCCCCCGTGGTGGTCAGTCGTGGTGGGTATGCCCGCCGCTGGTTGAGTCGGGACCTGTTCCGGGAAACCGGAGTCGTCACGGGCTCGGAAATGGAGCAACTCCCCTCGCCCGACGATCGGCTGTGCGCGATGCTGGTGGAGCAATATCGGATGCGTCCGGCGATCCGGGCCCTGGTCGGAGACCTGTTCTACGGTGGCCGTTTACTTGATGCCGCGCCGATTGTCGAGGCCGATAACCGAGCGCCGGCACTCGTGCTGCTCGAGACAGGACACCTCGACCCCGCCGTGAACCGGGTAGACGGTTCGCGAGAGAATTCGATTCATCTGGAAGTCATCACGCAGCTGCTCGAAGTCCTGGGTCGAGAGGGAGTCACCGATGTCGGTGTCGTGACCCCGTACCGCGCACAGACACGGTCCCTGTGGCGCGCCGTACACGGAAGACTGGGGCGCACTGCGCCCTCGAATCTGGAGATCAGCACGATCCACCGGTTCCAGGGGCGAGAAAAATCGGTGGTCATCCTGGATACCGTGGACGCTCCGCCAGGTCTGAGCTGGTTTCTGAATGAGCGCCGAAATCCTGACTTCCCGAGGCTCCTGAACGTGGCCCTGTCAAGGAGCAGGGATCTGCTGATCGTGGTCGGAACGAGCGCCGGGCTGACCCGGACGCTCCCCTCCGATGCCCTGTTGAATCGAGTGGTCCAGCGGATCACCAGGGACGGAGAGACGATCGATGCTCGTCGTCCGACGGACGCCGGACCCCTGGTGCGGGCGATGCTCGATGCACCCGGAAGCGAGACGGTTTCAGAGGACCTTAGATCGCCGGAGGCGACATGAGGACTGTGATTCAGCGCGTAAGCAGAGCGTGCGTGCGCGTGGAGGGACGGGTCATCGGTGAGATCGGGATCGGGCTGCTCGTGCTGGCCGGTTTCGCGCCGGGCGATAGTGACGCGGAGCTGGAGTGGATGGCACGAAAGATCAAGGGCCTGAGGCTGTTTCGAGACGCGGATGGCTTGATGAACAGGGACGTCTCCGAAGCCGGGGGGGCACTCCTCATCGTGTCACAGTTCACCCTGTATGGGGACGCTTCGAAGGGCCGACGACCGAGTTTCGTGCATGCGGCTCCACCGGCGGAGGCGGAGCGGCTGTATCGCCAGTTCCTGGATGCCTGCAGACGCGGCACGGTACCTGTCGCCGAAGGAGAATTTGGCGCGATGATGGATGTCGAGCTGGTGAACGACGGACCCGTCACGCTGGTAATCGAGCGATGAGGCCCAACCTGGTGCTGGCATCGGCGTCACCCCGGCGGGCGCTGATCCTGGATTCGCTGTCGATCCCCTATGACGTGAGGGTTCCGGGTAGCCAGGAGGACCTGTCAGCGGGTGAATTGCCGGCTGTCGCCGCGCGGAGGCTGGCGACGGAGAAAGCTGCCTCTATTCCCCTCGCGTCAGGCGAGATCACGATTGCCGCAGACACGATCGTCGCGCTCGGGTCAGAGTCATTTGGCAAGCCGGCAGATCCAGGCGAAGCAGTGGAAATGCTGCTGCGCCTGTCGGGGCGGGATCACTTCGTCTACACCGGGCTAGCAGTGAGGTCTGCGGTGCACCTGGTGTCCGGAGTTGAGCGGACGAGAGTGTCTTTTCGGCAGCTTGCTCGCCCCGAATGCGAGGAATACGTTGCCACCGGCGAGCCGCTGGACAAGGCAGGAGCCTACGGAATCCAGGGGCGCGGAGCCGCGCTCATCGAACGCGTCGACGGCGATTTCTACAACGTGGTAGGGCTTCCCGTGCAACTCCTTTTCTCTCTCCTCTCCCGGCACGGGGTTCGATACGACTTCGCGGGTCTGGAGTTCATTCCAGCGGGGCATCCGGGCGCCGAGTGAGTACGCACCGATGAGTCGAAAGATGGCCGTCCTGGCGATCGACCAGGGTACGACGGGCTCCCGTGCCCTGCTGGTCGGGCGTGATGGTACGGCTCTCGGGTCGGCGTACGAGGAGTTTCCCCAGTACTTCCCGGCTCCGGGCCGGGTCGAGCACGATGCCGACGAGATCTGGTTGTCGGTCAGGTCCGTGGCCGAGCGCGCACTGGCAAACTCGGACCTGGATCTGGCGCACGTGGCGGCGATCGGCATAACGAATCAGCGTGAGACGACTGTTGTGTGGGATCGGGCCACCAGCCGACCGCTCGCGCCTGCAATCGTGTGGCAGGACCGGCGGACCGCCGGACGGTGCGAGCAGCTGCGGACGGATGGCCTGGCCGACATGATCCGGGCTCGCACAGGGCTGGTAGCCGATCCGTACTTTTCGGCGACGAAGCTCGAGTGGCTTCTCGAACGGAACCCGGAGTGGCGCGCCAGGGCGGCAGATGGAGAGATCTGTTTCGGTACCATCGATTCCTGGCTCATCTTCCGCCTGACCGGCGGCCGAGTTCATGCCACCGACCATACGAATGCGTCACGCACGCTTCTCTATTCGCTCGACGACCGAAACTGGGATCCGGAGTTGTGCTCCCTGTTCGGAGTGCCGGAGCCAATGCTGCCGGAGGTCCGTCCGTCCGCCGCTGACTTCGGCCGCACCGACACGGAAGTCATGGGAGCGGAGATCCCGATTACGGGAGTGGCCGGTGACCAGCAGGCGGCTCTGTACGGTCATGGCGGCTGGAATCGGGGCGACGCAAAGAACACCTACGGGACCGGAGCCTTCCTGCTCCTCCACACGGGAACAGAACGAGGCACAGAGCAGTCCGGAGTTCTCACTACCATGGCCTGCGGTCCGCGCGGTGAACCTGAATATGCGCGAGAGGGTTCGATCCTGGTCGCGGGGGCAGCTGTCCAGTGGCTGCGTGACGGACTGGGATTGCTGGCGAATTCGGCCGACAGCGAGGTCCTCGCCCGCAGTGTGAGCGACACAGGTGGTGTCGTATTCGTGCCGGCTTTTGCCGGCCTCGGGACACCGTACTGGGTTCCGGAGGCCCGCGGAGCGATATTCGGTCTGACCCGGGGAACTGAGAAAGCTCACCTCGTTCGGGCAGCGCTCGAGGCTATGGCCTGCGGCACGGTGGAGGTGCTTGAAGCGATGACGCAATCCGCGGAGGTATCTATCGGCCGATTCAGGGTCGACGGAGGTGCCGCGGCGAACGACTGGTTGATGCAATTCCAGTCAGACTTGCTCGGCCTGGACGTACATCGCCCCGCGGCAACAGAGCTGACGGCGATTGGCGCGGCCGGCCTGGCGGGTGTGGGCAGTGGCTTCTGGGCCCGGCCGGAGGAGTTCCTCGGCGCGCTCGGAGAGGAATCGGTGTTCTCGCCCGGTGCGGAAGCGGCAGACGTGCGTGACCGGGTGATGACAGAGTGGGGCAGGGCAGTTCGCGCCGTGATCGGGTGGGCGGAGGACGGATCCGGATGACAATCGGATCTCAGGGGTCCAGGCCGATTCGCATCGGGGTGATCGGTTCTGCTTCGGCATCCGAACGGGGAAGTCAGACCGCCCGGTCCGTCGGACGTGCCCTCGCTCTCGCTGAGGCCGTTCTCGTGTGCGGGGGAGGGACCGGTGTCATGGCCTCGGCCGCCGCCGGCGCGGCCGCCGAAGGAGGACTCGTGCTCGGCATACTGCCGGGAGATGACCCGCAGGCGGCCGCATCGGGGGTGACGATCCCGATCGCCACCGGGCTGGGCGAGAGCCGCAACGCTCTCGTGGTGAAGGCGTCCGAAGCGCTGATCGCCATCGAGGGGGAGTGGGGAACGTTGAACGAGGCCGCTCTCTGCATGAAGATCGGTCGACCGCTCGTCGGAGTCGGGGATGCGCTCGGCGACCGATTCCCGATTGAGCGATTCGAGGAACCTGCGGCAGCGGTCGCACGGGCCCTGGAACTGGCTTCGGCCCACCGTCATCCGGACGGCGGAACGGGGCATCAAACTTGATAAACAGGCGGTGCAAACGTGTACGCGGTCTACATATTTGGTGGAATTCTCGCAGTCCTTCTGGCGGCAGTGATCTTTGCGCCGATGATCGAACGCAAGAGCGTGCGGGAGGCGGAGTCACCCACGGCCGAGGGCCGGAAAGCCAGGGCGCTGGATGCTTTGCGTGAGCTGGAATTCGAGTATGAAACCGGAAAGATGGCGGACTTAGACTACAACCGGCTCCGGGCCCACTGGGCGAACGAAGCCATCGAAGCCCGCGATTCTCTGGGCGAGTCGATGGACAGGCCTGTTGGAGGAGTGTGCCCGGTGTGCGGCGCGGAGCTGCGTGCAGAAGCGAAGTTCTGTTCGCGCTGTGGCCACGCGGTAGCCGACGACGCCGACGGCGTCTGAGGGGCCGCATTCATGGTGCAGCCGGTCGACCTCCGGAGTGACACCGTCACCCGTCCGCCCACTGGCATGCGGCGCGCCATGGCCGAAGCCGAGGTAGACGACGACGTACTCGGCAAAGATCCCACGGTGGATCGGCTCGAGCGGCGCGTCGCCGAGTTGCTGGGCAAGGATGCAGCACTGTTCTTCCCGTCGGGTACCCAGGCGAATCAGACGGCCATGTTGCTGCATACGTCGCCGGGTACCGAGGCCGTGTGCGACAGCGAGTCGCACGTGTTCAACTATGAACTGGCAGATGCGGCCTGGCTCGCCGGCGTTCAGCTGAATCCCGTCGAGTCCGATCACGGCCGGTTGACGGCAGCCGACGTGGTGAAAGCGATCCGGCCGGGCGATCGGCATCATTCCCTCACCTCTCTCGTGTGGATGGAGAACACGCACAACATGCACGGCGGCGTTGTCGTCCCGCTGGACGCGATGCGGTCCGTGCGGGAGGCGGCCAGCGAACGGGGGCTTCCCGTGCATCTCGACGGAGCCCGGCTGTGGAATGCATCGGCGGCGTCAAAGACGTCGCTGTCCGACTACTCCGCTTGTGCGGACACGGTGATGGTGTGTTTCTCGAAGGGGCTCGGATGCCCGATCGGCTCGATGCTGGTTGGGCCGCAGGACCTGATCGACGCGGCATGGTCGGTTCGAAAACGGCTGGGAGGTGGCATGCGCCAGGTCGGGATCCTGGCTGCCGCGGGGCTCTGGTCGCTCGACCATATCCTGCCAGGACTCCCTGACGACCATTCCCGTGCCAGCAGGCTCGCAGAAGCGTGTGGGAAGATCGACGGACTGAGGCCGATCGAGCCGGACACCAACATCGTGATGATCGACATCACGACCCCCGAAATCGATGCCGCCGGTCTGGCACGACTGCTCGAGGAGCATGGGGTTTATCTGCTGCCGGCAGGTCCCACCAGGGTCCGCGCGGTGACTCACTTCGATATCGATGACGCTGGAATCGCCAGGGCCATCGAAGGATTTCGGTCGGTTCTGTCCTGATCTGGCTCCACACGTGTAGGTTGAAGATGTTCAGCGTCCAGTGTTTGGACGAGAATACACGTGAAACCAGGAAATAGGAGACCGTAATGTCAGTTGCGAAAGTATCGGAAATCACCGCGTCGTCGACGGTAAGTTTTGACGATGCCGTGAAGGTCGGAATCGCCCGTGCCAGCAAGACGCTCAAGAACATCAAGGGCGCCTGGATCAACGAGCAGACCGTGGAAGTGAAGGACGGCGAGGTCAAGTCCTACCGGGTGAACATGAAGGTCACGTTCGTGCTCGACGACTGAGGCGTTGAGTGCGAGCGGCGGGCTCATGACAGCCGCTCGCAGAAAGCTACCGGATCGGCCTCGGCCCAGGCCGCCCGGCTATCTCTCCAGGGTCTGCGCTCCCGTCTCAGGCATCCAGGCGAGAGCCACCAGTTCCACACCGATTTCGCTCTTGCGAGGTGACAGCGTCACTTCCTCGATCTCGATGGCGTCCACGTCCCATTCGGCCCTGACCTGCTCCATCTTTCCGGCGAGTTCCGCCTCGATCCGAGCAAGCTGATCGCTGAGTGCCTGAATCGATGTTTCCGCTCGCTGAACATCATCTCGCTGCGTCGATGCGCGGCCGACCTGCCGCGCTGCGCTCGCGGCCCTGGAACTCGTGACGCTCCGTCGCCCGAGCAGAGCGCCGAGCACGGTGGAGCCCAGGCTGACGGCGCTCTCGAGCCGTTGCGAATCGTATTGCGACTTCTCCCTGTCGAGTCGATTCCGCGCCGTAGCCAGCTTCCCGTCGATCGCTTCCACTTTTCGTCGGTACTTGTCTCGGATTTTCGCGACAGCCGCGTCCCTGGACGAGCGAGCTTCCTCGCGGACCCGCACCCGGAACTCGGCCTCGGACTCACCTGGAGCCGACGTCAACTTCAATGCCGGAATGCGGTACAGCCGCAGCGGCCGCTCACGGTACAGCCAGGCCTTGAGCTGCGACGGCCAGCGTCGGCGCTGCTTCGCCCCGATCGCGCTGGCGGGGAGCGGTCCGTACCGGGCTACTGCGGGGGTAGACTGATCCAGGTCCGGAATCTGCCGCATTTCTTTGGCTCCGTCCCACGGGTCGGTCGCCGGGCTTTCGCTGATCGGTGACAACACGGCCACGTCCTGCCAGACGTCGACACCGAGTGACGCCCGAGCGTAATGCAGGCCTGCGAGCCCGAGCAGCGCCGGCCGCCAGACCACGTCGGAGTCTGTGTCGTCCGAAGTTCCGGTCGACAGGAAGACCTCCCGGACGTCCGGCGGCACGACCGGACGGTCCGGCGTCAGATCTGGTTCCGAGACGGTCCTCGAACCGGGCCCGGACGGCTGCACCGATCCCTTACGAATGGAATCCGGGACGGCGGCTTCCTCTTTCCGGTCCTGCATCAGGCGACGGACCTCGGATCGGGTCAGGGGGCCACGCAGGTACGACATGGCCCACCGCGTCTTGATCAACTCCGGACCTGCGGCGTGTACGTTCCCCACCAGAAACGTCCGCTTTTCAAGTCCTGACAGCAGGCGGTCCATTCGCTTGCGGTCGAGCCCGCCTTCGGCTGCGCCAGCCTCAGTCTCGAGACCCTCGATCACCTTTTCCTTGTCACGCTCGGTCTGCAGGCGGCCGAGGAACCAGGTACCGGTATTCCCCAGGCCCTTGTAGTCCAGATCGACCGGATTCTGGGTGGCCAGGACGATTCCGAGTCCGTAGGCCCGGGCCTGTTTGAGCAACGTCAGGAGCGGCGGCTTCGACGGTGGCTGCCGGGTCGGCGGCAGGTAGCCCATCACCTCGTCGATATACAGGAGCGCGCGCAGGGACGATGTGCCCGGCTGCGAGCGAGCCCAGGCCAGAAGCTCGTTCAGCAGCAGCGTCACGAAGAACATCCGCTCCGCGTCGGGGAGATGCGCGATCGAGAGGATCGAAATCCTGGGCTTTCCCTCGCGGGTCCACAACAGCGACGGAATGTCGAGCGGTGGTCCTTCGAGCCAGGCCTCGAAGCCTGGAGCGGCGATGAGGTTGTTCAGACTCGTCGCGAGTTCGAATCGGGCTTTCGCCGGGAAAAAGGACTCGAGGTCGAGGACACCGACTCGCTCGAATCCCGGCTGTTGGACAGCTCGAATCAGGGTTCCGAGATCAAAATCCCGCGAGGCCGCCCACCCCTGTTCGATGATCCTCGACAACAGGATGTGCTCGCGGCTGCGGACGGGATCGGCCTCGATTCCAGCCAGTGCCAGGAGTCCGGACACGGCAGTCGCCACCCGCTCCCGCAACGCGTCCGGGTCGGAACGGACGGCTTCGGAGGGTGCGTCGAACGAATTCAGGACCGCGATCGGCAGACCATGGGAAGCGCCAGGGGTGAAGATCGGTATGTCTACAGCCGCCCGCAGCCGACCGATGCGCTCGCCGTCCTGGCCTGACTGGGCCAGTCCGTCGCGCCATAGTGTCGCCGTCTGCTCGGCGAGTTCTGCCGCAGAGATCCCAAGCCGTGCTGCCTCTGCCTCATCGATCCACGGCCGGAAGTCCTGCGGCCGGAGGTCCGGGAAGGTGAGGAGGAGGTTCCCGATATCTCCCTTCGGATCGATGACGAGGGCCGGGATACCGTCGAGCGCGGCTTCTTCGAGCAGCGTGAGACAGAGTCCCGTCTTGCCGCTTCCGGTCATCCCGAGAACCACTGCATGCGTGGTCAGGTCACGAGCGTCGTACATGAAGGGGGGGGAAGCGTCTTCCGCAATCAGCCTGCCGAGGTAGAATGCTCCGAGTCCCTCAATCGCGCCGGCAGGTATGGGTAACGGGCCTCCTTTGCCCTCATCCGTCATGACTGACTCTCCGATCTGGTGTGGCGTCAGGTGCGGCGGATGCCGATTTCCGGCATCGCCGTATCTCGCATCGTGACCCGGTCGATCCGGGAAGGCAAGGCGGGTGCGGAATTTGTTGACCGACCGATGAGACATCGCCGCGATGTCTACCGCGTCCGGGCGTACCGGCCATCGCAATGGTCCGCCCCTCGGGATGGACCCGAACAAATTGCGAAAGTCGGAGGGTCCCGGTATACTGATTGCACCGACAACCGACCCCGAATTCGAGGACAGAAAGCGATGGCATTGGAGTTGAGCGAAGAACGGAGAAAGGCCCTGACCGTGGCGATCAATCAGATCGAACGGCAGCACGGCAAGGGAGCGATCATGCGGCTCGGTCTCGATCGAGCCCGGGTGAGGACACCGGTGATTTCGACCGGGGCGCTGAATCTGGACCACGCTACCGGCGTCGGTGGAATTCCACGTGGTCGGGTGACCGAGATCTTCGGACCGGAGTCTTCAGGTAAGACGACACTGACGCTCCACGTGATAGCGAACGCGCAGAAGGATGGCGGCGTGGCGGCGTTCATCGATGCGGAGCACGCGTTGGACGTCCAGTATGCGGAGCGCCTCGGAGTCGACGTCGAGAATCTGCTCGTGTCTCAGCCGGACACCGGCGAGCAGGCCCTCGAGATCGCCGAAGTTCTCGTCCGATCAGGCGCCCTGGATGTGATCGTCATCGATTCCGTGGCGGCGCTTGTCCCGCGGGCCGAGATCGAAGGAGAGATGGGCGACTCGCATGTCGGTCTCCAGGCCCGACTCATGTCGCAGGCGCTCCGGAAGCTCACCGGTGCGATCGGGCGCTCTCACGCTGCAGTCATCTTCACGAATCAGATTCGCGAGAAGATCGGCGTCATGTTCGGTAGCCCCGAGACCACGACCGGCGGCCGGGCGCTCAAGTTCTATTCCTCCCTCCGGTTGGACATCCGCCGGATTGCCTCGATCAAGGAAGGGAATGAGCAGGTCGGAAACCGGACGCGCGTGAAGGTGGTCAAGAACAAGTGTGCTCCGCCGTTCCGGATGGCGGAATTCGACATCATGTTCAACGAAGGATTCAGTCGGCCCGGTATCCTCGTGGACCTGGGCGAAGAACACGGAATCGTGCAGCGCTCAGGTGCATGGTACTCCTACGGCGAAGATGTACGGCTGGGGCAGGGACGGGAGAACTCGAAGGCATTCCTGCGTGAGAATCCCGATGTCGCCGACGCAATCGAGCAGCAGCTTCGTGTGGTGTTGGGAATCACGCCGGTCGAAGAGGAGTTGGACGAGGCGGAGGACGAGAATCCGGAGGCCGCCGAGGTCTGAGCCCGACGCCTCATGCCGCGGATAACGAGCCTTACCGCGAGTCGCCGAACCGGGCGGGTCGAACTCGAACTGGACGGTGAGACCTGGGGCTCTCTGCCCGACTCGATCGTGCAGGCACGATCGCTTCAAGAGGGACAGATTCTCGACGGCACAGAGCTGGAGGCCCTTGGCACCGAGGTCGCCCTGGCCGAGGCGCTCAGTGCGGCCCTGTCCTGCCTCGCCTATCGTCCCAGGAGCCGGACCGAGCTCCAACGCCATCTGCGCCGGAAGGGCCACGCCGAGGGGCCGGCGCAGACGGCGATTGGCCGGTGTGAGGAATTGGGATACATAAACGACAGGGCGTTTGCCCTGTCATTCGTGCGGGACCGGATCCGGTTTCGTCCTTCCGGCCGACGGCGGCTCATGTCCGAACTCCGGGCACGTGGGGTCGGGGCGGCGGACGCGGACGCTGCCCTCGACGAAGCATTTGGGGAATTTGCTGTTTCGGAGCAGGACCTGTTGTACCAGTCGGCTGCCCGTCGGGCCAGGACTCTTCAGTCGATAGAGCGATCTGCAGCTCGCCGCCGTCTGTTCGGGTATCTGCTGCGTCGCGGCTTCGCAGGCGCCGATGTCAGATTGGTCGTAGACGAACTGCTGCCCGAATCCGAACGACCCTGAGACGGTGCGTGTCCTTCCATCCGTGCGGTTCGATTGTATCGGTCGCTACCTCGGTTCATATTGAAGGATTGTGGAGGATCGGCCATCGCCGGCCTTTGAACCCGAGGTACTTCAAACGGACGCCATGACTTCGCACGAGATTCGATCACGCTTTATACAATACTTCGAGCGACAGGGGCATCTGCACCTGCCGAGCAGTTCTCTCGTCCCCGAGGCAGATCCGACCCTGCTGTTCACGAATGCCGGGATGGTCCAGTTCAAGGGGATTTTCGTGGGTGAGCAGCAGGCCCCAGGACCGCGCGCCGTCACGTCGCAGAAGTGCCTCCGCGTGAGCGGCAAGCACAACGATCTGGAAGACGTCGGCCGGACGGCCCGCCACCATACATTCTTCGAGATGCTCGGGAACTTCTCGTTTGGGGATTACTTCAAGCGAGACGCGATTCGGTTCGCGTGGGAATTCGTGGTCGATGAGCTGGGACTCGATCCGGAGCGACTGTGGGCGACCGTGCACCACAGTGACGATGAAGCCGCGGAGCTGTGGCCCGAACTCACGGGGATTCCTGCCGAACGGGTATTCCGCCTGGGCGACAAGGACAATTTCTGGCAGATGGGCGAAACAGGTCCGTGTGGCCCGTGCTCAGAGCTGCACTACGACATGAGACCCGAGTCCGAGCGCCTGGCCCAAATCGATCCCGAGACGTTCGTTGCGCTTGGCGATGCGGACCGGTTCATGGAGATCTGGAACCTCGTCTTCATGCAGTACGAACGGACGGCCGAGGGAGATCAGCCGCTTCCCCGACCGTCGATCGATACGGGTGCTGGACTGGAGAGAATCGCGGCAATTCTCCAGGGAACGTGGACGAACTATCACACGGACCTGTTCATTCCGATCATTGAGCGGGCAGAGGAGATCATCGGAATCCCGTACTCGCGCAATCCGGAGGACTGGGAGGCAGGATTGCCGTTCCGTGTCCTGGCCGATCACGCGCGAGCCGTCGCGTTCATGCTCTCCGACGGGGTGTTCCCGTCCAACGAAGGCCGCGGCTACGTCCTGCGCAGGATTCTCCGCCGTGCAGGCCGCTACTCGTGGTTGCTCGGCCGTCGCGAACCGACGCTCGATCGTCTGGTGGGCGTTGTCGTGGACCTGATGGGTGACGTGTATCCCGAACTGGCAGCCCGTCGTACGCATATCGAACGGACGACGCGGGCTGAAGAGGAGCGATTCCTGGCCACGATCGAGGCCGGAATGGATCGATTCGACGAGGTCGCTCCGACCGGTACCACGGGTACGATTCCGGGAGATGAGGCGTTCAAGCTGTACGACACGTTTGGATTCCCCCTCGACCTGACGGAACTCATGGCAGCTGAGCGCGGGTGGACTGTCGATCAGGAAGGGTTCGATGCGGCCCTCGAAGAACAGCGCCGGCGTTCCCGGGATTACTCGACCGCGCTCGGGTCGTCCGTGCTCGTTCCGGGTGGCTCCGGACTGACGGCAGAGAGTCTGCAGCAAGCCCGCGGAATCGGCGCCGATTCCGAGCAGGAGTTCGTCGGCTACGACAGACTCAGGGTCGAGACGCCCGTTCTTGCGCACGAGCAATTGAACGGAGTCCGGGCATTCGTCCTCGAGCGAAATCCGTTCTATGTGGAATCGGGGGGACAGGTCAGCGACAGCGGGTATCTGCGTGGAGAAGGATGGGAACTCGCCGTAGAATCCGTGGTCACGAACGACCAGGGTCAGACCGTCCTGCTCGGGGAGCCGACGCATGGGCAGATCCCCGACGCTCCGGACAGTGTGCTGGCGGTGGTCGAGGAGCACGCCAGGCGCGATACCGAGCGCAACCATACGGCAACGCATCTCCTGCATTCCGCGCTGAGATCCGTGCTCGGCGAGCACGTTCACCAGGCCGGATCGCTCGTGGCGCCCGACCGTTTGCGCTTCGACTTCAGCCACCACGGTCCGCTTACGGCGGAAGAGCGCTCAGTGATCGAGCGGCGGGTGAACGAAGCGATATGGGGGAATGCTCCGGTGGAGATCGAGCGCCGACCGTACCGCGAAGCCCTGGCCGATGGCGCGATGGCCTTGTTCGGTGAGAAATACGGCGACGTGGTCCGCACGGTCAGCGTTCCCGGGATGAGTCTGGAACTGTGTGGCGGTTGCCACGTCCGTTCGACAGGCCAGATCGGCCTGTTCAGGATCGTATCTGAAACTGGTGTGGCGGCGGGCATCCGCCGAATCGAGGCGGTGACCGGGCCCCGTGCCTACAGCCGTCTCCTGCGCATGGAAGCACTGGTTTCCGACCTCGCCGAACGGCTTCGAGTTCCGGCGCCGGATGTGCCGCGCAGAGTCGAAGCCCTGCTCGAGGAACGCGACCAGCTCGAGGGCACGCTGGCCGAACAGCGAGGAGCGGACTCACACGGAGTGGCGCGTCGTCTGGTGGAAGAAGCCGGACCGCTCACCTCCGAAGAGACTCGGCTCGTACGAGCGGAGATCGAGCTTCCTGAGGGCTCGGATGTCGCGGCATTCGGTGACCAGCTCCGCTCCAGCCTGGGATCCGGTGCGGCGATTGTTCACGTGCAGACTCCCGACGGCAAGAGCTCGATCCTCGGCGTAGTCACGGACGATTGGATTCGGCAGGGCTTGAGAGCCGGAGACCTGGTTCGAGCGGCGAGCCAGGCCACGGGATCAGGCGGCGGGGGCAAACCGCACCTGGCGCAGGGAGGTGTGGGAGATCCGGCCCTGGTACCAGGTGCGCTCGATGCTGCCGCGATCCTGGCGAAGGAAAAGGCGGCAGGCGGAGCATGACGACTCTCACGGCTACCCGCCGGTGGCTGGACGAACGGCTCGATGGGGCTCCAACGGAGCTCGCCGCGGATATTCGGACGCTCATCCGGGCCGTGGCGGATGACGCACCGGATGAGAGCGGCAACGCCATCGCGTTGCTCCTCGCCCGGGCCGGCCTGGCGGGCCTCGACGAAATCGTGGAGGGTCTCGGAGGCCGAGAATCCGCGCTTCGACTCCTGGCGGCAGACGCCGCTCTGACCCTGGCTTTCGAGGCCGGAGCAGAGTTGAACGGCGATGTCCAGGCGCTGTGCACGTGGCTCGGTCCGCGAGGCGAACTCGGGAACCGTCTGGACCGCAGGACCGGGGCAGGAGGTGGTCGCTGAGCGCGGAGTCTTCACCCCAGGGCACGCTTGTCGATCTCCATTGTCATCTCGTGCCAGGCGTCGACGATGGTGCTCGTACTGTTGACGATGCGATTTCTTATCTCGAGTCGTTTCGAGATACAGGGATTCGGCGCGTGGTCACGACGCCCCACCTGACGGCGAGTCACGTGCAGAGCGCGTGGCGGCAGAAGATCGAGAGCCGCTTTCATACGTTACGCGCCGCTGCGCAGGAGCGGGTGCCGGAAGTTGAGTTGACCCTGTCGTTCGAGATCCGGATCGACGAGCCGGAGTCCGATCTGTCCGATCCCGACCTGGCCCTCGGGGGAGGCGCGCTGCTGGTTGAATTTCCTCAGCTGATGCTTCCGGCGTTTCCCGATCTGATGATCACGAGCGTGCAGGAGCAGGGTTGGCGTGTAGCGCTTGCTCACCCTGAGCGATATACGGGAATCGGCCGTGGGTATGGTTGGATCGAGCGCTGGCGTGAGGCAGGAGCGTTGATGGTCGTCAACGTCGGCAGCCTGCTCGGGGAGTATGGCCCGGAAGCGGAACAGGTCTCTCGGCTGATGCTGGCCCGGGGGCACGTGGACTGTCTCGCTTCTGATCACCATGCCCGGCCTGGACGTTCGACTTCGCTGAGAGACGGTTGGGATCGACTGAGTCTGAGCCCGACGCCGGACGCCGCGGATCTTCTCACGATGGTGAACCCTGCCAGAATCCTGGCGGGAGAGGAATGCGAGCCGGTACCTCCGGTGGACCTGTCGTCGGCTATCGTGAGACGATTGCGGAAAATGGTAAAAGGGGAACGGTAATGACGACGGTCGATGCGGTGGGCACCGTGCGGGCGCAGCTCGAAGATCTTTCGCAGACGGCCATCCGTTGCGCCGATACTCTCGCGGAGCCTGTCGGGCAGTACTCGCGACTCGTGATCGACACGTTTGAACGAAACGGCCGACTCCTGTTCTGCGGCAACGGCGGCAGCGCCGCGACCGTCGAACATATCGCCACGGAGTACGTGATTCGGTTCAAGCGACAACGGGAGCCACTACCGGCGATCGCGCTCACCGCAGGCTCGGCGCAGCTCACGGCGGCGGCGAACGACTTCGGGTACGAAAGCGTCTTCATGCGCGCGATCGGTGCGTTCGGTCGATCGGGCGACCTGCTTGTGCTGCATTCCACCTCTGGGGACTCGGCCAATCTTCTCGCTGCGGCGGGTGAAGCCGCCTCGCTGCGGATCGCTACGGTCGCCCTGCTCGGCGAGTCAGGGGGCCGGCTGGCACCGCTCGTCGATCTTCCGATCCAGGTGCCATCGACCGACACTGCGAGGATCCAGGAGATTCACCTGGCGATCGAACACTCCGTCGCCGACATCGTGGACGCGCATTTTGCTGCCGGTGCGGAGCCGAAATGAACGACGCGGGGACTCTGCTGCCGCATCTCGATCCCCCCGAGGGGTTTCGGACGATCTGCGAACGGCTCGAATCAGCCGGGTTCGAGGCTTGGGGTGTAGGCGGTGCGATCCGGGATGCGTTGCGCGGAGTCGAGCGGGCTGATTGGGATATCGCGACGAATGCCCGACCTGAACAGGTCGGCAGCCTGTTTCGCCGGACCGTACCGCTCGGGATCGAGCACGGTACGGTCGGCGTCATCGGTCCGGATGGGGCGATGTACGAGGTCACGACGTTTCGCCGGGACGTGGCGACCGACGGCCGGCATGCGGTAGTCGAATTCGCGGACTCGATCGAGGAAGATCTGTCACGTCGTGACTTCACGATCAACGCGGTCGCGTGGAGACCCGCCACGGGAGATGTCGTTGACCCGCACGGGGGGCGTGAGGATCTCGGCCGGGGAATTCTCCGCGCCGTGGGAGATCCGGCAGAGCGGTTTGCCGAGGATTACTTGCGGGTGCTTCGTGGCCTGCGATTCGCCGGCCGATACTCCCTCGACATCGATCAAGCCACCCGCACGGAACTCGCGAGCGCCGTCAGCGGACTCGGGAGACTGTCGGCGGAGCGCGTTCGCGAGGAATTGCTGAAGGGCCTCGCCGGTCCCCATGCGGGGGATATTCTCGCCCTGTACGCGGAGATGGGCGCCCTCGAGTCATGGTATCCCGAGCTCGCATCCGTGGCGCGCGACGACCCGCGCTGGGCATCGACACTCGCGGCGATCGATGAGATTCCAGCTCATCGGAATTCTCTGCGGCTCGCCAGGTTGCTTCTATCCCTGCCTCGTGATGATGACCCCGACGGGACAAGGGCGACGGAGCTTCTCGAGAGGTTGAAATGCTCCAACGCGGAAACGGGCCGTACCGCGCACCTCTGGCGCGAGTATCTGCCGCTCGTGAACCCCGCCGATTCGGCAGCGAGGATTCGAGAGTGGCTATCGGAGGTGGGGGTAGCACACGCGCGCGACCTGTTCCGACTGCACTTCGCGGGCGCGAGGGCTGCCGGGGCCAGCGAGTCGGAGCGCGCGCTGCTGCACACCTGGCGTCGGGTCCACGATGAGCTGGTCAGCGGTGCTCCGATTGACCTTTCGGACCTGGCGGTGGACGGCAACGACCTCCTCGAGCTCGGGCTGCCGAGTGGGCCGCTGGTTGGACTGATGCTCGAAGAACTGTCTGCGCAGGTGATTGAGGACCCGTCCCGGAACGAGCGAGAGACGCTCCTCGCTGAGGCTCGGGAGCTCATCGAACTCGGTGCGCTGGACGGGCTCGATGACCTCTGACGGGGACCGGGTGACGAATCCTCCCAGTCTGTTCGGTCCTGACGCGGGGCGAGTCGGTGGCGGCTTGCAGATGCCCGAGGCGGGAGCGCCCCTTGCGGCCCGCATGCGCCCCCGGACGCTCGACGAATTCGTCGGCCAGGACAGACTCGTTGGCGAAGAAGGGCCGCTGCGCGAGCTGATCGAACGCGACCGGGTTCCGAGCCTGATTCTATGGGGCCCTCCAGGCTGTGGGAAGACGACTCTCGCGGCGATACTGGCCAGTCGGACAGGAGCCTGGTTCGAGCCGTTCAGCGCGGTCACAGAAGGCGTTCCCCGGGTACGGGAGTTGATCGCGCAAGCCGCCGAGCGGAAACGGGCGGGAGGGGCGGACACGATCCTGTTCGTCGACGAGATTCATCGCTTCAACCGAGCACAGCAGGATGCGTTTCTGCCACATGTCGAGGCGGGGACGATTGTCCTTGTTGGCGCAACGACGGAGAACCCGTCGTTCGAAGTCGTGGGTCCCCTGCTCAGCCGGACCCGCGTGTTCGTGCTCGACCCGCTCGAGGCGACGGCCCTGGAGAAGCTGCTGGCGCGGGCGCTTACCGACACCGAGCGCGGCCTGGGCGAACTTGGCCTGCAGATTGATCACGACGCCTTGCGCCTGCTCGCAGCGTCGGCTGACGGAGACGCCAGACGCGCCCTCAACGCGCTGGAGACCGCAGCTGAACTCGTCAGACCGGGTGGCCGGATCGGCACTTCGGAGATCGAGCGTGGACTGCAAAGGCGCTTCCCACGTTACGACAAGTCTGGCGAGGAGCACTACAACCTGATCTCGGCGCTTCACAAAGCGGTTCGGGGGTCGGATCCGGACGGAGCCCTGTACTGGATGGCGCGAATGCTGGAAGGGGGCGAGAACCCGATGTTCATTGCCCGCCGGCTCGTTCGGATGGCGGTGGAGGATATCGGGCTTGCCGATCCCGGTGCGCTTCGTGTCGCGCTGGCGGCGCGGGACGCCTACCACTTTCTCGGCTCACCCGAGGGCGAGTTGGCGCTCGCGGAGGCCTGCCTGTATCTGGCCGTCGCGCCGAAGTCGAATCGCGTTTACCGGGCATTCGGGGCCGCGTCCAGGGCTGCACGAGACACGCCAGCCGAGCCGGTGCCGCTGCATATTCGGAATGCCCCGACCGGTCTGATGAAGGACCTCGGCTACGGGGCTGGATATCGCTACGATCATGACTGGGCCGCGGCAGTGGCGCCTCAGAGATATCTGCCGGATTCCCTGACCGGAGCGACGTTCTACGAGCCCGGGGATCAGGGAGTCGAGTCCCGGATTGTCGTCCGCATGCGGGAAATCAGCGAGGCCCGGGAACAGGCGAGGCAGGTCCAGCCCGGCCCCGAGCCTGGTGGCTCGGAAGACGGCGAAGCAGGAGACTGACCTACGGGCGCGCCGATCGAACTCCGTCCTCCCGTCGAACGTGCCATCCTGGTCGGCGCACCGCGAACTGACGAACCGGAGCGCCTGGTCGATGAGCATCTGGAGGAACTCGCACGCCTCGTCGATACGGCCGGAGCCGAGGTTGCCGGGTCGCTGATTCAGCGACTCGCGTCGCCACACCCCGCTACGTACATCGGACGCGGTAAGGCGGACCAGCTCAAACTCCTTGCTGAAGAACAGTCCGCCACTCTCATCGTATTCGACGAAGATCTGACGCCGGCCCAGGGCGCGGCGCTGGAGAAGCGAGTCGGTATTCGCGTCATGGACCGGACCGAACTCATTCTGGACATCTTCGCTCTGCGGGCGCGAACTGCCGAGGCACGTTTCCAGGTCGAGCTCGCACAGCTCGAGTACATGCGCCCCAGACTGAAGCGCATGTGGACCCATCTGTCGCGAACCCAGGGCGGAATCGGCACACGGGGTCCGGGCGAGACGCAGCTCGAGACCGATCGCCGGATGGTCGATCGCCGGATCGCCCGACTTCGAAGGGAACTCGGACATATTTCACGGGCCCGCGATACCAGGCGAAAGGGGCGAGGTGAAGAATTCCGGGTCGCCCTCGTGGGCTACACGAACGCCGGAAAATCTTCGATCCTCAAAGCCCTGTCGGGAACCGATCTGTTCGTGGAGGACAGGCTGTTCGCGACGCTCGATTCGGCCACACGGGGCGTTGATCTCGACAGCGGATACCGTGCGCTCATCACCGATACGGTGGGCTTTATACGCAAGCTCCCGCACGGTCTCGTAGCGTCCTTCCAGGCGACCCTGGAGGAAGTGGCGGAGGCAGATCTCCTCGTCCACGTGATTGACGCATCGAGTCCGAGCTGGGACCACCAGGTTGAAGCCGTGGAGGAGGTCCTGCATGAGATCGGTGCATCGGGCCATCCGACGGTGCTCGCATTCAACAAGGTAGACCAGCTGACGCACACGGAGGAAGACGCTCTCAGGCTGCGGGCAGCCGACCTGTTCGGCCCTCACGTTCTGACGTCGACCCGGGAGCAGGACGGACTGGCCTCTCTGAGGGCGGCCCTGCGGACGCGTGTCCGGGCACAACGTCCGACGGTGGAGCTGTCGATTCCTGTGACCGACGGAAAGACACTCGCGCAGGCGTACCGGGAATCGGAGGTGCTGGACCGCCGCGACTCTGATACCGAGGTCGTTCTCACGGCTCGCGCCACCCGGGCACAGATCGGAGCATGGGAGAAGCAGCGCGGTATCAGAGTCCAGATCTGGAACGACACGTGATCGGACTCGCGAGTGCTGACCTCTGACGGTACACTCTGCCGACCCGGAGATGACGCGGATTCGGTGAGCGGGAGAATCTCATGAGACTGTTCATCAACATCGATCATGTCGCGACGGTACGGCAGGCGCGCCGGACCGATGAACCAGATCCGGTTCGGGCGGCAGTACTCGCCGAGCTGGGCGGGGCAGATGGAATTACGGTCCACCTGCGGGAGGACCGGAGACACATCCAGGATCGAGACGTCGACCTGTTGATTCAGACCGTCAGGACCGGCATCAATCTCGAGATCGCCGCTGTCGACGCGATGGTCGATCGGGCGATCGACTGGCGACCGGTAGAGGTTACCCTCGTGCCGGAGAAACGGGAGGAGATCACGACCGAAGGTGGTCTTCAACTGGTGGGACCGGCAGCGGACCGGACGTCAAGCGCGGTGTCCCGTCTCACGGCGGCCGATATCCGGACGTCCCTGTTCATAAGTCCCGATCCGGATACGATTCGTGTCTCGGCCGAGCTCGGGGCCGATGCCGTGGAGCTGCATACCGGGGAATACGCGAATTCCACGGATGCAAAGGACCGGGCCCTGGAGCTGGCACGGTTGCGCGAAGCGGCGGAGCTGGCCCGTGACCTGGGACTGAGCGTGCACGCCGGACATGGACTGACCTACGAGAACGTAGGCCCCGTAGCTGCCGTCGAGACATGCGAAGAGCTCAACATCGGACACTCCGTAATCAGCCGATCGGTATTCGTAGGAATCGAACGGGCAGTGCGGGAAATGCAGGAGCGGGTAAGACGGGCCCGCGCCTGATGGACCGGGCAACCGACTGATGCGGGAGCACCGCTGGAAGACCCTGTTCGGGATCGTAATCACGATCGCCCTGTTGGCGTGGGTGCTGCGCGATGTGTCGGCCGCGGAAGTATGGCACGAACTGCGAGGTGCGGATCCGATCTGGCTCCTGGCGGCGGTCGTGCTCGCCACATTGAGCATGGTGCTCCGGGCGATTCGCTGGCGGATTCTGCTCGAGCCGGTAGAGCCGAACACCAGCTTCGATTCCCGCTTTGGAGCCGTTTGCATCGGGTTCGCGGTTAACAACCTGCTCCCGGCCCGGCTGGGTGAAATCACCCGGGCGTTCGCGATCTCCAAGACGGAACCGATTCCGCTGTCGGCGTCGGTCGCTTCCCTCGTTGTCGAACGAATCCTGGATGGAGTCGTCCTCGCCCTGTTCCTGTTCGCAACCATTTCGGCGCCGGGAATCCCCCTCGGGGAGGGATCGACCGCGGTACTGATTCGCCGGACGGCCAACATCGGGGCGTTCGCGTTCTCGGTCGGACTGGTTCTGTTGTGGCTCGCGGCGCGAAATCCGAGCCGAGCGGTAGCCCTGTTCGATCGGACGATCGGGCGTCTACTTCCTGACCGGTTGTCGGAAAAGGCGAGCAGGGTGGCGGGCGCATTCGTGGCGGGACTCGGGGCACTGGCTCGACCGGGCGTCTTTCTGAGAGCGCTCTTCTGGACCTTCATCGTGTGGATCGACCTGTCATTGTCGATCTGGGCCGGCATCATGGCGTTCGGGATCACCGGGCCCGGTATTTCCGGGTCGCTGTTCCTCCAATCGGTGATCGCATTCGCCGTCGCGGCTCCATCGAGCCCCGGCTTCTTCGGTGTGTTTGAGGCCGCGGCGCGGCTGGGCCTCAGTCTGTGGAGCGTTGCGCCAGCCCGTATCGTGAGCTTTGCGACCAGCTACCATATCCTCACCTTCATCCCCGTGACCGTGCTCGGAATCTGGTACCTGCAGCGCATCGGGCTGTCGTGGAAGGACGTTGGAGCAAGGGAACAGGATTCGGAGGAATCCGCATGAGCCGGCCGACGGAGACTGTCCGGCGGCTCGCCCCCGCGAAACTGAACCTGCGGCTGCGCGTCCTGCAGCGAGACGAGACCGGGTATCATGGAGTCGAGACTCTGCTGCTCGCCCTGGAACTGGCGGATCGGATCGCGCTCACGCCGGGCCCGGCCGGAATCCGACTCGAAGTGACTGGCGATCCTGCGGTTCCGGCAGACTCCACCAATCTTTGCTGGCGCGCGGCCAGGTCGTTGTACAGCACGGCAGGTATCGACCCCGCGCTAACCATTGAACTCGACAAGCGCATACCAAGCGCAGCGGGCCTGGGGGGAGGAAGTTCGGACGCGGCGGCCACGCTCGTGGGGTTGAACGAGCTGCTTGGCCTGCCGCTCGGTCCAGAACAACTGACGCGGATTGCCGGCGAGCTGGGAAGCGACGTTCCGTTCGGACTCGCCGGAAGCCCTTTCGCTCTCGGCTGGGAGCGCGGCCGCAGGCTGGTTCCCCTTCGACCTCCGGCGGCCCGGTCGGTCGCAATTGCGGTTCCGCCATTCGGCGTGTCGGCCGGCGATGCGTACGGATGGCTGGTGGCGGACCGCGGGGCGGCGGGTCCCGAAACGGGGGCGGCCGCAGAATCGGCCGGCGGGCTGGTACTGCCGCCTCCCGAGGCGCTGGTGAACTGGGATGTCCTCGAATCCCTCGTCTGCAACGACCTCGAGAGCCCCGTATTCAGGCGTCATCCGGAGCTACGGGTCATTCGAGATGGCATGCTCGAATTCGGGGCGAGTCAGTCTTTCCTTTGCGGCAGCGGGTCCTGCGTGGCGGGGATCTTCGAGACTGGAGAGGTGCGGGATCGCGCGGCGACGGAACTGGAACAGCGGGCCGGCGTTCAGGTGATCCGGACGGCGACGATGGAGTCGGAGGCAGGTTGACGGTCCGGGGGGTCCCGACCATGTTCGCACCGTCAGCCCGGTCGGTATCAGAATCACCGCCGGGCGTTGGCTGGCCCTTCGTCTAATGGCAAGACCCCGGCCTTTGGAGCCGGTAATCCAGGTTCGAATCCTGGAGGGCCAATCTTCCCGGGCTAGGTCTCTGGCCTGATCGAACGGTTTTCCTCCGCTGCGGTCCGCTCGACCGGAGCGCTCTCCCAACCTGCAGTCATTCGCTCCGGCAGATGAAGCTGCCACCAGTCCCGTGCGGCCTCCGTGTCCCACGCTTCGACCGGCAGGGCATTGAGTCGTTCAAGAAGGTCCAGCGCGGAGGCGGGCCGGTCCGCGGGGTCCTTTGCCAGGCAGTCCAACACTACCTGATCCAGCTCGACCGGAATGGATGTCTCGCTGAGACTCGACGGAGCGGGAGCATCGTCGCGCACATGCTGGGTGAGGACCGCGATCGGTGTCGGCCCTTCGAACACGTCTCGACCGGTGAGCATCCAGAAGGCGACGCAGCCTAGCGCATACAGGTCGGCCCGGAGATCTACCGGCCTGTCGCCAACGGCGATCTCCGGCGCCATGTAGGCCGGTGTGCCGGTCGTAACATCGGGCGAGGTCAGGTCTCGAGCCGGAGATTCGGTGTCGCTCGCGGATTTCACCAGCCCGAAGTCGAGCACTTTCATGTAATCGACTGCCACGCCCATACGGCTGACGACCATGTTCGACGGCTTGATGTCCCGGTGAATGAGCCCTTGATCGTGCGCTTCGGCAAGCGACAGACAGACCTGCTTGA
>Ga0316193_10000386_pt1 | contig 26964 bp, 22 predicted proteins | sample MerIslsedime2_MG_FD_207735 | JGI IMG/M metagenome (GOLD analysis project Ga0316193, IMG submission 207735) | Coastal sediment microbial communities from Maine, United States - Merrow Island sediment 2 | ecosystem: Environmental > Aquatic > Marine > Coastal > Sediment | place: USA: Maine... | reverse complement strand
ACAGAGGGCAGAGGACGGAGGCGGGTAAGGATAGAAGCTGAGAAATTGAGAAGTTAAGAAGATCGGAGATCAGAAGTCAGAGGTCGGAGGGCAGAAGACAGATGGCAGAGGACAGAAGACAGAGGGCGGATGACAGATGACAGATGACGGATGGCAGATGACAGATGACAGATGACGGAGAATAGAAGACAGAGGACAGAGGACGGAGGTCGGAGGTCAGAGGTCAGAGGAAAGATGACAGAAGACAGAGAACAGATTACAGAGAGTAAGTAACAGGGGATCCCTCGTGGCGATAAGGATTATGGTGCGGTAAATAGAGGAAAGCTCTGTGAAAATAGAAGACAGATGACAGATTGCAGAAGCAAGAGGAGTAGATGTGGGGATAAAGAGCGTCAAGGCTTTGAAAGTATATAATATCGCCTTTGAATTGGCCATGAAAATATTTAAACTGACCCAGGATTTTCCAAAAGAAGAACAATATTCCTTAACAGATCAAATGAGACGATCCTCGAGATCCGTAGCAATTAATATCCGTGAAGGATTCGCGAAGAAAAGATACGAAAACGTTTTTATAAGACATTTAAATGACGCCCTAGGTTCATCCGAAGAAACAAGGGGCTGGTTGGATTTTTCTTTAAGATGCCGGTATATCGATCCAAAGATACATGAGATGTTAGATACATCTTACGACGAAGTCAATGCTATGTTGTATAGCCTGATGAAAAATTGGAAGCCCCTAAAATGATCCACCTAATATCTGTCTTCTGTCTTCTGTCCTCTGTCTTCTGGCCTCTGTCTTCTGGCATCTGGAGAATAAAACATGCGTGCTCTCGGAAAGTGGTCCATTAAAAATAATGTCAGCGTAAACCTCATCATGATATTCATCATCATGGCCGGTATTTTTACGGTCATGAAGATGCGGCGGGAAATGTTTCCCCAATTCTCGCTGGACATGATTGCTACTTCGGTGGTTTACCCCGGCTCGAGTCCGGAAGAGGTGGAAGAGGGCATTTGCATTAAGATAGAAGAAAAAATCCAGAGCATTGAGGGAATTAAGACCCTCAGATCCACCGCGCGGGAGGGAAGTGGCGAGGTCGTTGCAGAACTCGAAACCGGAGCGGATGTTCAGAAAATTCTGGATGAGATCAAGGCGGAAGTGGATCGTATCGACACCTTTCCGGATGAGGCTGAGCAACCGATGGTGATGGAGATCATCAACAAGGATCCGACCATCTCGGTGGCAATTTTCGGGGAGGTCTCGGAAAAACGAATGCGTCAAATCACCGAAAGAATCCGGGACGACCTGTTGGATGCCAAAATGGTAGCCCACCAATACACCGGCGGCTGGCAGGATTTAATTGCTTCCATTCTTAAACGCTTTCGATTCAAACAGCCGGAAGCCATTACGCAAATCGATCTTGTCGGGGTGCGCGACTATGAAATCGCCGTGGAAGTGTCGGAGGAAAATTTACGCCGTTATGGTCTTTCATTTGATCAGGTCGTCAGTGCGGTGAGGTCCGGCAGTATCGATCTTCCGGGTGGCCAAATTAAAACCGGGCAGGGGGAGATCCTGATTCGGACCAAAGGTCAACTATATACGGGCTCGGAGTTTGAAAAGATTCCTCTAATTACGTTGAACGACGGCACTGTGGTGAGGCTGGGGCAGGTTGCAAAAGTCATCGATGGATTCGAAGATTTAGATATCAAGACCCGATTCAACGGAAAGCCGGCTGCCATTGTCCAGGTGAGCCGAACCAGCGAACAGGATATCATTGAGATAGCCAAAATTGCCCGCAACTATGTGGAGACTTTGAAACAGGACCTTCCTGAAGACCTTGAATTTGCAATCTGGGGGGATATCTCCACGATGGTGGAGAGCCGCATCGATCTGATGCTGCGCAACGGGTTTCAGGGTATTTTGCTGGTTTTTATTGCACTGGCCCTTTTTCTGAATCTGCGCCTGGCATTCTGGGTAGCTCTCGGAATTCCCATTGCGTTTATGGCGGCCTTCATCGTTCTCAGCGGATTTGATCAAACCATTAATATGATCTCGCTTTTCGCGTTTATTATGACCCTCGGTATTCTGGTGGACGATGCCATTATTGTCGGTGAAAATGTCTATTCGCACTACAGCCGGGGTAAATCGCCCGCGGCGGCGGTCGTCGACGGCTTAAAGGAAGTCGGAGGACCGGTGGTGATGGCGGTCAGCACAACGGTGGTGGCTTTTGCCCCATTGTTGTTTATTGCAGGCCTCATGGGTAAATTTATTGCAGTCATGCCCCTGGCCGTCATCATTATCCTGATCGTTTCCCTCGGCGAAGCCTTGATCATACTTCCCTCCCATCTGAACCATGCCCTGGCCCAATCAGAGAAAAAAGACCGCAAATTGACATCCTGGCATGAACGCCTGCGGGAGAAATTAGAGAAGGGAATGCGTGCAGCCATTGACCGGGTATATTCGCCGGCGATTAAATATGTGGTCAAAAATAGATATTTTACCTTTTCCATCGGCATCGGTGTCTTGATTATCAGTCTGGGAGTCATCGCCGGCGGATACGTACCTTTTGTTTTTTTCCCGAAAGGGGAAAGCGACTGGATCGTAGCGGAAATCATTTATCCTCTGGGAACGCCATACCCTTTAACCGAAGAGACCATTGAATATCTCGAACAAGAATCATTTGAACTCAATACGGTTTTTTCCGAGTTTTCAAAAAATAACGGTGGATTGTTGAAAAACACCTTTTCAATTGTCGGTGCAATTCCCCGACGTGACTGGAAACCTCCTGAATATGGCGGGCATGTCGGACAAGTCTGGCTCGAGCTGACCTCCTCAGAAAACCGGGAGGATATTTCAACCCATACCATTCTGAACAAATGGCGCGATTTGATCGGAGAAATCCCGGGAGTCGAACGGCTGACCTTTGCCACTCTGGAAGGCGGACCGGCCGGCAACCCGATCGAGATTCAGCTCAGCGGCCAGGACTTTGATCAACTCCAGCAGGCCGCCGCCGAATTGGAAACAGAATTGGCAACCTATCCCGGAACATTTGACATTTCCAACAATTTCAAACCCGGCAAGCAGGAAAAAAAAGTTCGGATCAAGGAGGGATCTCGTTCCATCGGCGTGACCATGCGTGATCTTGCCCGACAAATTCGTCAGGCATTTTACGGTGAAGAAGCATTGCGCATTCAGAGGGATAGAAACGATGTCAAGGTCATGGTTCGTTATGCGAATAAAGAACGACACAGCCTGGCAGGGATTGAAGAAATGCGCATCCGTACGCCTGATGGCCGTGAAATCCCGATTGAAGAGGTTGCCGATCTAACGACCGGCAGATCCTATTCCATCATCAGCAGGGTGGGTCGCAAACGAACTATCACCGTTATTTCCGATATTGATGCAACCATTGCCAATGCGAGTGTCATCACCGGTGAATTGAAGGCTAATTTTTTACCGATGCTTGCTGAGCGTTATCCCGGGATCGTTTATGACTTTGAGGGCCAGGAGAAAAGGACCAGCGAATCCCTTGACAGCATTAAAAGCGGATACCTGCTGGCCATGATGGGGATTTTCCTTTTGCTGGCCAGCCAGTTTCGTTCCTACATCCAGCCGGTGATTATTATGATGGCCATCCCTTTCGGCCTGATCGGAGCCATATTGGGCCATCTCATCATGGGTCTGGAATTCACCATTGTCAGCGTTTTCGGAATCGTGGCTTTGTCCGGAATCGTGGTCAATGATTCTCTGATATTGATAGATTTTATCAACCGCGCGTTGCGCAACGGTGCTGATGTTAACAGAGCCGTGATCGAATCCGGTAAAGCCAGATTCAGGCCGGTTTTGCTGACTTCGGTTACCACGATCGCCGGGCTTTTTCCATTGCTGCTGGAACGGAGTTTCCAGGCCCAGTTTCTGATCCCCATGGCAGTCAGTATTTGCTTTGGATTGCTGGTAGCCACCGTATTGACATTGCTCTATGTCCCTGCGCTTTATCTGATTGTCGCAGATGTCACCAATGTATTTGTGGGTCGGAGGACAGAGAACAGAGAACAGAAGACAGAGAACAGAAGGCGGAAGGTGGAAGGGGGAAGAGGGAATTCGGAAATGGGAATGCGGAAGTCGGCCTCCGGCCCGCAGGGGCCATAGGGGCCTACGCCCCGGAGGGAAGGTGGATTGACTATTGCATAGGGCAGGGAGCATGCCGCCTAGTGTAAAGGTAGAGGGCGGAGGACATCGCTTACTATGATGTCTTCAGCGCACTCTGTCTCGTCTTCGATCCGTTTCTTTTCGTGCTTCAAAACGCTGTTTTTCGATTGCGAGAACAAGCACAACTAGGACGACGAGTATGAAAAACTATTCTCAAATGTTTGCATTTATCGGTGGGCAATCACCACCGTGCGTAAACGAATTTTTGTAATGTTAGGGTTTACTATCCGCATCCAAGTACTCAACCACGGTGATAACGTTTTTATCGATACGGCGTCGATAAGAAACCTTGTCCATCATATTGCGAACCAGATGAATCCCCAAGCCGCCGATCTTGCGTTCTTCAAGCGGAAGCTCCATATCCGGCGTTTCAACACCCAGCGGATTAAACGGGATACCGCCATCAACCATCGACACCTTCAAACGATCGGCCGATAATTCCACCTTGACTTTGATGCCATGCTCCTTGTTATCCTGGTAGGCGTAAGAAATGATGTTGGTTAAGAGTTCATCGAATACCACATTCATTTTTAATCTGACTTTCTCCGGGATGCCATAGTCCTCAGCGAAGGTGTCAAAGTGCTTTTGAACTCGCGAATTTTCGGACAGACGATTCGGAACCGTGAGTTCCAGCTTCGGGCCGGCTGTTTCTTCCGGGGTTCTGAGAAATTGAATGGCCAGCACCGTCATATCATCCAACTGATCCGCCTCGTTTTCGAATCGGTTTACCTCTGAAATCGTCGCAGACACCATGTCTTCGACGGATTCAAATTCATAGGAAAAAATGAACTCAGCAAGGCGCTTATCGGAAAAGAGTTTGTTGGCGGTATCCCTGGCTTCGGTGACTCCGTCGGTGTAGGCCAGCAGAATGTCATTTTTTGACAGCACGGTCTTACCTTCTTTATAAACCAACCCCCTCACCATTCCGAGTACCGGACCGTGGAGGCTGTCCAAAATTTCGAGAGACCCTTCTGCCTGTCTGATATACGGTGGTTTGTGTCCGGCATTCGTATATAACAATATCCCGGTATTGATATTCAGAATACCCATGAAAAGTGTTGCAAAAGTGGCGGCTTTGTTAATCCCGCAAAGTTCCTCATTGACATGGGTAAGGATGCTTGCCGTCGAGAAATCATCTCCCGCCCTCGACTTAATAATGGATTTCGCAATCGACATAAACGAGGCGGCCGGCAGGCCATTTCCAGAAACGTCACCGATGCAAAAACAAAAGCGATCATCCCCTATAAAAAAGAAATCATAGAAATCTCCCCCAAATTCGCGGGCCGGTTGTAGGGTGGCATACAGATCGAACTCATCATGGTCCGGGAACGCCGGGAATTCGGACGGCAGCATGCTCAGCTGGATTTTGCGGCCGACGCTTAACTCGTCTTTCAATTTATCTTTATGAGACTCAATGATTTTGTAGGCCTGCTGCAATTCATCCACGTTGTGTTTCAACGCCAGGTGGGTGTTGACGCGGGCCTTGACGATAGGAGGATATATGGGTTTTGTGATATAGTCCGCAGCACCCATTTCAAGGCACCTGGACTCCTCTCTGATTTCCCCCTTGTCGGTGATGAAGATCACGGGGATTGCGCGGGTGATTTCATCAGCCTTCAAGCGCCGACACAGCTTGTGGCCATCCATCTCGGACGTCGTGATATCCAACAGAATCAAATCCGGTGGATCGTCAGTGATGACCTCGTCCAAAGCCTGTTTTCCACTCATCGCCTCCACGATCTCATAGTCCGGTTTTAGCAAGTCGACCAAGACCTTAAAATCGGGTTGCGCATCTCCAACGATCAGGATTTTCTTGCGTTCTCCCATACTTCTCTTCCTCCCACGACACTGCTATGACGCGGCTGAACGGTGTTCACGAATAAAACGAAGCAGCGTCTGCATGAACCGGGAACCACTTGCAAGTGACTCCGCAAAGCTGAAGTCTCTTTTCCGATCAAACTGGCCGTTTCGGCAGCCCGAGGCTGGGCTGAACCCTGAACCCCTGAAGGATTATACCCCGCATATGGCTGATATTTCGACCTGCGCATCTTTGGGAAGTCTTCCAACTTCTACAGTTTCCCTCGCTGGAAGACTTTCTGCGAAAAAGCTGCTATAAACATCGTTAAACTTCACGAAATCTTCCATGTCTTTTAAAAAGCATGAGCATTTCAGCACATTTTGCAGGGTCAACCCGGCTGCTTTGATGATGGCCTGCACGTTTTCCAATACCTGTTTTGTCTGAACTTCAATATCGCCTTCAACCAGTTCACCGGTTTTAGGATCTATCGGAATTTGTCCGGAGACGAAAAACAGATTTCCATATTGGGTTGCCTGCGAGTATGGTCCGATAGCAGCCGGCGCGTGATCGGTGGCTATAATTTTTTTCATGAAATTTTCCTCCTATGGTTCGCTAAAATGGGTTAGTTGGTTTGGATCGTTAGGTTCACTTCTCGTGGGAGCGGCTTCCAGCCGCGAAAAAAAGTCGCTAAACTAATAAATAATAACAAATAACTCCGGATTTTTACCTGTCTGCCGACTTCTGATTTCTGTCTTCTAACATCTGTCCTCTGCCATCTGTCCCCTGTCTACCGACATCTGTCATCCGTCCTCCGCCATCCGACATCGATCCTCCGACATTAGGCATCTATCATCTGATTTGAGAATAATCCTCGCATCCACGATGCTCAGCCCGTTTTGATGCACGATGACCGGATTGAGATCCATTTCAGCTATTTGAGGATAAGCTTCAACGATTTCAGAGCAAAGCATCAGCAATTTGGTGATGGCCTTTTTGTCCAGCGGCGGTTTGCCTCGGGAGCCGTTCAGGATCGGAAAGGACTTTGTTTCTTCGATCATTTTTCTGGCGCCGGTGGGCGAGAGGGGGATGACCCGAAAGGAAACGTCTCTTAATATCTCAACCATGATTCCGCCCAGTCCGTACATGATCACCGGGCCAAATTGATCATCGTATTTGGTCCCGATAATCACCTCCACCCCTTCGGCCGCCATGGGAGACACCAATACGCCCCGGATATCGGCATCAGGGTTATAATGGCGTGCGTTGCGGATGATGTCTTTGTAGGCCTGACGCACCTCTTTTTGCGTGTGAAGCTTAACCCGCACGCCGCCGGCCTCGGTTTTGTGCAGGATGTTGGGAGAGACAATCTTGAGGACCACATCGCCGCTGGCTTTGGCGGCGATCTCGACGGCCTCATCAGCGTTTTTGGCCAGCAGATCCCTGCTAACCGGTGCACCGTGCAAGCCAAAAAGTTGTTTGGCTTCATTTTCCAGCAAGGAATGGCGCCCGTCTTGGCGGACGGTCTTGAAAATTGCCTCGCCCTGCGGTTTGGCTTTGGCTCCCCAATTCAACACAAAGGTGTTTTTGGGGTGATAGCTTTTGAGATAGCTGCCGTATTCGGCCAGTGCGCTGATACATTTGACGGCCACATCCAGAGAATCGAAGACCGGAATATTGTAATAACGCAGCAGATCCAGCGCGTGCGGTTTTTCAGAATTATAGAGGCTGTGCAGCACGATCGGTTTGTTGCGCGATCTGACCAGCTTTCCCATGCGATGGGCCGCATCTTCTTCCATCAGAGACAGGCTCTCGGCGAAGCGGATGCCGTAGCCACCGAAAAGCCCCACAATCAGCAGTCCGCCGACATTGGGATCGTTTAAAATGATTCGGGCACAATCGGCAAATACCGACGGATCGGCATCTGTGCCGCCGGCCACATCGACCGGATTTGGAACGGATGCCGCTTGCGGCAGGAGACTTCTCAATTTATTCCGGGTCTTTTCGCTAAACTCGGGAATTTCAATGTTCAAATCGGTTAAAAGATCGGAGGCAATTGTGGCATGACCGCCGCCGTCGGCCAAAATGGCGATCTTGTTATTTTTAATCGGCGGTAGGCTTGAGAGCGTTTCAGCCACTGGGAACAATTCGTCGGAATTTTCGATGACGATAATGCCGGCACGTTTAAACGCTCCCCGGGCCACTTCGGAGATGCCTGCCAGCGCGCCGGTATGGGACCCCGCGGATTTTTTACCGGTGGACGAGCGCCCGCTCTTAAGCAGAACAATCGGCTTTTCAAGGGTCGTTTTCTGGGCCTGTTGGATGAATTCGCGGCCGTTGCGCAATCCCTCCACGTACATTAAAATCGCTTTTGTATCAGGGTCATGCTGAAAAAATTCCAAATATTCGTGAAATTGAATATCCGCTTCGTTGCCGACCCCGACGTAATAGGAAAACCCTTTGCGGCTTTTAATTTTGGCCTCGGTGATCAATGTCAGGGCCATATTGCCGCTCTGGGTTAAAAGGGCGATATTGCCTGGCGGCGCATCCTTTAATCCCACCAGGTTTAAGTGGTCATGCAGGTTAAGCATGCCGGACGTATTGGGGCCAATCAAACGAATATGGTGTTTTTTGGCCACGGCGACCATTTCGCTTTCCAGCTTCCGGCCTTCGCGGCCCATTTCTCCGAATCCCCCCGCCAGTACCACCGCTCCGCTGACCCCGTTTCGACCACAATCTTCCAGGACCGCCGGCAGGGTCCCAGCCGGAGTGGCCACCAGCGCCACATCCACCGGTTCATCGATATCTGAGATTTTTTTGTAGCATTTAAATCCCAGGATACTTTTTTCTTTGGGGTTTACCGGATATATTCTGCCCTCATATTTTTCATCCAACAGTGTCCGAATCGTCTGATAGCCGCGTTTGGTTTCATTTTTAGATGCACCAATGATCGCAACCGATTCGGCCTTTAATATTTTTTCCAGTGACATGCCCTTTTCTTCCTTATTTGGTTTCCATTTCCAGTTTTCAGGTGTCAGATGACTGATGCCGGATCACAGATGGCAGAAAACAGATGTCAGATGACTGAAGTCAGAAGACAGGTGACAGAAATTGGAATTGGGAAGGCGGAATTCGGAATGATAATGCATAATTTTTTCCTTTTCTCAAATCCGCTATCCGAAGTTTTTTTTTCCGACTTCCGACTTCTTCTATATGCTCTATGCCCCGTTAGCCCCAACTCGCACCCCGCAACCCGTAACTCGCAACACGCAACCCGTAACTACGTTCTTTTCCTCTCCTCGAAGGCGTTCAAAGACTCCTGTCTTTCTTTGGTTGATACACAGGTCAGGCAGGCTTCAATTTCAAAGTCCATCAATGCCTCAAGGCTGGCCTCGCCACGGGCCATACGCAGTCCTTTTTTGATCAGTTTCAAAGAAATGGCTGAACAGGCAGTGATTTTTTCCGCCATTTGCCGGACCTCCGTATCCAGTTGTTCCAGAGGGACCGCCTTGTTGACCAGACCGATTCGTTCGGCCTCTTTCCCATCAATGTATTCGCCGGTAAATAGGAGTTCACTGGCTTTGCCGGGTCCGATTAAATCCTGTACCAATCTGAAGGCCCCGCCGGTCACAGACGAGGTGACCTTGGCCTCCGGAGAACCTATTTTGGCTTCTTCGGCGGCAATCCGGATATCACAAGCCAGGGCCAATTCGTAACCCGATCCGATGGCATATCCGTTTATGGCTGCAATGGTTGGCTTCTCAAAGCGAATGATTTTTCGGGAAGCTTCCTGGAGTTCCTCCAGGTAGTCTCGATAGGCTTCCAGGGTTCTAGTTTTGGATTCCTTTAAATCAGCCCCGGTAGAAAAGGCTCTGCCTTCACCGGTGACAATCAGCACTTTTATATCAGGATCGTTTTTAGCATCCTCCAGGGCCACCTGAAAATCGAGCCACAACTGCTTGTTCATGGCATTTAACACCTTGGTTCGGTTCAATTTGATAATCGCCGCCCCCTGGCTTTTTTCATAGATTATGCACTCAAAATTCATCATTAACTCCATTTTTACCCAATATTCGGCATCAGTGTCCAGACAATCACCCATGAATCGGTATCCGGATTTTTATGTAAACACACAATACCGCTGTTTTGAAATTTGAAAACCGGCCTATCCGTGGATCCGGTCACCAAATAGGATGCCATTCTTTCCATAAAGGGCAGATGACCGACCAGCATGGTATTTTCATTCGGATCAATAGTAGCGGCAAAGGTGGTAACATCGTCCAGCGGCTTTAATCCGGTGACTTCTAGTATGCCTCCCGCAGGATTTAGGATGGATGCAAAAATTTCAGCTGTTTTGTGCGCTCTCGCTTTGACGCTGTGTTTGATGTGAGAAACATTTACCCTGTAATTTACGGCCACCTCGGCGATGCGCTTGGTTTCGGCGATCCCTTCCTGGGATAGCCCCTGATCGGGATCAATGTCTTTTGACAGGCTTTTGCCGTGTTGAACCAGGTGCAGTGCCATGGCGAGAATCCTCCTTGTAAATTCTATGTTCAGGGGTTCAAGGTTCAGGGTTCAGAGGTTCAGGGTTCAGCCCGGCCGCTGGCCTGAAAAACGGCCAGTTTAATCGAAAAAGAAACTGATGAACGTTGAACCGCGAACCGCCTAACCTAAGTTGAGTAGATATGCCAATGGTTTCAAAACATCAACATTTTTTTAACTTTTTCTGGTATAATATAGGCTAGTGGTTCAACGTTCACAGTTAAAGTACTCTGATTGGTTTCCAATAATAGAATTACGCGTCAATCGGTTCAAATTCCATGTGTCATCCAATGGGTGATATAGGCTATTTCCAAACAATTGAAAATAAAGCTGCGGAAATCAGCATTTTGTAACCTTTAAACATTGAACCCTGAACCTGGAACCGATCAATTTAGGCCTAAAAGAAGCATACGGAGGCATTCATGCGAATCGTAACCAGACCGGATTTTGATGGGATTGTTTGTGCCGTCCTGCTGATTGATGCCCTTGGCATCAAGGGGCCGGTTAGATGGGTTGAGCCCAATGTTCTGCAACGCGGTCAAGTCGAAATCCGCAAGGGAGACGTTATTGCCAACCTGCCTTACGCTGATAACTGTACCCTCTGGTTTGATCATCACCATACCAACGAGATTGATCTTCCCTTCAACGGGGTATTCAAGATTGCGCCGTCGGCGGCAGGAATTATTTTTGAGCATTACAGGGATCGATTTAAACGCGACTACAGCGAACTGGTAATAGCCACAGATAAAATCGATTCGGCCGACCTTGATTTGGATGAAGTTTGTCATCCCGAAAAGCATGATTATGTGCTGCTATCCATGACAATCTCCGACGGAGATTATCCCAGTGAACCATACTGGAATAAATTGGTATCCCTTCTCGGAAAACATGACCTTGGACAAATAATGCAAGATCCGGAAGTCAAGCACCGCTGTCAAGATGTCGTCAAGCAAAATGAGCAATATGCAGTTCACTTGAAGGCCAACACGCGCCTGGAAAAACACGTCGCCATTACGGATTTTCGTCATTTGGAAAACACTCCGACCGGCAATCGCTTTCTCGTTTATGCAATGTATCCGGAGTCATTTGTCCAGGTGAGAATTCGCTATGAGGACAAGAAAAAAGAGACCGTGGCTGTCAGCGTGGGGCATAGCATTTTTAATCCCCATTGCAAGGTGAATGCCGGCTTGCTGCTCGCGGGCTTTGAAGGTGGCGGGCATTGCGGGGCAGCATCTACCCGGTTTCATGCGAGTAAGGCGGACGAATTCGTCCCACAAATCATCGATGCGTTGCTGAAAAACGAAAATAATGAAAATTGATAATTTTTGCTTTGTCGGGATTTATGACTCCTTGAGGACTGTTGAACGCAGGCACTGAGAAATATAAAAAAGGCAGGGTTATTAACCCTGCCTTCCCCTATTATTAATTTTTCAAAATAACTATTTCCCGTTTGGCCCATTGGGAGCATCCATACCACTACCGTCAGGTACACCATCGCCGGAATTTGGAGCCGGTCCATTTGGGCCATTGCCGGCAGCTGAAGTTCCATCGCCGTGTGGCCCGTTGGGAGCATCCATACCACTTCCATCCGAAACACCATCGCCGGAATTTGGTGCCGGCCCTGGTCCGGGCGAACTGTCTTCGGATGCAATGGCCGAGCCAAGCATGATCGCCGAGAACGTAATCAAAACAAGTGTCGAAATCCATTTCTTCATTGTGAAACCTCCTCTGTTTAATGTGTTTTTAACGTGTCATCTCCAAGGTGTTTTATTAGAAAACGAATTGCATTAAAGAAGGTTACAAATTAGAAATAAATTTTATCTTTTTCTCATTCGGGGTTTGTGGTGGAAGGCATCTGTGTCAATTAGTTTCCGGCTCCGGCAGCGTGATTTCCGTAAAAAGCAGACCGACCACGGAAAGTATCGTAAAAACAAAAATCCGCCACAGACCGATCACTGCGATTTCAGAAAACCCAATGGCGTCACCGGCGCCGAGGACTGCGGATATTAGGGTGCTGAAAACGCCGACTGCCGCTGCGCAGATAACGGCGCCAATCACCCGGTGCCATATCATGGCGCCGCCGGCCCCCAGGGTGACGGCTGCGCCGCACACAAGCGGGACGATCAATGAAAATAACCAGACCTCTTTCAAGTGCGGCAATTCACCATACTTATTGAGGTGATGCAGGTCGGCGGCGACAAAGATTCCGACCCCGGCAATCATACACAGACCAATGTGCCAATAGCGAGGCGGCAGGGTGGATCTTAGCTGCCAACGTTTTTGAATTCTATTCCGAAGGGTCAAGGGCCAGTTATAGAAGAGGTTAAAAATCTTGTGTTCGAGCAGGGCGCCCCTTTCACCAAACACCGGTACCACATGGACCGCTTCGGTGGCCCAATGGCCGGCCATAAACCGGGCCAGGGCCGGATAGCGGTAGGTCATCTGAATGGGGAAGGCCAGGTAGCCGATGTATTTAAAAAATCCCAGAAAGACTGCGATGTTGTAATCTTTAAAATTCTTCTCCCGAATGACCAGGTACAGCACATACAATCCCCGAACCAGGGATCCGGGGGAGATGGGCACCACCTGAAACAGCGCAATGATCCCGATTCCAATGGCGTATGCCTGGGTGCGCGGCATTTCAGGATGCATGACGACATATATGATCGCTACCAGCACGGAGACCACCTGGGTCACCGGCAGGGTGCACACATGCACGGCCAGGCTTTTTAAATACTTCTGGATATAAGGCTCCTTGATTTGTGACAGGATGATCCCGGCATCTTCATCGTTGAGCAGGTGTTTGTGTTTTCCTTCGGTGACCATATCACGCAGCCACTGTTCGCGCAGTGCATTGTTAAAATACAGTCGCACCGGTCGCAGCAATATATAATACAGGCGTTCTTTGGCATACCGCCAGTCGGTAATGATTCGGTGAACACCTGCCGGCAGCCATGAAATCGGCCAGTGATATGAGCAACGCCACATTTGCTCGGCCAATCCCAGGGCATTGTGATCATCGACCCGGCCGTCTCGGTGCCAGCCAATAATTTTTTCGATGAATTTTGCACGTAACGCTCGTCGAAAATAATCAGGACGGGTGAAAATTTTACGGTAATGGGTTCGCCAGAATGGCTGTCCCCAAATCCGTCTAAGGAACCGTCCCATAAACGGTATCACGCCGAGTATGCTAAACAACAGCGTCGACAGCGGGCTGTTTTGAAGCTTTTGTCGGCATGGTTCGTTGATGAGATTTCGGATCTTCCAGCCGGTGATCGTACTTTTTTGTATGGTTGACCACAGCTTCCGGCTGAAAAGCAGACGAATATGATTATGGGTGACATCCGGAATAGAATCACGATAGACTTCTTCTGTGGTTTCAAGCTCGGCCAGCATACCGTCCATTCCCTCAAATTCATCTTTGTGCGCCGCGGTAAACGCTTTCAGTTTGGCAATATCACCACGGTCGAACTGAACCAGGCTGCCACGAAATAATCCGGTAACGATCAATTTGAAATCGCCCGGACTCATGGGCAAAAAAGGCAACAGTGCCAATCCGGCCCGGAAGTCTACGGCTGTCAACTCCTGAGAGGCAGAATTCTCTTCATCAGTGCGTTTCAGGCAATTGGGCTGGCTTTTCCAGGTTGACCACTCATACTGCCTGGCAAATTCATGGGCGCCCATTTGATGCAAGAGTTCTACAAAATGGTGCATAAACTCGTATTTTTCACGATACTCCGGAGATCCCAGTTCTTCGGGATTAACCTTCTTACCTTTAATCCAGCGCTTCAGTGAATCCAGCCGGTCATCCACCTCCAGACGCCAGGTGCGACCTTCCACCCATTCACTCAACTCACCGCAACTGCCCAGTTTTTCATCGATAAAGGTTGCATAGATATCCACCACGGAGGCTTCTTGACCGAATCTGATTTTTGCACCCCGCCGGATGAATTTTTGCCACAACGCGCCGGCTCTGGCTGCGAACGGATTGACTTGAAGTTGAAAAGGTCCCTGGAAACCGATCCAATACAACACATTTCTAAACAGACGCGAAAAATTGCTCGGCGGGATTAAAATTTTGATCGCATATATTCCTCCGATCTTGAGACCTTCGATGGCGCCATCTTCGGAGTCGATATCCAATATTCGCACCCGGTACACCTGTCCGGCGAAGCCGCCGCCGACAAATTTATCCACTTCCAGGCGCACCTTTGCCCGGTTTGCTTGCGCAACACCGATGAAATCATATGGCAATACCGTGCCGTCCTCATAGCGCTCGAGATGCATAGGTCGATGCAAATCAGTATTTTGAAATTCTTTTTCCAGTTGTCGGTAGACCTCAACCGTATTGTTCATATCCATCAACTAATCCAAACCCGGACGAGCCGGAGAAACCGAAATTGAAAATTGAAGATTGTAAATTGAATATTTGTGGAGGTCGCTTCGCTCCGTCCTTTTTATAAATGAAAGAATTCCTCTCCGAGCCGAGGGATCTACGAGCCGGAGGCTTAAATATTCAATCGTTTCAAGTTAGTGAAAATATCCTAAATAAATTTTTTGGCCACAAAATGCATAAAAAATAACAACTAAGGGCCAAAATTTTTTTGAGGCGACGCTCGTGAAAAGTGATCCCAGAAGGGCAGCAAGCACGCTGATAATTTATAGAGGTGTCAGGTGTCAGTGTATAGCCTTTCCTTTTCCTGACACCTGACACCTTTTTTGGTGCCTTCGTGTCTGGTGGCTTAGTGGCTGAGCTTTATTTGGTCAAACAAATATGATACCACAACTTTTAAGATCATTTTATATTTTTTTGAAAGCGGATTGCGGAAAAAAGCAATAGGGGCACTCGTCCGGTGGTTCATCCCCATAATGGACATAGCCGCAAATCCGGCAACGCCAGGCCGTGGCGCCTTCCTTGCCTTCCAATTCGGCGGGGTCCTTTTCTCGATGGATCGGCAGATCCTCCAGGGGCGGCATCACCGGTTGATACACATTCATGGCGTACCCGGAAACGATGTATCGCTGCACCTCACTGGTGCCTTCGTAAATCCTGTACAGCCGTGCATCGCGCAGCAATTTTTCAATTGGAAACATTTTAGTATAACCATAACCGCCGAAAATTTGAAGGGCTTCGTTGGCAACTTCCAGGGCCGCTTCCGTGGCATAAAATTTGGCGATGGACGCCGAAATCGTGGGGTCCATTTGGTTGTCGGCTTCCCAGGCGGCTTTCCAGATCAGCAGGCGGGAAGTTTCCACCTTCTGGTACATTTCGGCAATTTTATGCTGTATAGCCTGAAAATTGGCGATTTTGGTGCCGAATGCACGACGTTTTTTGGCATAGTCCGTTGCAAATTCCATGGCTGAGCGTGCCGCGCCGACGGCAAAGGCGCCAATGGCCGGGCGGGTGCGGGAAAAGGTCTGCATGGCCAGCACAAATCCTTCACCCGGCGGTGCCATAACATTTTCTTTGGGAACCCGGACATCTTTAAGATTAATCCCCACGGTATTGGACCCGCGCTGGCCAAGCTTGGGTATCTTGCGTCCGATGGACATCCCCGGCCAATCTCTTTCTACCAGAAAGGCACAAATCCCATCGTGCTGGGAATCAGGATCCACAGTGGCAAATATCGATATGTAGTCGGCGATACCGCCGTTGGTGATCCAGAATTTGGTGCCGTTTAAAATGTAGTCATCCCCGTCTCTTTCTGCCTTGCAGCGGATTCCGGCAACGTCCGATCCCATGGTGGGTTCCGACGTTGCAAAGCAGATCAGTTTGAAATTTTTTTGTAATTTGGCGAAGTATTTCTTTTTTAAAGCCTCATTTTTTGACAGCGCCAGCGGTTCCATGCCGAGGGAATTATCAAAAATCGAGGTGGCCAGGCCCGGGCAGGCAGCAGCAAATTCTTCAGTGATGACAACAGATTCTATCAGCCCCCAGCCCTTACCACCGTATTTTTTGGGTATATCGCCATTTATCAGTCCGACTGCGTGGGCCTTTTTGAGTACGGGAAGCGGTGTTTCGTCGATTTCATCGTAGTACCAGGCGACGGGCAATATCTCTTTTAACGCAAATTCACGTGCTTTTTTCTGTAGTTTTTGTTGCTGTGGGGATAGCTGAAAATTAAGCATGCATCGCCTCCTTTTGTGCTCCATTGGGTTAATCAGCGACCACCAGCAGAGCTAGGGGGATGAGGATGGCCCCTGGAAGGGGCCGGGGCCACCTCTGCTGGTGGCCGATGATTAAACCGGCTAATTTGCCAGCGAGACATTCGACTCTCTATATTTTTGGCCTTTTCCTAACCACGAATTCCTCTATTAAACCGCTCCTTGAAATATCTATGGTATCTTACAATGTGGCTTGTTAATTGGCAATCGAAATTCAGTTTACGCCCTACTGATTTCATCCAAGATATGCGTTCATCTGATCGAAAAACTGCTAATCATATTCCCATAAACTCCTCTCAAACCTATTTTAAATTGCGGTTGAAAATGCGACGCCAACACCTACATTCCCAAAGGATTTAATTGATTTAATCATCCCCTTCATTTACAATAGGTTGCAATTTAGAAAGGAGGTGGTTGAATGAAAAGAAAAATAGATTTGGAAAGTGACTTTGAATTTTTTAAAGGGGAAATCATCGGTTCGGTATTGGTGCTCAACTTGAAGGACAATCTCATGATTCGGGCAACCAATCTGGAGATTAAGAGTACGATGTTAGATTATCTGGATCAGTTGTCCCGTACCGATGCAATCAAGGTCCTGTTGCTCGTCAGCTCTCCCGAGAAAGCCGGACGGGAGGAATATTGCCAATTCTATGATATGGTCATTCAATCGGCATTGGATATCAGTGCGGTCCATAAACTTTTTCATGCCGTAGATGATCTCATCTTAAAGATCAAAGATATTAATCAAATCGTCATTCATGCCGACGGTGGTAACGTGCTGCCGCTGTTTTTAAATATCAGTCTGGCGTGTGACTACAGAATCGTGGCGGACAACACGGTTTTTCAGAATCCCTGTCTTGAATACGGGCTGGTGCCCAAAGGCGGCGGCGCTTTTTTTCTATCGAAGATATTAGGCGCCAGCGGGGCCTTAAGACTAATGCTGTCCGAAGAAGATTTCACGGCCGGTGAGGCCTTGAAGCTAGGTTTGGTAGATGAGATCGTCACTGTCAATGAATTGCGAAATGCCGCTTTTAAGGTTGCCGAAGACTTTGCCCGCAAGCCTTCCCGATCATTGAGATGCTGTAAACGGCTGCTGAATTTTTCGTTTAAAGAACTTCGCGAGTATCTTGAATTTGAAACGGACGAACTTACCAAAATGATCGGACCGTTTGGGAATGGCTTGTCTAAAAATGTTTGTTGAGTAATCAAAATTGAGCGATTCATTAAACGGCAGTATCGCATCGCCACGTAAAAAAAAATCGCTCAACTCAGATCTGACAAAGGTGTTATAACAAAAAAAACGGCCAACACCTGTTGACATCCGCTACTGGTTTCTTTTAATTTTATATGATCCGTCGTTGTTATATTCGACTTCGGCCTCCAGGTAATATACCTTTTTAAGTTCCGGCTTTATGTCTTGAAGCATATAGTAGGATTCACCGCTTCTGGCACCCGTCGAGCAAACAAAAACAATCGGCTTCTCTGCTGGAAGGGTATCAACTTTTTCCTCAAGTTCACCGACCGGAATATTGACCGCAGTCTGGAAATGGCCGGCGGCAAATTCATCCGGGTCCCTCACATCGACCAAATAAATGCTCTGTGGATTTTCTTCGATTATTTTGCCAAAGGTCTCAAGGTCAATCGATCCTTCCTCAGTTCCGGCTTTGACGGCCACTGCAGCAGGTGCTGCACCATATGCCTTTTTCCAGGCCGGATAACCGGCATCAAAAACCTTAACATTGGTATATCCAAGCTGACCCGCCTTCCTGGCGGATTGATGGCTCAGCTTTCAGGTGTAACCCTCGCAGTAAAAGATCACCAGCATACTTTTATCGGCCGGCAATTTGCCCTGCAATTTTTCGAATTCACTGTCAGGAATGCTGATGGCCGAGGGGATATGACCTTTGTCGTACTTCGCCTTCTTCGGCCGGGCGTCTACGAGAATGGCTTCATTTGTTAACAGCTGGCTGGACACATACTCGACAGATACCGCTGCATAATTTCCCTTGCCCTTCATATAGCCGGGAAACCCGTCGGCAAAGACTTTGACATTCGTATAACCGAGTTTTTCCGCCTTCCTGGCGGAATTGTGGCTGAGCTTTCAGGTGGGCCCGCCGCAGTAGAAAATCAATAGCGTGTTTTTATCCTGGGGCAGTTTGTCAGTCATTTTATCAAATTGGCTGTCCGGGATGCTTACCGCTGTTGGGATGTGTCCTTTGACATATTTGGGCTTATAAGGCCGCGAATCTATGATCATAGCCCCTTTCGGTTGAGGCACTTTGGCGAACTGCTGCACGAGGGCCACATCGGCGATATCGTGAAACCGCCAGGCGGCTTCTGCCGGTTCAGCGGCTTTGCGGGTGGCGGTACATCCAAAGGCCATGGCCAGAATAAGGCCCAGCATCAGGAATAATACCGAAAGTTTTTTCGTGGACATAATAATTTTCTCCTTTATCAATTATTTGCATTTTGCCGGCGAGGGTGAATCAAAAGCGTGGTCGTGCATATAGGTGTATATGTCGCTCACATCTTTCTCAGACAGCTGCTGCCATTCTTCCTGGCATTTGAACTGCCCGAAATCTTTAGATTCAAAGACGGTATTCCACTCTTCCTGGGTCTTGTCGGCCGGACTTAGAGGCGGTGTTTTGGATTCAATTGCGCCCCGCTCAAAACAGGCATTGTATACTTTACGATAGGTGTATTTTCCCTTGCGCTTATTGCCCTTTTCCAGGGCCAGGCCCGCACCAACAGTGCCAAACACAAAAGTGAATGCCATCAACGTGATAAGTACATTTTTGATCATGGTTCCTCCTTTAGTCAAATGTTAATAATTATTGGCTGCGATATTTCCATCCGAACTGCAATTTCATTTGATGCCTTAGTGCAATGATTGTACCAAGAGATCGACTGGTATTTGTCATATACCGTCCCTTATGGCGGGATATTAGAGAAACGCGTTAGTCTGCTATAAATTGTTTTAAAATAAGTAATTTATCAAGTCATGGCGTTTTATCCGGAAATATTTTTTCCACACGTCGACAATAAACTGACCATTTCTGATCCGTTTTCCCCCTTGAATTTGTTAACAGTTAATGTTAAGTTAACACCGCTTAAGTTAACAGTTAACGCTTTCATATTCGCAAGATCGATGTGCGGTATAAGAAAATCTTATCCGGTTTTATATAAGGCCCTAACTGCCAAGGGGCCCAGACAAAAGCTGTATTTACGTTATAAATTGTTACGGTTGTTTAAACTGCGAATGAATTTTGCATAGTAGGAGTGCATGCTGATGGAAATAGCTAAATATTGGAAAACCATTGTAGACACCTTGCAGGATGGTTTAATGGTGCTGGATCCGGCGGGAAATATTCTGGCGGTAAACCCGGCGGCTGAGCGGCTCACCGGATACTCAAGGGATGAACTGATTGGAAACAATTGTCGAACCTTGAACTGTACCGGATGTGATATATACGGCCGTGGTGAAGGAAAGCAATGGTGCAGTCTGTTTGTCAGTGGAGAGGTTAGGGCCAAGAAATGTCTGATTTCCGACAAGAATCGACGTGCGGTGCATGTTGTTAAGAACGCATCCGTCTTGAAAGATTCAGAGGGCCACCTGCTCGGCGCGGTGGAAACCTTCACGGATATATCCGAAATTGTACGCCAGAAAGAGGAAATCGATTCCCTGCGCAAAAGTTGTCGATTAGAAGAGGGACACCATGGGCTTTTGGGCGAATCATCGCCGATGCAGGACCTTTTTGAACTGATAGAAAATGTGGCGCAAACAGATGCGCCGGTGCTGGTTCACGGACAAAGCGGCACCGGCAAAGAACTGGTCGCCAGAGCGATACACGAAGAGAGTCCCCGCAACGCCAAACCTTTCATCAAAGTCAATTGCGCCGCCTTAAACGAAAATTTGCTGGAAAGCGAACTTTTCGGTCATGAAAAAGGTGCTTACACCGGTGCCGATCGCACACGCATTGGCCGATTTGAAGCAGCTCATGGGGGAACGATCTTTTTAGATGAAATTGGTGACATCCCCCTATCGACCCAGGTAAAGCTATTGCGGGTGCTTGAAGAAAAAGAGATTGAACGGGTCGGTGATCACAAACCTATTTCAGTAGATGTCAGGATTATATCTGCCACCAACAAGGACCTCGAAACATTGATAAGCCTGGGGAATTTTCGCGAAGACCTCTTCTTCAGAATCAATGTTTTTCCTTTATCCTGCCCCTCTCTGGCTAAGCGACTCGAGGATATTCCGGTCATCGTCAACCATTTTATAGAAATAAATACGAGTAAGGGGAACAAGGAAATAACGGGCCTCACGCCGGAAGCCATGGAGGCCCTTTTGGCCTATGCGTGGCCCGGAAATGTCCGGGAGCTTCGCAATACCATCGAGTATGCGTCCATTCTTTGCCCCGGCGGCTGGATCGGGAAAGAACACTTGCCACCCAAAATCAACATGGATCGCAACATCGCGTCCTTCAACACCAGATCAAGCACAGCTTCATGGCAGGATGAACGTGATAAGCTGATCCATACCCTGCGCCGATTTCGGGGAAATCAGTCTGAAACTGCCCGAGCGCTAGGCGTAAGCCGTGTAACTATTTGGAAACGGATTAAAAAATATGAGATCGATCTGGCTGCCGACTTAGGCCGGAGCGCGGGCTAAGTCCATCGATTCGTAATTACGATGACGTATTTACTCACTCAGGACTTAGTGCTGAGTGAGCAATTACGTTGGATTGGTCAATAATGATATGTTACTGTAATTGCGAATCGAAGCACTAAGGAAATCTGGCGATGGGCTGAAGGCAGGCCGCTTTAGGTGAAAGATCAATTTTGATAAAAAAAGCACAAAGGAGCATTGAAATATTCAGCAAATTGGATTAAAGCACAGATTCGTTGTTAGAATTCCGGGATACATGACATATAGGTGAGGATTTGCCACTCACGGGATAAAAGCTAAGGAGATTTTCAGAAAACATGACGGACAAGACGGTGGTCATTTTCGGCAGTGGCGTGGCAGGTCTTTCGGCCGCCCTGGAGTTGGCGCAATTTGATATTTCTATAAAGATTATAGAAAAATCCGATTTTACCGGCGGCCATGCCATCCGATTTGCGTGCAAGGCCACAGATAAATGTGTAAAGTGCGGTGCCTGTCTTGTGGAAGACAAACTGGACCAGGCGCTGCGGAATTCCAGGATCAAAATCCTAACAGGCAGCCGGATCGAAAGTATTTCTAAAACCGAGCGATATGCGATTCGCCTGAATCAGAAACCCAAATATATCGATGCCCAAAAATGCACTGCCTGTGGTGTCTGCTTAGAAAAGTGCCCGCAAGACGGAGCCATCATCCAGGGTGCGTCCCGCAACCATTCCCCTTTCTTCGCCATCAATGAAAAAGAATGCCGGTATCTGGTGGATCAATCCTGCAGCCAATGCCAGGAGGCCTGTCCGGAAAAGGCCATTGCGCTCGATGCCCCTGCCGGTCAGGTTGACTGCGAGGCCGATGCCATTGTTTGGGCCACGGGGTTTTCGTTGTTTAATCCTCAAAATAAGCCTTACGGGTATGGGGTCTTCAAGAATATTGTGACGAACATGGAACTGGAAGACATTTTACGCAGGGAAGGGGGGGTGATTAGACCATCGGACGGTCAATCCGCTCGAAAGATTGCCTTCATCCAGTGTGTTGGTAGCCGGGATGCCAAACTGGATCATTTATGGTGCTCCAAGATATGCTGTGGATCGGCCTTGCGCATGGCAGAGTTGATTAACGCCAGACAACCGGAATCTGAAATTTCTTTTTTCTACATCGACGTGCAAACCTTCGGCCGGGATTTTGTTCCTTTTTACCGGCGAGTTCAAGAAGAAGTGCGGATGATAAGGGCTATTCCCGGAGATATCTTTGAGACGCCGGAAGGGCAGTTGCGGGTTACCTATATTACCGGCGAGACCTACGAAACAACTGAAGAGATCTTTGACTGCGTTGTGCTTTCCGTCGGTTTGCAGCCTTGCGAAGAAAACTTAGAAATGGCCAGGCAGCTGAATTTGAAAGTGAGTGACAGCGGCTTTCTTATTCCTTCAGAAATCGCCGGTGAGGCGTCTAACAACGGGGTTTTTAATGCTGGTGCAGTTGGCGGACCGATGGGTATTGCTGAAAGCATTGCCAGCGCCGGTGAGACATCTCTGAAAGTATTGAAATATATAGGTTTTTAATAGTGGCACATTTGACTGGAAAAACGTTGCTGATTGGAAACGGGGCGTGTGCGCGTCGCATTGCTGAAGATATATTGACTCAGACCTCGGATCTGATCATTGCATCGACAGGGGAGAGTTTCGGTTTGTCGACGAGGCCTGCTTCAATGGCCACGGCTGAAGAAGGGGCTAAAATATTTACGAGGACAAAAGTACATTCCTGCCGGGGTACAGTGGGCGACTTTAAAGTGCTTCTTGAGTGCAACGGCGAAAAAAGAACGGCCGCCGTGGAGAAGGTTATTCTTGCCGAAGATGAAAAGCGTATATCGGGCTTTTCCTCCTATGGCTTAACCCGGACGGCTAAGGTCATGGCACTTTCCCAGCTTGGGGAACTGTTGCATGAGCTATCCGAAGATAGCAGCCCGATTTCCGGGATAAAAACAGTTGTTTTCCTTGTAGGGATAGATACGGAAAGCAATTCCGTTATCTTTGAAGAGATCATGCAGGCCTGTCTAAAGCTGCAGGCGGTACAGAAACTGAAGATTTATATTCTGACCAAAAATCTGAAAGTGGCTGCAAACGGTCTTGAAAAATTGTATCGTGATACAAGGGACGCCGGTGTTATTTACATCAAATTTACCCATACCCCGCCGGATATTATTCAGCTGGCGGACGGCAGTGTCTGCATTGAATTCACGGATGAGATTACCGGGAGTATATTAAAACTGGCAGCGGATTTGACGATCGTCGAAGAAAAGATTGTACCTTCTGATTACTCGACTGATCTATCCCGAATTTTTGAGCTTGAGAAAGATTTGAACGGATTTTCCCAGGGTGACAATGTTCACCGATTGACGGTTTTTACAAATCGCAAAGGAATACTGGTTGCCGGTGCAGCCAGAGGCGTGCAATCACTTCCCGATCAGTTTGTCGATGCCGACAATGCGGTCCTGTCGCTTCGCAACATCGAAAAGCAACCTGCTGATCAGATTGCGGGTAAGGCCCAAATTGAGAACGGAAAGTGCGCACGCTGCCTGACCTGCTATCGTCTCTGTCCTTATAGAGCGATCCAGGTCAATACACGCGTGTCGATTGCGCCAGCAGCATGTGAAGGATGTGGCATTTGCTTGGCAGAGTGTCCACGGGACGCAATCAGCTTGGTGGATCAAACACAGGCAACCGATTCCGGGGTACCTGTAACTGAGGTCATACGGCCGGCTGGAGAATCTTTTATACCATCGATCACGGCTTTTTGCTGCAGCCGTTCTGCCGCCAGCGCCGCTCAGCTATCAGCTTGTATGGGGAAAAAGTTGCCGCGCGGGTATCAGATTGTCGAAGTGCCATGCGGTGGCAGCGTTTCTTTGAGTCAAATTTTAACAGCCTTTAACAGCAATGCTGACGGTGTAATGATTTTAACCTGTCACGAAGGGAACTGTCATTCCGAGGTGGGACCGAGGCATGCTCAGCAACGGGTGGAGCAGATCCGGGAGCACTTTAGATCCATCGGTCTAGAAGACGGCCGACTCGTTAAAAAGACCCTGGCGTCCAACATGGGGGTTGAGTTTGCCGGAACCCTGGTTGAATTTGAAAATCAGCTTCTGGCAATGGGTCCGATCAGATCGAAGTCTGAAAAAGAATAGGGGGAGGTAAAAAATATGCCCGATTCATCTGAAGTGATTGATTTAGCCTGCTTGGACCATGATAAATTTAAAAACTGGCCGTACTCACAGGGTTATTGTATTACCTGCGGCATGTGCGCCAGCTCGTGTCCGGCTTCGGGTATCGATGGATTTGATCCGCGCAAACTGATCCGCATGATCTCTCTGGGACTTGAGGATGCGATAATGGAATCCCGTTGGCCCTGGATTTGCACCATGTGCGGTAAGTGTGAAAATGTTTGCCCTATGGAAATCGACATCGCCGATGCCGTGCGCAACATCCGTGCCTTGCGTGAGCGCGAAAAGGTTCCGGGAATCCTACATAAAGGTCTTACCGCCGCTCTGGAAACCGGTAATAACCTGCGATTGCCCAAAGAAGATTATGTCTTTATTCTGGAAGATGTTGCCGAAGAAATTGCAGAAGAACCCGGATTTGAGGGCTTTCAGGTGCCTATTGACAAAAGCGGTGCCAACATCCTGACCACTATTCACAACAAACTGGTCAATACTCACACGGAGGACCTCAAGCACTGGTGGAAGATATTTCACGCTGCCGGTGAGGAATGGACCGTAGCTTCTGAAAACTGGGAGGGGACGAGCTGGGGATATTTCACCGGTGATGACGAAGCCATGAAAGTCATGACCGGGCGTATTTACGAGCAGATGCAGCAACTTGATGTCAAGAACCTTCTGTGGCCCGAATGAGGCCATGCCTATCTGGCGACCCGGTCGGGTCTCGAAAAACATTTTCCACAAGCATTTGAAAAATTCGGATTTATCACGGTTTTTGATTTGCTTGTGCAGTACATAAAGGAAGGCCGCATTAAACTGGACCGATCCAGATTTAAGGAACTGGCAACCTATCACGATCCCTGCAATTACGGCCGCAAAGCTCAACGGCGCTTCGGCTATGGGTTTTTTAAAGAGCCGCGCTGGATTCTGGAGCAATGCATGCAAAACTGGGTGGATCTTTATCCAACCCGCATGGATCAAATCTGTTGCGGCGGTGGTGGCGGTGCGCTGGTAACAGGCTACGACAAAGAACGCATTTTTTACGCCAGAAAAAAGATGGATCAGATCAGGGCCAGCGGTGCAAAAATGCTTGTTGTTCCCTGCCATAGCTGTCACGGTCAGTTTAACAACATTAAAAAAGAGTACGGGATGGCGGATCTCGATGTTAAATATTTGTGGGAACTGGTGGCAGATTGTCTGATTCTATAGCAAGAGTTCATCTGATACAGCAAATTGTTCTTTCGCAATCAGTGCGCCACTTTCAAGCATCTTCAGGTATAATTAATCATCACTTCGATCCAGAATCTCTCTTATTTTTTGTGAAAGCTGCATCACAATTCTTTATTTCGGCGACGTCTTTTTCACCGACCGGTAGATAGATACTGAAGGTGGTTCCTTTGCCTTTCGTGCTGTGGACATCGATAAGGCCGTCATGCTTTTTGATGATACCATACGCCGATGCAGCCCCAGGCCGGTTCCGCGGCCCATCTCTTTGGTAGTAAAAAACGGTTCAAAGATTCTTTGCTGGGTGGCGGCATCCATACCGACGCCCGAATCGGTGATGGTTATTTTCACATACTGCCCCGCTCGGATCTCAAAAGGTTCAACATCATCTCCATCCAGCAGGACGTTTGCGGTCTGAATATAAAGATGACCGCCCCCGGGCATTGCCTGCCAGGCATTCACGTAAAGATTCAACAGGACCTGGTCAATCTGTCCCTGGTCGATTTCCACGGTCCAGATGCTCTCTTGAAATTTTTTATGGATATTGATCTCCTTCTTGGTGCGTCCGAACATGTGTGCGTTTCTTTCTATCAGATCGTTTATATTCGTCGGTTTAACTTCATATTTTCCGCCTTGCGCAAACCCCAAAAGCTGTTTGGTGAGCGCTGCGGCGCTGTGAACATAGGATTCAATATTTTTCATTTGCTCATAATTGGTGTCGTACGGCGCCATATCCGAAAGCATCAATGAAACATTACCCAGGATACCCATCAGCAGATTGTTGAAATCATGCGCAATGCCTCCGGCCAGGGTCCCCAAAGCCTCCATGCGCTGGGCACGCTGGAGCTGTTGCCAAAGTTTTTTCCATTCGGTAATGTCATTAAAAATAATGAGGACATCGGTATCTTCTTTGATTTGCATCCGCCGAGCGAAGATGAGTGTTGTAAATATTCTACCGTCGCTGTCGGTGAGATCCATTTCCAGTCCGTCCACAAGGCCGGATTCATCTAATCGGTGGACGAATGTCTTTACTTGTTTTTCGGTACAAAGACCCAACTATTCCATTGTGCGTGTGAGGATTTCTTCCATGGGGGTTTTAAAGAGCTCGCAAAATTTTTGATTGACATCCGCGACCTGCCCGGTTTTGAAATGGACGCGGGCCG
>Ga0316193_10000385_pt1 | contig 26965 bp, 20 predicted proteins | sample MerIslsedime2_MG_FD_207735 | JGI IMG/M metagenome (GOLD analysis project Ga0316193, IMG submission 207735) | Coastal sediment microbial communities from Maine, United States - Merrow Island sediment 2 | ecosystem: Environmental > Aquatic > Marine > Coastal > Sediment | place: USA: Maine... | reverse complement strand
TCCGTTCCGATAAGAATGATCTGTCCGGGGTGTAGTTGTTTTTCGGATTCTTCATAGACCCAGTCTTCCATTACGCCCAGTGGCAACCCTTCACCGCCCAGCGCTTCAAAGGAGTCCTCAGAGGGATCATAAAGTATTGCCGGTTCATGGCCGGCGTGCACCCAGCGGAAGCGTTTTTCTTTAATGTCAATTTCACTGTAAAATAAGGTTATAAACAGGTTAAGATCTTCTATATCCCTTACGATACGTTGATTGACATCGGCTACCAACGCTGTGGATGACCCTGGATTGAGTGTGCGTTCCCTGAAAAACGCTCGGGCCGTAGTCATTAACAAGGCGGATGAAATGCCGTGTCCGATAACATCGGCAACAACGATTCCGATTTTTTTCTGCTTCCATTCTGCGGGTTGAATAAAGTCATAATAGTCGCCGCTGGTTTCGTCGCACCAAATGCTTTTTCCGGCAATGTCAAATCCTTCGACTTTCGGATTGGACTTGGGTACCAGGTTTTGTTGGATCATACTGGCCTGGGCCAACGACCTTTGAACTTTTATAAATTGGGTTTGATGGTTTGTGGTTTTGTGATATGCATCGATCCCGCTTTGGATGGCTTTGCCTAAAGTATCGGCCGGGCATGGTTTGGGATGAAATTGGAAAATACTTCCTTCATTCAACGCCTTTATGGCTGTGGACATATCGGCCGAGCCTGTCAGCATCATCCGCATGCTATCCGGATCGGTCTCTTTTACCCGGCAAAGAAATTCAATGCCATTCATCCCCGGCATAGCGAAATCGGAGACTATCACTGCATAGGGTCCATTTTTTTCAATCCTTTTCAAGCCCTCCTCCCCACTTAAGGCGGTCTCGATACGGAATTGGTTTCTCAAATGCCGTTTAAGGCCCGCCAATACCATGGCATCGTCATCTACCAGCAAAACCTTGTCTTTCATTATGCGTTCCTTTCTGTCAACTCACTGCAAACTTGACGCCATCGAGGGATTTGGCCTGTTATTTCCAGTTTATCAAGGTACTCGGTATCGCACTGCAATTCGGTGTTGTCTCCCGAGGGAGTTCGTGCGTCATGGTCCAGTGCATCGCCGACATGAACTGCAGTTAGCAGCCCTAAATTATGGGTCATGCTTCTTGTCGGCAAATGATGAAAGGCAATTGCTTCAATGATGTCGTTTTCCAGTCGCCACAGCCCCATCAGGTATGCGCCTATTTCAGCATGACTGGTCCCGAAGGCTTCATATTCCAAATCCAGCAGATTTTTGCCGCTTCCCTGCGCTGCAGCCAAAACCTGCCGGTAAGGTTCTTCAAAGTTGGTTGCCAGGACGAGCTTACCTAAATCGTGCAATAAGCCGGCCATCATGGAATTATTTATCAGCCCCTGATCCAGGTTTTCATTTTTTAGTATTGTTTTGGCATATAAACTGACCGCCAAACTATGGCTGAAAAGATCGTCAATCTTAAACCAGGAAAAACTTTTCTGATTGAATTCAGAAAATATCTTTACCGAAAGTACCAGTGCTTTGATGGTTTCCAAGCCAAGCATCATAACGGCCTGTTCCGGGCTGTTGATTTTGCGAAAGAGTCCGAAAAACGCAGAATTTACCATCTGCAGAATTTTGGCCGTCATGCTTAAATCTTTTGCTATAATTTGCCCCACCTTATTAATCGCGGGATCATCAGACTGCATTTCCGATACGATTTCGGTGTATATGGAGGGCAGGCTGGGAAGGGAGTCTATTTGTGAGATGATACTTTTAATGGATTTATCCGACAAAAAATCGCGCAACGCAAAAAGCTTTCCGAGGGTATGCTTTAATACCTTGACATCACACGGTTTTGAAAGACTTTGATGGGCCAATTGGACTGATCTTAGGGTCATTTCCTGATCCAGCTGTCCTGAAAGAATGATCCGAACGAGATGGGGATGCTGCTTCTTTACTTCGGCCAACAGCCGGCCCCCATCCATTTCCGGCATTCTCAGGTCGGACACGATGACATCCATGGGCTTTTTGCCAAGGACATCCAGCGCCTCGCAGCCGCTGGACACAAACGTCATGTCCCAATCCTGGCGCATTTTTCGGAGCGTTCGCTGAAGGCCTTTGAGCACCATCGGCTCATCGTCTACAAACAGGATCCGTCTTTTCATTGTTTCATTCATTTTGCTCCGGTTCGGATGCTAGGGGTAGGCTGATAATAAATGTCGTCCCTTTGCCTTCCAATGACTCCAGGGCAATCGTGCCTTTATGCTTTTCCACAATCACGGAATGGGATATGGCCAGTCCCTGTCCCGTACCCTTGCCCGGTTCTTTTGTAGTAAAGAAAAGATCGAATATTTTGTGCCGAATTTCTTCCGGAACGCCGGAGCCGGTATCGTCTATATAGATTTTTGCCCAATTGTCCTCACGACGGGTGGTGATGCGGATCGTACCCAATTGGGTCGGGTTGTCTTTGTTTGCTTCCGCGATGGCGTGGGCTGCATTGACGATTAAATTCAGGATGACCTGATTTAGTTCAGCCTGAAAGCAGGGGACGAACGATAGCGTTTCATCAAAGTCGGTTAGCAACTCTGCGACATACTTCCATTCATTACGGCTGATGGTAATGGTTTTTTCAATTTCTCTATTGATATCAGCGGGCTCCTTCTCTTCACCACCCGGATGGGCGAAAATCTTCATGGCCTGAACAATTTTGGTGATGCGGTCCACGCCCTTGAGCGTGTGCTGGATGGCGAGCGGAATTTCTTCCTCGAGATAATCCAGATCAGATTCTGCAATGCGTTCTTCAGCGTTTTGAACCAGTTCATCTGATAAAGAATCTGATTTGACGGCTTCAAGTAGCTCTTTGTAAATTTTGATAACATCGATCAAATCATCAAATGCATCCTGGCAGAAACGGGTATTGTCTCCCACAAATTGCGTCGGCGTATTGATCTCATGGGCGATTCCGGCAGCCAGCTGTCCGATTGCTTCCATTTTCTGGGACTGCTGCAGCGGTGCTTCCAATTTTTTACGGTCGGTAATATCCGCCCCAATGATGGCGATGTCCCAGATACGGCCATCATCTCTGTTTAAAGGTTGGATCGTGATACCTAAATACCCTTGGGCATCACCCGGTCTGCGAAATCCGATATCATCTATTCGGATCGGCTGATGCTTATTCCGGCTTTGTGAAATTCCGTTATATATTCTATCCCAATCACAATCCACCCCGCATTGATCCAAGGGCAAACCGATTGCATCCGTCGCGTTCGTTTCGAACACCTTTTCAGCCGTTAGATTCCAAAAAACAATTTCATTTTCCTTGGATAGACCGATTAAAACCGCAGGAAGTGACGATATCAGATGCTCTAATTCTTCGTAGGTTGGTTTAGACAAGCTCAGCAATTTTTCCCTGGTCCTGTGGTTCGGTTTAAATCAGTATTGACAAGGATGAGACATTCAGCCTGCGACGAGCCCTTTGGCCGGCCCAGGGCTTAGGCTTGCTGAAAGCAGCCGGGTCGAGTTCAACGTATTGGATTGAAAAAAACCCAAACAGATAATATTTAGGGGATCCCGTCTTTATCTGGTTAAAAGCCCGTTACACTCAATGGGGTATGGCAGGTATGCCGGTTTGAGATTAATACTTGAAGCAGTATCCATCGGTTGTAACCGTTGAACCCTGAACCTGGAACGATCAATTTAGGGTACAATTGTGTTATCGGTAAATCCAATGGGATCTTTAGCCTCATTTTAAAGACAAAATGATGCGGTCACCCTAAAAATATATCTTTATATTAGATAATTAGATGATTTTGTCAGGTGGGCTAATCAGTGTGAGCAAGATGGGAGAATAAGGGGGCCCAAAGAAGTTCTAAGCAACGACAACAGTCTTACGGATGACGTGAGGATTGGGGGTTTTGATGGGTGACAAGGGCCTTATTGAAAAAAGAGGTTACTGGGCGAGATGCGCCTTACCGATAATCAGCGACCACCAGCAGAGCAGGGGGTATGAGTATGGTCCCTGGAAGGGACCGGGGCCACCTCTGCTGGTGGCCGCTGATTTAATCATAGTTCAAGGTGATCTTCGGGGTCGGAGGATGGACAATTTTTACCTTGTTCAATGCTTGCTGATGTCGCCTGTCAATATCTTCCACCACCCCTTCAACGGAGTCTAACCTTGGATTTCCATAAATGGATCGATAGTTTTCGATCTGTCTTTTAACCAAAGGAGCAACCTGGTCGTGGATTGCCAGCTGCTCCAGGGCAAATCCCTGTTCAAGTCCTTCTGTGACCAGCTCTACGACATCATAATCATACCCCAGATCTTTAAAATCGCTTTGTCCCGGTTCAAGGCCGGCCGTCGGTACGCGATGGACGATGGCTTCATCCACTTCCAGAAACAATGCCATTTCCCTGACCAGACGTTTTGACAAACCGGCGATGGGACTGAAATGAACCGCACCGTCACCAAACAGGGTGTAGTAACCGATGCCGTAATCTTCATCCTTATTGCCTGTGCCGGCCAGTGATTTTTTTTCGGTAGCGGCTTTGGTGGACAGCACATTGGCTCGTACCCGAGAAATCAGGTTCCCCTTGTGGTAGTCTTTTTCGAATGCTTCCGGGTTTGTTAGCTTGAACGCTTCTACAGGTTTTTCGATGCTGTGAATTTCAAAGCGGATCCCCAGCATTTCCACCAGGATTTGCGCGTCTTTGGCATCTTCCATTTTATTGATGCTTGAGGGAAGAATGTAGCCGACCAGTTCGAGTGTATCATCATCGTTAGCGTTGTGACGATCAAATGCTGATTTTATCAAAGCCGCCGTCGTGCTGGAATCAACACCGCCGGATAATCCAACGATACAACCCGTGGATTTGGTTTTTTTAACCGTTTCGATGATGAAGTCACCGATTTCCTTGCAAACCGTTTCACAGTTTATTCGGGATAGTTTAATCTCATTCATAACAATAACCATCTGGATATCCAAAGCAGGTTTTGTTGTCAAGATCAATTTTCTAACCGGAAATTGCTGAAGTTATCCCAAAATCAATTAAATTATGGTACATACTTGACAAGATGCCACTATGTGGTATTTTATTTTATGCTACTAAGTGATTGTTCCTTCTCTTGATGACCATTAATAAGTCTCCTGCAATGATAGCGTGCATCGGAATAATTGCCCTCCAGAACCTCTATTTCACATGGCCTTTCACTAGCGGCACTTGATGAATTTTTAAAACCACAAATAAAAAGAAGCGAAAGGAGGTACGAATTATGATTAAGATTAACTTTACCAGCCTTTCGAAAACATTAACGCCGGCACTTTTAGGCTTTTTAGCGGTTGCCTTTCTCCTTAATTGGACGGCCACTGGCATTGCGTTTGAGAAGGTCAATCAGACTTTTTGGGGAGTGGCCATAAAAGGATACGACACGGTTGCCTATCACACCGAAGGACGTGCAATAAAAGGCCAGCGCAAATATTCCCACGAATGGAATGACGCCAAGTGGTATTTCGCCAGTGCTGAGAACCGGAATCTTTTTGCGGCAGACCCGGAACGCTATGCCCCGCAATACGGTGGGTACTGAGCTGGCAGCATGGCTGCGACCGGCAAGGCTGCCGGTGTAAATCCCGAAGCCTGGAAAATTATCGAAGGTGAACTTTTCTTGCACTGGGACCAGAAAGGTGGGGAAAATTTTGCGGCAAAGGCGGATTCAGAAGTCAAAAAAGCCGATCAGAACTGGGGCAAACTGGATAAAGAATAATCGTCTCTCTTGACCGATTATTGGGTAACGGCCAGGAGGGTCAGCCACAGACATCATTTCCAACTCAACATTTTATCGGCATGCCCTGATACGGTTAAATTTATTATCAATATTCCGATGCCTTACGGCTTGTGCAGTTAACCGTTGTTTCATTTCAACCCGGCTTTCCGAAGGCCTTCGCGAAGATGTTTTCTATCTGATAGATTTTGAAATATGGTTCCGTAGGATTCAACCTCGAAAAATGGGTGTCGTCGAAGAACCTCCTGGGCTGACAGCTTCGCATCTTCTACCTTGCCTAATTGAGCGTAGGCAGCTGCAATTACGATATGATAACCTACAAAATCTGGTTTTTTCGCCAGACCTTGTTGCACGATCTTGACGGTGTCATCATATCTTTCCTTAAGATAATATGCTAAGCCGAGTTCCATATAGATTCCCGGTGTTGCTATTGGATTAAACCGGAGCCCCATCTTCATGAATGTTATGGCATTATCCGTCTGACCGGCATAAAGCAAGACTTCTCCCATTTCATTAAATATCCGTGCGTCATTTGGGTTCAAATCGAGGGCCTGCTGTAATTCCGCAATCGCGAGATCATATTGGCCCTTACGGATATAAACAGATCCAAGTAACTCATGAGCAGACGGTTGAAAGTCATCCAAGCTCAATGCCTTTCGCGCCAGATTCACGGCTCGCTGGGATGTTTGTTCGATGAACTCGGTCCAACCATATTCAACTTGAAGGTGATAAGACCACCCTAAAGCAGTATAAGCCGAGGCAAATTGGGGATCCAGTTCGATCGCCTTTTCAAACAATTGGCGTGCCTTGCTGACCGCCGACCGGGTTCTGTGCAACAAGTAACCGGTCCCGCGAATGAAATAATCATAAGCCTGGTAATTTGTTGTGTCCTTATGCATTACGCGGGATTGCTCTGCGGTTTCAATTTTGATTGCCAGGGTGCGTACGATTGTTTGAATAATTTCTTCCTGCAAGGTAAAAAGATCTTTCTTACTTCGATCATATCTTTGGGCCCAAATCTGGTTTCCTGTGATCGCATCAATTAGCTGCGCATTGATACGCACCCTTTCCCCTGCTTCTTGCACGCTGCCTTCCAGGACATACTGCACTGAAAGCTCTTTTCCCACCTCTGTAGTCTTCACCGACTTACCTTTGTAGGTGAAGACCGTATTGCTGGCGACAACAAACAAATGGCGAAATTTCGAGAGATCCGTAATGATATCGATGGTGATCCCATCGCAAAAATATTCTTGCTGCGGGTCTTCGCTGAGGTTTGTAAAAGGCAGGACCGCAATGGCGGGCCGTTCAGATATAGGAAATGCGGTTTTAAGTTTAGAAACATCCGTTTCATCGGAATGTGTAGATCGAAAATATAAATACCAGATTGCTACTGCCGTTGCCACCAATATAAGTACCGAAACAGCAACGACACCCAAATGCCAGTGTCTTAACCTCGGTTTTTTCTCACCGAGTACTTTGCCGGCGGCTTCGGGCGCCAATAAAACCCGGTATACCCGCACAGGATCTGCGATGTTTTTTACTGTGTGTTCACCTAAATATTTATAGCCCAGATCGAGCTTATTCTTAACTTGGTCATATGCGCTGCGGGAGATACAAATTCCTCCACCTTCGGCCAGCCCCTCCAATCTAGCGGCAATATTTACCCCATCACCATAAATTCTATCTCCTTCTGCCACCACATCGCCAAGGTTTATACCGATGCGAAATTGCATCTTACGCTCCTCAGGAAGCTTGGCGTTTAGCTCAAATAGCTTCTTCTGGACCGCTGCTGCGCAGTTAACTGCATCCACCACGCTGGCGAAATCAGCTAAAAGGTTATCCCCGGGAGCGTCCACCACTCGACCTCGATGTTCTTGGATGCAATTCGTCATTGTTTTTATATAGCTGGTTAACGTGCGAATGGTCGAGTCTTCATTATCACCCATCAAGCGACTGTAGCCCTCGGCATCCGCACTGAGGATGGCAGTGAGTTTGCGCGTTAAACCTTCCTGTGTCATGGTCGGTCCCCACATTTTAAGGTTTTAAACGAAGATGGAAGGAGCGAATTCGGCGGCAACTAATTATTATAAATAACCATAGGTGGTTAGGAGGTCAAGGACAATCATATGGGCTACAGAATTGGGGCCAGCAATCGCGCAGAGCGAACCGCCAATTTAAAGAAAAATGATTTCCTGGTATAATCTTCGATTGTAACCGGGCGGCTGCGGGAAAAATCCGCAGTCAGCATATCCTCAACTTTTTTTATGAAAATAGAATCATAGTTAAGGAGCGTGATTTCAAAATTAAGTCGAAAGGATCGGTTGTCCAGATTGGCAGTGCCGACAGCAGCATAGGCGGAATCAATTAAAAACACCTTCTGATGCATAAACCCGGTCGTGTAGCGGTATATTTTAATCCCTAACGGTAACGTATTTTGATAGTAGGAAAAAGACGCCAGATACACCGTCCGATGATCTGCTTTTTCCGGCAGCATGACCCGCACATCCACACCCCTCAGAGCCGCCAGTTTCAAGGCGCTGAGGATCTGCAAGTCGGGAACAAAATAGGGACTGGCGATCCAGATCCGCTGCCGGGCGTCATTGATAGCCTGGACAAACATCAGGGCGCAGGTCTCCAAATTGTCGGCCGGGCCCGATGCGATCATCAGGATTTTTTCGCGTCCATCGCCAGCCTTCTGTAGTTCCCAGCTCAACTCGGGGATCTCGTTGGTGGCCCAGTGCCAGTCCTCGACAAAACAGAACTGGATTTCCTGCACAACCGGGCCTTCCACTTTAACATGCGTGTCGCGCCAGGCCCCGAAGTTCGGGTCCTTTCCCAAATATGCATCACCCACATTGTGACCACCCACGTAGGCAATTTTGCCATCTACCACCACGATTTTGCGATGGTTGCGGAAATTTAGCTGAAACCGGTTGGCCTTGCCTTTGGTCGTATGGAAAGCTGAAGTATTGATTCCGGCAATTTGCATTTCCCGCAAATAGCTTTGCGGCAGTTTATGGCTGCCGATTTCATCATACAGAAAATAGATTCTGACATTCTCTTTGGCCTTTTCAATCAGTTTAGTTTGCAATTCCCGGCTGATGTCATCGTGTTTTATAATAAAAAACTGGATCAGTATGTATCGTTCGGCGGATTCTATTCCCTCAAATATGCTGCGAAAGGTTTCGTCTCCATCTATCAGCAGCCGGCTCTTGTTATAGCGCGTTATGGGCATTTCGGCCAGCCGGGTGAGAGATCTTTCGGACGCCGACAGATTTTCCTGGATCAAGTTTCTGGAAACGGCCTCTTTTTGAATCTTATCTATATAATGATGAATATCCTGATCCTTCGTACTGCGAAGCAACACATAGCCTTTGAATTTATTGCGTCCTAAAATAGCATATAAAATCAAAGCCAGCCACGGAAAGGTGATCAATGATATGGCCCAGGCAATTGCGCCCTGGGAGGTCCGAGCATTCATGATTGCATGAACGGCTGCCAGAATTCCAAGCAGCTCCACCAAAGGGACCACGATTGCAATGAGTGTGTATATCAAATCTGTATTTGCCATATTCATTTCCTATTTATTCTTTGCTGGAATATAGCATAAAAAGAATAGGGGTCCCAGTTTTTTGGAATCCGTGCAATCGATAGCTGAAGAAATTGGTCGGATCGGGTGGCTGTGGTCGTACCGTTTATATTAGGTAGGATGTGTGGCGCTACTAAGAGAAATACAAGGATAAAGCATCGAGCTGAGGTAAAAAGGCTATCTTTTTCGTCTGCTCAGCCGAACTTCTTTACTCATTGTTTATTGGAGGTTTTTGTAAGCTGGTCTTTTTTTTCAACCAATTTCTGATTCCATTCCGTATACCGGGTAAATCTTTGCTGCAAACTTTTACGATATTCAGCAAAACTCATACCTGAATTCCGGGCTCTACGCTGCAAGATTTCCTCGGAGTAACCAATTCCGCGCCAAAGGTTACCGTTGAATATTTTTTCAAAATATTTGTCATAACGAAATCCAAATTCGACCATTGACGGCAAGGGTTCCTGGTATTTATCCGTCAGTCCGAGTCTAGCGAAGGGGAACCCGCGAGATAGATCCAAATGAAAACCGATTAACATTCGCTTGGTGTTAACTGAAATTAAGGCATGAGGCACACAATTCTGCTGGGAAATGTTGTATTTTACTCTGAGCCAATCGCTCAACTCCTTCCCCGATCGCAGCTGGGCCTCATTGAACGATGAGATACCTGTCGGTTTAAGGAAGGAAGATTTCGAATTTGCGGGGCGGCCCTTTTTCTGTTTTCCGGTGTCGATTTCTTGAAAATCTTTGCCCTCAAAACAAATACCAATGAAGGCATGGTTCAGGTTAAGATAAAGTGTCTCATCATCTGCCCAGATCGATTTCCCTGCATGAAAGGCGGCATGGTCTTCTTGAACCAGTCGATAGACACGCCCGAATCGATCAATGAAAAAATGATAGGACTTTTTGCGCAGGAGATATTTGATCAATCGTTTGCTGTAACTCAGGATTGAACGATTCATCTCCGGCATGAAGGGGTACAGGTCGCTTTCCGAGGCATGATACACAATACCCGAGATTTTATTCGTAGTCTTACTATTCGCCGGCGAATAATCGGAATTCCTGGAGAATCGATAGTATTCGCGCGGTATGTTGGAAATTGTGTATGTTGTGATTATCTGCAACCGATTGCTGTAAAATTCACGATCGGCTGTCTTCTCCACCAGCCAAATGGGATCTTTTAAATACTCGGCAACATGAATAGGTTTATTTGAATGTTCTGCAGGTTTGGTGGTGGGTAAAGGTAGATGGCTTCGACTACTTCGCGGCTTAGAAGACATTAAGGTCTTTTTGGATATAGGCTCCGAGGTGGATTTAAAGATCTGTTGAGAAGTCAGGGCAGTCAAAATGGGATTCTGAAAAGCATTGAGAGCCGGCTCGAGCTCTTTTTGATGCTTTACAGGTTTGGTGGTGGGTAAAGGTAGATGGCTTCGACTACTTCGCGGCTTAGAAGACATTAAGGTCTTTTTGGATATAGGCTCCGAGGTGGATTTAGAGATCTGTTGAGAAGTCAGGGCAGTCAAAATGGGATTCTGAAAAGCATTGAGAGCCGGCTCGAGCTCTTTTTGATGTTTTACGGGTTTGGCGGTGGGTATAGGTAGATGTTTTCCCTTGCTTTGCGACTGAGCAGACAATAAAAGTATTTGGTCGATAGGCCCTGATTTGGAATTATTGGTTTGCTGAGAAATCAGAGTCGTCAAAATGGGATTCTTATAATAATTGAGAACCAGCTCGGGCTTATTCCGGTGCTTCACAGACTTGACGGTAGATATAGGCTTATGGTTTCTGTTGTTCTGGTAATGAAAAGCCACTAACGGCTTTTGGAAGATGGGCTCTGGTCTGGGAATTTTGGTTTGCTGAGAAATCAGAGCCGTTAAAATGGGATTCTTATAATTCCATGAGACCTGTTCAGCCTTGTTTTGATAATTTGCAGATTTGAAAATAGATGATTTCGGGCTTCCTCCGATCCCGGGAAGTTGCGAGTAACCTATCGGTTTTCGGATGATAATTTTTGTATTTGCTGTCTCGACCTGCTGAGGACTCACATTGATGAGGGTGCCGAAATTAAAGTTCCTTACCAAAGGAAAAACCGCCGTGCCCAGTCTCAAAATAAAGAGTATTAGAATTGCTGACACAAATATATAGTATAACTTGTAGAGCCACCGCCACCGAATACCGGGAGCAGAGATGACGCCTTTGCGGAGAAGTTGTTTTGCAGCTTTTTTGCTACCGGGGCAAATATTTTCAGCATTATTTAATAGCCTTTTTCGGAAGGTGATTTCGGCTATCGGTGGATAAAGTTTGTATGGTGCCGATATCTTTTGATGCTCATTTATGGCCTGTTTTAGGAATTTCAGCTTTAAAACTGGATCAGGGATGACGACGGACAGCTCTTCGATAGTTCGCCGATAGTTTTTCGGCGGCAATTTTAAGGATACAGTCGTGTCCATCTCTGATCAATTTTTTTAATCCCCATTCCTAAATGGGGCGACAAGTCTGAGTGCAGGCCCATATTTTTCTTTCTTGATTTAATATCGGACAGGCCGGAATTGAACATTGAAGGGCAGTAAGAGCAAGCACGGTGATAATTTGATGTCGTAAATATAGGTGTCGGGTGTCAGCTTTCAGAATTTAGCACCTTGGTTGACTCTTATGAAACGTCTTCAGACCAACGCTTCATTTTAGTCAAACTGGCAGCTTCAGCGGCCAGCGGCTGATCTGACACCTGACATCCGACACCTTGCGTTCCTTACAACATGTTGTCAGACAAAACCTATGGCGCCGCAAGACCGGTTGGATTAGGAACAGACAGTTTATGAAATCCGATCTTTCTGCTAATTTTCATTCATGGCTGCGATCAGAGCTCCCTTTGCCGTGGCATTGAGCGGATCTTCCGCAATGCGGATTTTGCTGAAATCCAAAGGAATTTCCTCAGTTTTCAAGAAATGCTCAAATCGTTCTTTGAAACCACGTACTTTGGCCGTGCCGCCACTTAAGACGATTGGTACCGGGCGGTCTATCTTCAGCGCGGTGGATGTCTGAACAATGCTTTCTTTGAGGGCTTTTACCAAGCTCAAAATCAGATCATCATAGTATATATGCAACGCATCTTCGATATCATTGTCAGGCTTTTTTTGGAGATCAAAACCGTTTTCCTTGATACTTCGCACGCGAGTATTAATGGTACCGGTAACGGAGGCTGTCGCGTCGTCGATATAATCGCCTCCCTTATTGATGCTAAAAGAGACAAGCGGGACGGATAGGTAAGCTAGACAAACATTGCACATGCCTCCACCGGCGCTGATGCCCAGACCGGTGAAACTTTCATCTTCCAGTTCGGAAAAAATAACCGCCAATCCCTCGTTAATGCTTCTGCTGGTATAGCCTTTTTCAGTTAGATGACGCGCTAGAACGGTTTCATGATAGATGATATCAGTCTCAGAACCTTTGGGCGGATCGGGTATGGAAAAATTTATTTTAGAATCAGAACCCCCAGAGGATTCTACCAATTCGTTTAGGATTTCTTTAATAATTTCAACAGAATATGATTCTTTTGGATTTAACAAACCCTGGCGCATGGGGCGTCGGGTTTCCGTATTGAGCATGTTGGCGAAGATTTCAGCCCCATCGCCAAATACAATCAAAGAATTGTCGATTTTATGATATTTTATCTTATTCTGATTTAATATTTTCTCCGTGAATTTGGAATAATCCACTGAGATAAAGGCATTGCGTTGAGAGTCGAATTCAATGCTCCCATTCTTTTTCTCTGAGAAAACGATTTTAGAGGTTCCGATGTCGACACCCACCACTCTTCCGTTTGAAGTTTCAGGCTGTTTCGGTGTTTGATTGGATGCGGCTTCGATCTCGGCCTCGCGATTTTTTTCACCCTTGGTTTTGCTTTGCGTCATTTTTATGTCTCCTATCTCCTTGTTATCCCCTTGCTGGGTATGTTCATGGCTTCGTTTATGACAGAAGCAAAGATTATGCCGAATTAAGGGTTTGTGCAAAATTCTGCATGAATTTAGCAGCTTACAAGATTTTGGAGTCTATCAAACCAAACTTGGCGACAAAATTATGACGGGTTTTCCGCCAGGGCCGGATTGTCTGTTATCTGGCATTCAATAACGCTATAATTTATAGAAATTAAATAGTCTTCGGAGATTAGCCTTAATGAAGTCGTGTCGGGGAGGCGTTAGGGCTTTATCAATCTGGAATGGAAAAGGTATAATTTTTTCTTCTTGTTTTCGGAGGAAAGGCTGCAGGTTTCTTTGAACAATGCATAAGGATCGATTCGACGCTATCCGGTCAACGGCCTGGAAGGCTGTCTTTGATTAATTCGCCAATTATCCGTATGGCTGCTTCCATATCCGCTTCGCCGGCCTGGGAGTAGGACAAACGAAATGTGTTTTGGCCGCTGCCGTCCACGAAAAAAGGTTGGCCGGTGACAAAGGCCACATCCTTGTCTACTGCACGCTGGAAAAGTTCATCGGCATCCATGTTTTTTGGAAGTTTTACGAAAATGAAAAAGCCTCCCTGGGGTCTATTCCAGGTCGCCTCCCGGGGGAAATGTCGCTCCATCTGCGCGAGCATAAAATTTCGCTTGGCGTGATAAAATTTGATGTTCTCCTGAATTTGCTTATCAAAAAGTCCCTGCCGGATGAACTCCAGCAGAATATACTGGGCTGGCGTGTTGGTGGCTGCATCGGCAAATTGCTTGGCCACTACCATTTGGCGGATCGCTCCTGATTCACCAAAGGCCCAGCCCAATCGAACACCAGGAACAAAGGTTTTGGACAATGAGCGCAGATGTATCACCCGTCCTTTGCGATCCATAGATTTGAGCGAGGGCAGGTGCTTGCCTTCGAAACGCAAATCGACATAAGGGTCATCCTCAAAGATGACCAGATCGTGAGTTTCAGCCAGGTCCATAATCTGCCGGCGTCTTTCAAGGCTGAGGGTAACACCGGTTGGATTCTGGAAATTGGGGATTACGTAAACGCCCTTGACACGTTTGCCGGCCGCTTTCAGGAGTTTGATTTCCTGACGAAGACGATTTGGGTTCAACCCATCGCGGTCAACCGGAACCCCCACAACGTTTCCACCCCGGGAATGTATCGCCCCGGGTCCGCCAAAATACGTAGGAAGTCCGACGATAACCACATCTCCCCGGTTGATAAAAACCTGAGCAGCCAGATGCATACCCTGGGCAGATCCATGGGTGATGATCAAATTGTCAGGTGCGGCGTCAATCAGCCCCTCGGTTTTCATTCGATCGGCCAGCACCTGTCTTAGATCTTCCAGACCCTCGGTTGAGCCATATTGGAGCAGCTGATCTCCCTGTTTGGCCATCAGATCATCGAAGATTCGACGGATCGCCTTGATCGGAAACTTTGCCGGATCCGGCCAACCGCCGGCCAGAGAACGCACTTGCGGTCGGGCAACCAGGGCACATATATCGCGAATGGCTGACGGTTGCGCATTCAGGGTTTCGTAACTGTATAGATGCGTCAGAGGATCTTTAGGCACTTTAGGTCACTTTACTTATGTAAATTCCAGGCGCATACCACGCCAATGCCGGCCTTTACCAGCGCATCGGCGGTGCGGTTGACCGCATCGTGCTTATCCAGGTAGTTCTGTTCCAGGGCATCCATCAGTCCCTGGGACAAAATTTCTTCTTTCGGCAGGAAGTAGTCCAGTATATCGCTGGGGTGCTGCCGGGCGGCGTCCACTTCGGGATCGCCTCCTTCGTGTTTGGCGGCAATATTGGACACCTCCCGGGCTAGTTCGACCAGTTCCTCGCGCCGGTTATATGGCTGAATGACGATCGATTTTTGGGTCTCGGTGATATGGTGTTCAAAACGCACCGCCTGCTCCAGACCCAGGGCTTTTCTTAATTTAGCGGCCTCACTGATGGTCCGGTTGTCGACCGAGTTGGACAGATTAAATCCGATCAAAGACGTGCTGCCATCCTCACGGGCAAACAAACGGGCGGCCATCAGGGTCCAGAGGGTAGCCAGGGGATTGTCGTTGCCCATGAAAACTGAAATTTTGAACTCATTGTCTACTCCCAGTTTGTGCAGCAGGTAAGCTGCCAGAATCGTACCGGCGTTGATATTTAACACCTGACGGACGCCATAAGTCGTATAATAATGAAGATATTCGTCAATCCATTTGTAAGGGTAATCGTTAGGCTGGCCGATACCGCCGAAATAACCGGTGATGGTTTCCGGTCCCCCGAGATGAATGTTGGAACCATCGGTTCCCTTGGTGTCAAGGGTCTCCACATGGGTGGCACCAACAATCTGTACCGCCGCCGCGGTGGCCATAATATCGCCATTGTCCTCGGTCTGTTCCTTCATGTTGCGCACCCTGATGTAGCGGACGGGCATCAGTTCCTTATTTTTTATGGCCTGCTTTGCCTCGGTGATCAGCCATGGGAAATACTGCAAGGCGCTGATTTCCAGGGTCACCGCATTGTCCTGATTGAGGGCGGTGGCAGCGCCACGATCTCCTAAAATTCGATCATAATAATCGGCCATGGAGACAAATGCCTCTTTGTCGCGCTGTTCCGCCAGCCACTCAACCCCTGCGAGATAGGGTGATTTGATCTCCTTTAGCCGAGCCATCAGATTTTCGAATTTGCCGGCCTCGGCGGCCTTACGGTTAATTTCCTCCGGGCCGCCGTACTTTTCAACGATTGACACAATTTGACCCACCGTATCATTGGCGGGATCGGTTAGTAATGCATTCACTTCATTCAAACGATCTTCGGAAATCTTCAATCGCTCTCTTAACTTGTCCATAATCAACTTCCTCTGGGGATGTATCAAGCTGTTAATTTGGGATTATAGATTGCGGTCTCCGGCCTCTCCGAGCCGGAAGCCGTAGGGGCTTTAGCAGCTTACGCCTCGGAGGGATTGTGGATTTGTGGAATCGCTGCACTCTGCCTCTTTTTATGAAGATGGACAGAATAGTTTAATTTTAGCTTATTTTCTCAATTAAGACTACCACCTTTTGAGATTCGCTTAAAATATTTTGGTATAATTGGGTCCCAAGGCAAATTTGGATTCGACCCGTCAGCTGTCTCTTGATTTAAGAAACTGATGTTCTTCATTTTTATCATGACGGGTTTTCTCCTTCTGTTAGCTGAAAGCCTATCTTAAAATTCCAGGTTGTTCGGTGTCCTTGGAAAAGGAATTACATCCCGAATATTGCTGATGCCGGTAACCAGCATCAGCAGACGCTCAAAACCCAGTCCAAAGCCGCTGTGAGGCACACTGCCATACATGCGGGATTCCAGGTACCACCAATAGGGCGATTTCTCCATACCGCTTTCATCTATCCGTGCTTGCAGCACATCCAGACGTTCTTCACGTTGACTTCCACCGATAATTTCTCCGATGTTGGGCACCAAAATATCCATGGCGGCGACGGTTTCATTATCGTCATTTAAACGCATGTAAAACGGTTTTATGGTTGTGGGATAATCATATACGATAACCGGCTTTTTGAAATTTTGTTCAGTCAGATAACGCTCGTGCTCCGTCTGTAGGTCTTTGCCGAATTCGATATCATAATCAAATTTGTGACCTGATTTTTGCAAAATTTCCACCGCGTCCCGGTATGGCAGCCGAACATAATCAGATTTGGCGGTATTTTCCAGGGTCGACATTAAATTTTTATCCACCCATTTTGCGAAAAGCTCGAGGTCCTCGGCACACTCGTCCATGACGTAGGATGTCAGGAATTTGATAAGCTCTTCTCCGAGATCCATGTTACCTTCCAAATCGCAGAAGGCCATTTCAGGCTCGATCATCCAGAATTCGGCCGCATGCCGGCGGGTGTTTGAATTTTCAGCCCTAAAGGTCGGACCAAAGGTGTAGACATCTCCCAGGGCCAGGCAAAACATCTCTGCTGAAAGCTGCCCGGAAACGGTCAGATTGGCCACTTTGCCGAAAAAATCCTTCATATAGTCCGTCTTTCCATCTTTTGTGGGCAGGTTTTCCAGATCCATAGCCGTTACTTTGAATAATTCACCGGCACCTTCACAATCAGACCCGGTAAGAATAGGTGTATGGATGTAGCGAAAGTTTTTGTTCTTGAAAAATTTATGGACGGCATAGGACATTTCAGACCGTATGCGAAAGGCGGCCCCGTATTTGTTCGTTCTGGGCCTTAAATGGGCGATGGTTCTTAAAAACTCATCACTATGGCGCTTTTTCTGCAACGCATAAGTTTCCGGTGCCAAACTGACAATTTCAACATGATCTGCCGAAATCTCCCATTTTTGACCGGAGCCTTTGGATTTGATCAGTTTTCCGCTGGCCACTATCGCGGAACCGGTGGTTAATTTTTTTATGTCGTCGTAATTCGACAACGATTCATCGGCAATTACCTGTAAGTTTTTCAGACAGGAACCGTCGTTAATTTCAAGAAATGAAAACGTCTTCGAGGCCCGCACAGTTCTGATCCAGCCTTTTATCAATACCTCATCCATGGGCGTTTCGGACTTTAACAACGTGATTATTTTTTCTCGATTCATGGATTCCTCTCCTTAATTGCCGATTAAAAACCGATTTCGAGTTATGTATTTGTATATTAATCTATTGCAATCTATCAAGAAAAATCGGTTATCAACGACCTAATCAGAAAAGATGGGACAAAAAACATGAATTGAGTTAAGATAGTGGACGAGATTCCCACGGAGGAATTTGAAAACGGGTCGGGTTATTGCACCACCTGCATTAACATGACACCCACTGTCAATGCGATCATGACACCCAGCATCATTACCTTGGATGCCTTTTGGGTGAGCCGAATCACAGCGGCGGCGATTGAAATTATGGCCATTGCAGCAATCAATGTTGCCGGGGCCATTACCCAGGGAATGTCCTGCGCCAATATTAGCAGAGACTGCATCTGAAATACCTTCCTGGACTTGATTTTATTGTTTTTTTCTTGAGTCAATTCTATACATAGCTCACATGTTAAATGTCAATAAAAAAATCCAAAAAATGATGTTAATAAAAAATGATTTAATTTCAATTAGTTGAGAAGAAAAGAACCCGATCAAATTGGGCAAAATCCAGAAACCGGGAAAATCGGCGTCTTTTCGAACAGGTTAAAATTAGGCTTTACAAAGTTGACGATAGCTGATATTTACCCGACCCTGATTTAAAAAAAATTCAATCGGGTCTTTGGAGGAAAGGCGTTTGGTTATGGAAGAGTTACTTACAAAATCAGCAGATGAAACAATCTGGTATGAAAATGAGCAGCCAATCAAAGAGTTCCTGGAAAGTTTTCGGAAAACCGAAATTTTAGAAGCCGATGATCAGGCTGAAGAACCATCCTGGTTCGAAATCGTGAAATAATCCAATCAAATATCATCCTAATTCGGTTTTCCCAGCAAATCGGACCACCCAGCGACTATCTTTTTCCCTTCTGCGTGCATAATGTCTTTTTCAGAAAAAATGATCGATATTTTGAATTACGGTGCCATCAACCTATCCATGGCCATCGGATACCGAACCGGTCTATTTGATGTTATGGACGCATTTGACAGTCCTCAAAACATCGACGACATAGCCGACCGGGCCGGTTTAAACCCGCGCTATGTAAAGGAGTGGCTGGGAGTCATGACGACTGCTGAAATTGTTGAATTATCCCACAAAGATGATGAAAATAAATATTATCTGCCCAAACACCACGGGGATTTGGTCACCCGCCGTGCCGGGAATTCCAATTTGGGTGTTTACACCCAGGAAATACCCCTTTTAACTACTTGTGCCATGGAGGCAGTGATTGACGGATTTTCCAGCGGAGAAGGTGTCACTTATGACCATTATCCGAAATTTCAGGCCTTCATGTCTCAGCTGGGCAATGCCAAGCACCGTCAGGTTCTGGTAAATAAATTTTTGCCTTCCGTCGAAAACAGCCGAATTGTCCAGCGACTGAAAGCCGGTATACAAGTGTGTGACCTGGGTTGCGCTGAAGGGGTAGCCGTGATTCTTATGGCCGAGTCATTTCCTCAAAGCCGCTTTGTCGGGATTGACATATCGTCTGAGGCGATTGATGAGGCCCGCAGACAGACACGACGGAAAAAAATCGAAAATCTTGACTTTATGGTACTGGATGCTGCAGAACTCAAAAATAAAAAAGAAATGAAGGGTTTATTTGACTATGTCACCGCCTTCGATGCCATTCACGATCAAACCCGACCACTGGATGTTTTGCTGGGAATCAACCATATGCTGAAACCGGACGGCCGGTTTTCTATGGTGGATATTGCGGCCAAATCCGATCTAGCGGACAATTTGGACCATCCCATGGGACCGTTTTTATACACTGTAAGCTTAATGCACTGCCTGCCGGTGGGCCTGGTGGGCGGGGGCACCGGTCTGGGAATGATGTGGGGACGTGAAAAGGCGGTCGAAATGCTCAAAGAAGCTCGATTCCAACAGGTCCAGGTAATGGAAATGCCGGATGATCCTTTTAACCTTCATTTCTTTTGTTCTAAATCGAGCAGTGATTGATTTGGGGTAATAGGTCAGCCACTAGGCCACAATTATAGTACGTTCGTGTCTTTGTGGCAGAACTGCAGAGATCCCCGGGTTACAACGTCACCGTAATGTAATACCCCTGCTCCCCCCGCTGGAGCAGCAGCACGACCGAATTTTTTCGTCGAGATTTGATAACGGCTTTTTTAAAATCCTCACTCGTTTGGATGGTATAATCATCTATCTGGCGAATCACATCTCCGGCTTTTGCACCGATGCGGTCAAGGTATGAATTTGCCTTTATTTTTAAGATGACCACCCCGTCTCTGGCATATATCCGATACGCGTTTCTTTTTTTCTTTGTTAGATCCTCGACCATGATCCCCAAAAGCCTGAAGCCCAGATCTTCAGCCAGTTCAAGGGGATATACTTTCGTTTTTATCACCACCATTTGTTTTTTTCCGTTGCGCCAGAGTTTGGCCTGCAGCGTGTCCCCAGCAGCGATACCCTTGGTGACCGACTTGTAGTCATCGAATGAATTGATTTTTTTGTTGTCGATAGATAGAATAATGTCGCTTTCTCGTATCCCGGCCTTTTTTGCCGGGCTCTTCGGCTCCACCGTTTTTATGACGATGCCCTTATCGCCCGGAACTTTCAGATACCTTGCCAGTGATTCCTCCATATTTTGCACGGTGATGCCGATCCAGGCCTGAATCACCTCACCATATTGAATCAAATCCGAAATGATTTTACGGGCCTTGCCGATGGGTATCGCAAAGCCGATCCCCTGGGCTTTGGCGTAGATGGCCGTATTGATTCCAATCAAATCTCCGTTGATGTTCAATAACGGACCCCCGCTGTTTCCGGGATTAATTGAAGCATCGATTTGGATAAAATCGTGGTACACCCTGTCCTGGGCCCGGATACTGCGGTTTACGGCACTGATGACCCCGGTGGTGACCGTGTGGGAAAAGCCGAAGGGATTGCCGATGGCGATAACGGTTTCACCGATCATTAGATCCTCGCTGCTGCCCATTTTGATGGCGGGAAGCCGGTCTTTGGAATCAATCTTTAGCACGGCCAAATCAGAGTCGGGATCCGTCCCCACAATTCTGGCCTCAAATTCACGCTCATCCCGCAGCACAATTTTGATGGTACCGGTCTTTTGGATGACATGGGCATTGGTCAAAATAAGTCCATCTTTGCCATCGATAATCACACCGGATCCTAGACTGGTATTCTGCTGACGGCTTTCAAAGCGCGGGTCGAAAAAATCCTTGAAAAACTCATCGAAAAAGGGGTTGAGACCAAAACCGGAAAATGGACTGGTGCGCTTGCGCACTTCGTAAGCGGAACTTATATTAACCACTGCCGGACTGACTTCACGAACCGCTTTCACAACGGCGGTTTCGCGGTTCAGCTCATGGCCGTAACCTACAGGTGCATGGATTAGAATCAGGATACAAAGTGCTAAAAAAATCGTACCCACAAGGGGGCGTTGTTTGCAGATTTGTCTGTTCGCTTGCATTTATGGCCTTGCTCTATAGTAGTGGTTTACCGCAAAAAATCGCTGATAACGTCCCAATACAGTTTTAAGTATTGTCGATTTCCGGACGTTTTAGGAGAGCGTCATAAATAATAATCATCAAAAACATAAATTCCAGCTATCTTTACAACTCATTTTTGATAAGACCCGATAAGGACCCGATATGCCTATGACCATTGATTCTATTGACGATATCTTACCTTTTGTCGAAAAGCCAAGCCGTTACCTGGGCTCGGAAATTAATATTGTTAAAAAAGACCTTGACCAGGTCAAGCTCCGATTTGCCCTAGCGTTTCCGGATCTGTATGAGATCGGAACCTCCCATTTCGGAATGCAGATACTTTACCATATTTTGAATGCCAACCCGGACATCGCGGCTGAAAGGGTCTTTGCACCCGCTATGGATATGGAAGCCCTTTTGAGGAGTTCCGGACGGCCGCTTTTTTCATTGGAATCCCGTGAGGCGATCCGCCGTTTTGATGTCATCGGATTCAGCCTCTTATATGAGTTGAATTACACCAATATCCTAACAATCCTTGAATTGGCTCAAATCCCATTTTTGGCCTCCGAAAGAAATATTGATCAACCTCTGATCATTGCCGGTGGTCCGTGTACCTGCAATCCAGAGCCTATTGCCGAATTTTTTGATGCCATTGTTGTGGGGGACGGCGAAAATGTTGTTGTGGAAATGACCGGTGTGTGGCTTCGCTGGAAAGAAGAGATCCAGGCCGACAAAGAATCATTGTTAAAAAGATGGTCGCAAATTGAAGGCGTCTATATTCCCTCTTTTTTTGAAGTCCATATTGATGACCGCGGTATTCAAACCGTAGCCCCACGCTACTCAGATTATACGAACGTTCGTCGTGCCGTTGTCTCCGATCTGGATAAAATACCTTTTCCTGAAAAACCCATTGTCCCTTTTGGAAAACCCGTCCATGACCGGCTGCGGCTGGAGGTTGCCCGGGGATGCACCCGGGGATGTCGATTTTGTCAGGCCGGCATGATTTATCGACCGGTACGTGAACGCTCACCGCAGCATCTACTGTCAATGTCCGCCCGTTCCACCGCAGCCACCGGATATGAGGACATATCTTTGTTGTCTTTGAGTACCGGAGATTATGGATGCATCATACCTTTAATGGAGGGTCTGATGGCCCGTTTTGCATCCGACAATGTTGCTGTTTCTTTGCCCTCCTTACGGGCAGGCACACTAACGCCGGAACTGATGGCCCTAATTAAGAAGGTTCGTAAAACCGGATTTACGATTGCCCCTGAAGCGGGCAGTCAAAGGCTGCGGGATGTGATCAATAAAAATATCACTGAAAAGGAAATCACCGATACGGTCAAAGACGCTTTTAATATGGGGTGGCAGGTTATCAAGCTTTATTTCATGATCGGTTTGCCTACCGAAACGACCGATGATCTTGAGGCTCTGGTAGATCTGGTGAAGAAATTGCGAAAAATTAAAGGCCCCGGGGGACGCCGCGGGAAAATCAACGTCAGCGTCGCCACCTTTATTCCCAAATCTCATACCCCCTTTCAATGGGCCGGACAGATTTCATTGGCTGAATCCCGATCAAAGATTAACTGGCTTCATGATCGACTGAGGCTTCCCGGAATTCAATTCAAATGGCAAAATCCGGAAGTCAGCCGGCTAGAGGGGCTATGGGCGCGAGGTAATCGACGGTTAAGCCGACTGCTTGTTCGTGCTTATAAAAAAGGATGCCGGTTTGACGGATGGAGCGACAAGTTCAGCTACCGTCTGTGGCAAGAAGCCATAGATGAAGAGGGCCTGGATCCCGATATTTTTGCAGCCGGCAAACAGGACCTTGACGAACCTTTGCCCTGGGATCATATTGACAGTCGTGTCAGCAAAGCTTTCCTGAAAAACGAATGGGAAAAGGCCCTTGAGGGGTCTATGACCGACGACTGTCGTCAGGGGAATTGCGCGCAATGCGGCACATGCGATTTTAAAGAAATAAAGATGCTTACATATCCTGACGATCAACATGAATCGTTGGCGGTCTGCAGCACGACCGAATATGTTAAGGCCGGTTCTAAGAAGTTGTCCGTTGGTTACGCCAAACTGGATCAGGCCAAATATCTTGGCCATCTTGAAATGGTCAATGTTTTTTTGCGGGCCCTCAAACGCGCTGAAATTCCTGTGGTATTTTCAGAGGGGTTTCACCCCAAGCCTAAAATTTCATTTGATGATCCGTTGCCCGTTGGCATCGAAAGCCAGCAGGAGCAATTCACTCTGAGCGTACCGGGCTTTGTGCGCCCGGAGACTGTCATCCGGCGACTAAACGCCCATCTCCCCGACGGCCTTGCTATAAATTCCTGTCAACTTGCTTCCCTAAAACCCGGAAACCCGGCCCCAAAGAAACATACCTATCTGGTCACCCTGAAGGAAGGTCATTTTGACGAAGAAAAAATGGCGTCGTTCAACCGCGCCTCGGATGCCACCATTTCATTGACGAATCGAAAAGGAAAGTTGAAAAAGATAAATTTAAAGGATATGGTATTAAATATTACGTTTCTGGATTCAACTTGTCTACAGATGAAGCTTTTGTCGGTGCCTGGAAAAACAGCCCGGCCTGCGCTGATCCTTCGTTATATTTTCGGTGTTGCTGAAGATCAGATTAAACAGGCAAAGGTAGTTAAGCAGCGCGCATAGCGCATGGGGCATAGAGCCCTCTGCTCTCTCTGCTCGCAAAACGGAGTTTTGCAGAATGTACAAACAACTCATCATCAATGTAACCGAACATGAAACCCGGGTGGCCCTGTTGGATGATGGTAACATTGCCGAGCTTTATGTCGACCGCGGGGATGACTCCGATATTGCCGGAAATATCTACAAGGGCCGGGTTTTGCGAGTCTTGCCCGGTATGCAGGCGGCCTTTGTGAATATCGGGCTGAACCAGGCGGCTTTCATATACGTGGATGATGTGTTCTATGACGGCTACAAGGAATATGAGCGGCTATTTGACGTTGAATCCGACATGGACGAAGACAGCTCGGAAGATAAAACTAATCCGGAATTTGAAAAAAAACGTAACTTTAGTATTGAAGAAATTATCCGGGAGGGACAGGAGATTCTGGTTCAGGCGGCGAAATCTCCCATGGGAACCAAAGGTGCCCGCATCTCTTCGTATATCTCTTTGCCCGGTCGATTTTTGGTTTTAATGCCCACTTCCGATCATATCGGCGTCTCCCGGCGCATCGAAGATGACGTCGAGCGGGAACGCTTAAAAGGTATGGTGCAGAAACTAAAAACCGAGGATTTCGGCTATATTGTGAGAACCGCTGCGGACGGTGTACAAGAAGAAAAGTTGGCCTACGAAATGGGGTTTTTAAACAATCTCTGGAAAAACATCCAGAGAAAATTTGAGATCGCCCGGGCGCCCTCCCTTTTGCATGCCGAGCTTTCCATCAGTCTGCGAGCCGTGCGTGACCTTCTGATTCAGGAAGTCGAAAAGCTGGTCATAGATTCAAAACCAACCTACCACGCGGTGTTATCCTTCCTGGACAATTACATGCCCGTCTTAAAGGATCATGTTGTGTTGTATGAGGGCTCAGAACCGATTTTCGATGCCTATAACTTGGAGGGGGATATTTCCCGAGCTCTGAAACGGAAAGTATGGCTGAAGTCGGGTGGCTATATTTTGATAGAACATACGGAAGCCCTGGTTGCTATTGATGTCAATACCGGCCGCTATGTCGGGAAACACAACCTGGAAGAGACGATTTTAAAAACGAATTTAGAGGCGGTTAAGGAAATTGCGTATCAAATCAGGCTCAGAGACCTGGGGGGCATTATTATTATTGACTTCATCGACATGGAAAAAAGATCCAATCAGGAAAAAGTCTTTAATGCCCTCAAGGAGGCGCTGAAAAAAGATAAAAGTAAAACTCACGTTCTTCCTATATCTGAAATGGGTTTGATTCAGATGACCCGCAAGCGCACCCGAGAGCCTCTGACCCGGATTCTTTGTGAACCGTGCTTTTATTGTGATGGCGAAGGCTATCTGGTATCCAGGCAGTCCATCTGTTATAACATTTACCGTGAGATTCTGCGGGATGCGCATGATATGAATAGCAAGCGGCTGACGCTCAGGGTCAATCCGCAAATTGCCGAACTTTTTCTGGGTGAAGAAGATTTGCTCATATCCAAACTCGAACGGGACATCGGTAAACAGATTGTAATTTATCCCAATCCCGAATTTCACATGGAACAATTCGATATATTTGAAGTTCACAGCCACTAAATCTTATACCGACTCCATTATAGTTGGAGATTTATTCTTGACAGACAAATTATCTTATGCTTTACTCATTCGATTTACGGTATCTATCACATCGACGCTTGAATGCCGTGGGTGAGAAACTAATGCAAGTAATTGTAAATAAGGGAATTTAAGATGAAACGAACATTTCAGCCCAGCAGAATAAAACGGGCCCGAAATCATGGCTTTCTAAAACGAATGTCGACCAAACAGGGTAGAAGAATCATTAACCGCAGAAGGGCCAAGGGCCGTATCCGTCTGTCAGCTTAGTACTACGGTGCGTAAATCCAATGGGCTATTTAATTTATGTTTCCGTGATGCCCCATTGTTGCCGCTATAGGACTTTTTCAAATTTAGCCAAGAAGCTTGTCCGTTGCGATTCTCCTTCACAAAGGCAGACAGAATTTTAAAGCGCCATGAGTTTATTGCATTAGCAAAAACCGGCCGCAGGATCCAAAATGAATATTTTATTGCAGTTTTTTCCCCGGGTCGGCATGATCGCTCACGATTGGGCATTACCGTTACCAAAAAGGTCGGAGGAGCTGTTAAAAGAAACAAAATCAAGCGTCTTGTACGGGAATTTTTTCGATTAAACCGGCAGTTTCTATCGGGTGTATGGGACATCAACATTATCGCCAAAAATCAAATCGCAGACATTACGTCTGAAAAGGCTTACCGATCATTGCAGAATATTTTTAACCGGATATCGCGATATGATGATCCTCTATAAATTTTTCCAGACCGTTTTAGTGTGCTTCGTCAGGGTATACCAATATACACTGTCACCGTTTCTGGGACCTTCATGCCGATTCTATCCGAGTTGCTCGGAGTATGCCCGGCAGGCCATCAAGCGACATGGCCCCCTAAGCGGTCTGATTTTGGCTGTTAAAAGGATCTTACGATGCCACCCATTTCATCCCGGAGGTGTTGATCCGGTACCCTAGCAGGGAACGGCAAGGACGATCACGCAGCCCGTTTTTAATATGAAATCCAATAAAAACAAGTGGTTATAAGGAATTTATCTTAAAAAGTGAGTCCTATATATCCGATTCTTGACAGCCCCCCTAGCGAACCCCTGGGTCAGTCCCCAGACAGCATGCCCCGTTTAATCGAATAACACTTAGGTTAGAATACTTAGATTCAGATTCTTATGAATTTTTAGGAGAAGACAATGGAACAAGCGCGTTTGTTAATTGCTATTGTCCTGTCTGCGCTGATCTTTTTGCTGTGGCAGTTCTTTTTTGTCGACCATGATGCCGACCGGCAAACTGCCAAAAAG
>Ga0316193_10000384_pt1 | contig 26994 bp, 60 predicted proteins | sample MerIslsedime2_MG_FD_207735 | JGI IMG/M metagenome (GOLD analysis project Ga0316193, IMG submission 207735) | Coastal sediment microbial communities from Maine, United States - Merrow Island sediment 2 | ecosystem: Environmental > Aquatic > Marine > Coastal > Sediment | place: USA: Maine... | reverse complement strand
GGTTCTTGCTTAGCCTTGCAGGTCTGCGCGGGTGTACTGCTTGCCGCCTACCTTCAAGCGGTCAATGCTTGCTACCTTGAAGGTGCGAATGATAACCTTGTCAGACAATCCACCTTGCTCGCCTTCAGGCTTGCTATCGTTCAGCCCTTCTATATCTTCCCTGTCTATGTAGTCACCGTCTAACGTGTAGCTACTGTGACCCGATTGCAGGAAGATAACCTCAAGGTATTGTTCTCCCTTGTGTTCTACTATAGGCAGGTTAGGTACACGCTGCCCCCACTTGCGCGGGCTTAGCTTAAACAGTTCAGGGCTTTTACCTTCCTTTTCAAGTCTGCGCTTGACCATGTTGTCATAGCCATGAGCATTCTTATTCTGGAATACCATGATATTAGCGCCTGTGTTATGCTTGCGGATGCGCCCTTGCATGGGGTTATTCTTGCCACCTAATAGCTTGGGTACTGTGGTAGTATCCATACTGATAAAGGTAGCGCCATTGACAGTTGATAAGATTTTTTCTAGCTTGGTAGTCATAATGATAACCTTTTGTAGTTTGTTGATTAAGTATAATAATAATAACACAATTACAGAATAAGTCAAGTAATTAGGTTAAAATAAATTGAAATAAAAAGGGGGAATAAATCCCCCTTGTGTTATGGTAGAAAGACAAGCCCACAAGAAAAAGCGATAATATAACAACAAGCAATTATCATGATTGATCTCCTTTTGTGTTGTTTAATATTCTGTTATATGCGCGGTTATTGTGGCATTCATCATTGAACCGTTTTAAGCATTTGCAGATTTTGCATAATATCTTAAACATGATATGATCCTTTTTTAACTGTGGATATTGTTGATTGATTCAGCGATTTCGTACCAATCAATCTCACTATAATCAATATCATTCATGCGGTCATCAGTAAGAACAACGTGCAACAATTCGTCTTCAGCTTCTTGTGCAGTCACTTCCCCATTACTGCGATCATACAGATTAAGCGCGATATTGTACAAGCCCTCATCATTTATGATCCAGTTGTCTAATTCGTTAGTGTCCCAATTCATGATTGTTACCTCTTGTTTGTTGACTGTAATTAAATATTAGCCCATCCTTGGGCTATTGTCAAGAATTAATTTAACCTTTTTTTACTGTGATTTCTACAGGGTAACCGTCATGATTGATCAAGCCATCGCGCACGTATTGAGCGCTACAATCTGGATCATAATAGACTGTATCAATAAGGCTATAACCTACAAAAACGTTCCAAGCTTGCATGATGTTCTCCTGTTGTTTCTTTAAGAATGAAAACATGAGATTGACCTCTTGTTTGTTGACTGTAATTAAATAATAGCCTAATACGTTAAATTATGCAAGTATTTTAACGTGTTTTTTCTAAAGTGTTTTCGGCGTTTCTTGTTATTACTTCAAGGTTAGCGATTGCTTTATTCAATGCATCGCGATCACCATAGGCAGCAATGCGATCCTTTTCGGCGGCGATCATATCAACAAGTGCCTTGCGTAATTCTTTTGATTGATCCATAATATCGCTTTTTTTAATGTAATCAGACTTAATTAATGATTGACTTGTAAGTCTGTTTATAAGTTGCACTCTAGCAGATAACCATACAAGCGCGGATTTTGCTTTTTCCCTGTTACCTCTTTTTTCAAGAAACGCGCCACCGAAAATATAATTAACTGCGGAAAAAGGCGCTTGTGTGCGGAAAAACCATAATCTGTTTAGTGTATTAATTGGATCAGCAAAGGTTGATTTTAGATAGTCGTCTTTATCTTCTGCCAGTGCTAACTCGCGAAAAATGCTTGTATATGTGCGCTGTGTTTTCATGATGATATGCTCTGTTTGTTGACTATGATATAAGTCTATATTAAATTATAGAATACGTCAAGGAAATAGGCTAAAATAAATCAATAAAAAGGTTAAAAAAATACTTGACAATCCTTTGACCTTGTGCTATAATTAAAGTACGCCGCACCTGGGTGATCGATAAGTTATCCACAGGTTATCCACAGGCAAATAATTATTGACAAGATCGCGCATTATGTTATAATCTTTTTAACGTCAACAAACAAACAGGAATCTAAACCATGACTAAAAAGCATTTTATTGACTTTGCCAATGAGATCGCAGCAATGGAAGATCGCAAGGCTGCCAAGGCTGCCGCTGATGTGGTTATCAGTGTAGCACGTCGCCACAATGGGCGCTTTGATGTTGGTCGCTTCTTGACAGCCTGCGACTTGTAAGGCATAATAAAAAGCCCTGATATTATCAGGGCTTTTTTGTATCCATAGTATTCGTATATTAGAATATTAGAATATTAGCGTTGGCTAATATTGTCGCCTACGGCTAACCAGAAAACTTTTTTGCCTATCTTAAATTGGGTGAATTCTGGCTTGTCAAGCGTGCGCCAAAGATCGCGGCTGTCTTTGTCTTTGATCTTTGTGCTTTTTATTCTGTCGTTATGAATGCGCTTGACTTCTGATGTGGTTTTGAATAGTCCAGCATGAACAAGAAGACGGGGAAGAAACAACTCCATCTCGGTAGCTTCGCGTACCCCTATGGTTATTGTCGTTTCTTCTTTGCCGATTCCTAGATCGAGGGGCGATAGCCCCTCAACCAAGTTTCCAATTATTAAATTATCTATCATCGTTTTTGCTATCAAGTTAAGTTTACATGACTGGCTCACCTCTGGCACCCATCTAGTAAAGTTTATGTTGTCACAAAATAATAGTAGGTTATATTATCACACAATCATCACAATTTGTCAAGCATCACATGATCATCACATGCCATCACATGATCATCACACAGTCAAATTAGAATAGCCAATTAATTTATATTGGTCAACCCATTCAGCACCACAACGATCACATGTACAACTTTGCCACGCGATACCTGCATCAAATTCAACGTTGCCTGTTTCAATGCTTTCAGGATCTTTACAGTTTGGGCAACAGTTGCCACCCTTCGTCACATAATCATCACTTGTCATCATATCATCACCTTAGTATAATCATCACACAATCATCACATGATCGTCACACAACAAAATGTTTTACCTTTGGTTACAGTACTTTTACTGCCCAGCGTTTCGGTGCAGTAGTACCACAATCAACTGTCTTGTAATGTTCTGCCTTGGCAGCAAATTCGCGTGCTTTTCTGCGGGTGGTAAAATAAAGCATTGTAATCTCCTTGTTTGTTGACTATGTAAATAATTATAGTATAATCCCATTCAGTTGTCAAGTATTAAGGACGAAATTTATGCAAGGGATTAGAAGGATCAAAAACACCTTCAAATAATATCATCGGCGGTTCTTGCGCTCTAAGTGCGTAGTCGTTGGCTTCACGTTGAATAGTGATAGCACAGTTGCGACAGTAATATGCACGCGTTCCAGTATTGTACCAAATCGCGCCGGGTTGTTGGCAAGCTGTACGGTTACAGTTCCCACCTTCAACGCCTTTTAATTTTGGGTCAGGTGTATTCATAATGCTCCCGAATAAAACATTGTTGCTACCAATACTGCGAAAACGCCAATTACTGTTCCAATTACTGTTCCCACAATTATAACAAATGCTGTAATGATTTTCTGTTTCATGATACTATCGCAAATAAGTATTGTTAGGGTCAAGCTTGCCTGTTGCTTTTTCGTAAAAGTACAAGGCTTCGTTAAGTTCTACGCAGTCAAGCTCTTCTATCATCGCGTCAACCTTTTTCTTCTGGTCGTATGCACCAAGGGTATCGTTGTGTTTAATGTAACCATCAAGGATAATAGCTTCCATGACCATCATGCCTACTTTTGCGCTGCAGGTTTCAATTGGTGTAATAGTTACTACTTCGGTCATGGTATTATTCCTTGTGTTTGTTGACTATAACTAATTGTACCCCAATTAAGGGGTACTGTCAAGTATTAATTAATTCCAATGTCTTCCTTGAACTGGTTAACTGCATCGTCTGGAGTGAATTCGTCTTCATATGCATCCATCCAATTCCAGTCTTCAAAATCGTATAGTCCCAGCCCGAATTCATTACTGACCAACTTATCACACTCTTCTAACCAAGCTTCAAATGACATAATGTTTTACCTTTATTTGTTGACTATGGAACTATTATAGTATAGTACCTTTACTTTGTCAACAATTTTTGTTATAAAACCTTTATGTGTTCTTTCAACATACCAGCGACAATGACCACGATATGGATCACCGACGAAACCACTAACAAAAGACATCATCCAGAAACCAAATCGTGTTACTGTTTCACTGACCCAAACTTTGCCTGTGTCTTTATCTATAGCACGAATTAAGAATTTGTCAAACATTATTTTATCAGTCATAGGTCGTTGCCTTTTTCTTCAAACTGGTTTTCAAGTTCTTCCAGTTCGCGTTTCAGTATATCAATTTCAGCTGCTGGCACGTGAGCATTTTGTGCCTGTTCAATCTTCATTTCAACTTCTATAATCTGGCTGGCTATTGTACACATGATAATTACCTCGCTTGTTGACTATGTACTGATATTAGCACAAGTCTTGACAGTAGTCAATAACTATATAGTAGTTCCCCAGATTGTTTTTTGTCCCTTGTACTTTTCGCGTGCTTCCTGTATCATCTGTTTACCAAGGCGTTTACGCCGTGCAATATCCATACCAGTTCGCTTGGTAATTTGCATTTCGTTTTCTACTTGACCTTTGTAGACACGCTTGCCAATATCTTGTGGCTGATAGTTCCCAAGGCTGCCAAGTCCTAGACGTGGTACACGCTTGGGTGTTTTGACCAAACCATTAATAAAGCTGAATGATTCGTTGTATTGATTAGGATAATGTCTCAGACCAATAACCATTTCAACTGTGACTGTTTGCATTATTCTGTTCCTGTTTGTTCGTTGACTATGTTAATAATAGCGCATCCTTGCGCAATAGTCAACAACAAAAACTATAAATCTTTGACGTTATACATGTTAATTTCCTTGACGGTTTCACCATTGTCAAGTAAAATTGTTAATTCATGTTCAACACCAAAGTCGTTGAACCATGTAACATACATACGATCAGGCATACAACGTTCACCTTCGCATGTGACATCGTAGCCAACAAGCTCAGAATAGATGTCCTGTGCATAAGGCTTGTAGTCGGGGTTGCCTTCGTCAAGACGTTCGCCTTCCATTTCAATAGCCATTTCCAGTACCTTCTTATCGTAAAGACCGGCAGTTTGAAAGCCACGAATCATCATGCGAAACGCTGGCAACATTTGTTCAACTGTGTCATAGTCGCGGGTGTTTGTTTCGAAGTGGTCAGCATCGCCAGACATACCTACAACATGCAAGCGCATTTTGTTTGTTGGGTTGTCTTCGGTTATTGCTTTATTGACTAAGAATTCCATTGTGGTAGCTCCTTATTTGAATGATTTATTTAACCCTGAAAAACATTACTAATGCAAGCGTTGATATAACACCTGACATTATACGAAAAACTTCCATAGGTGTTACATGTTCAAAGAAAAGGCCAGTAGATGACAAAAATAACATCATTCCAAGTATCACTAACATGCGGCCTGTTGATGTTGTAAATTCAATATCTTTCATGGTTGTTACCTTTGTTTGTTGACTATGGGGATATTATTACATATTCCCATGCCGTTGTCAACAATTATTTTTCCCAATACTTCCAGATTTCTGTAGGCCAGTCATCGTGTATCTTGTAATTTCTGCGTGCGCGTGCTATGGTTCTGTCTTCCCAATTAACGCGGCCTGTAATGATGATATCTTCAAGACGTGCAATACAACCACTAACACCAGCACCACCAACAAACTCAGCTTCTTCCCGTGTGCATTGTACAATTTTCATCATGCTGTCTTTACGTGCACGTTCTGTGGCTGTCATGTTGACGCCTTCTTTTTTCTTGATTTCTGCCACGATTTCGTCTAACATTTCGTTACCTGTTTTTCTTTCGGAAACGTATGTTTTATAGAAACTTGTTACACGGTAGGAATTATCCCACGGGTGGTGTTCTTTTACGCCACGGCGCTTGAATGTTTCGGCAATTCGTGGTAAACCTATACCGGGTTCACCTAAGTCGAAATCAAGATCAACGTCTTTGACTTCTTCATACTTGTGACCACCTAAAACAGATGACCATCCAGAGTAACCTTTTAATGGTGCGCTGTAATCTTTCCAATGTGGATTCTGTGTCCACATGGCATCCCATGCGGCGGATTCAAAGTCGCCTAAGTGGTCATCATCAAAAGGAATGTCAGTTTCAAAAACTACATCAGCGGTTTGTCTTAATGCTGGATCAAAGTCAAAATTAATGCGTTCAAATTGTGTTCTCCATACTGCCATGATTAACTCCAGTTATAGTAAGCCCGTCGCAATCCTGCTTCATTTATCGTTGCTAGTACGACATTTTGTATATCTTCGGGACAGTGTAAAAACATTAAAGCAAGAGTCTTTTCCATTTGGTCATACTCTGCTTCTGTGGTTGTTGTGTTACCAAAGGCTTTACGTGCTGCGCCTAAGTCACGGTAACAGTTCTTTTCATCTTGGAAATATTCGTGTAGTTCATCAGCCATAATTAATACCTGTCTTGATTGTCAATATTTTCTTTTGCCATTAATACAAATTCGTGTATAATGTGCACAATTTTATCGTGTTCTTCTTCTGTGTCATCTTCTTTATTGAGCATATAGAAGACATAATAACCAAAGTGCCCATTGTAATCAACACCAAGCGCGTTAGTATTTTTTTCCAAGATGTCGTATAAACATTCGGAAGTTGTCTTTGCTTCCCAATCTGATTTTTCCAATGCTTCATAATCAGATAAGGGAAGTTCAACAGAATAGCTAGTTCGTGTTATCTCGCGCTTGTATGGAGTTTCAGTTCCCCACTTTTCAGCGTCACGTTTAAAGCGTGCATATTCTTCAAGGGTTGGGGGACGTTGATTGTTATTCATATTAAGATTTTCCGTTAAGATAATCTGCGACAGCTTGCCAGTCTATGTCATCATTTTCTGGTATTGGGGCGATAGCTGGTAATTGACTAAAGATTGATCGAATATTACTGTCAATCAAAGATGAAACCAACGATTTAATTTGTTCTACTGGCATTTCTGTTTTATTTTCGTACATTTCAAGGTATTCATACGCAACACGAATTTCATCATAGATTATATCTAATGCAGTGATATTGATAATCTTCGCTGTATTAAGAAGTGTAAGATTAGGTGCCATGTTCTTTGCCTCGTTCGTTGACGTTGAAATAATTATAGCCCATCCTTGGGCTACTGTCAACAACTATTTCAATGCCGATGCCTTAAACTTGAAACGCTTTGCGATAATTGGATACCTTGGTGATTTCGGCTTGATACCTATAACTGTAAATACTTTGCCATCTTGCATAAACTGTTTGCCAAAGTCTTCACTGGCTAAACCCTTCAACGGGGCATACTTGTTCCATTCGCGCTGTGCGGCGTCTTCATTTGAACCGCAGCTAACAGTTAGCTTACAGTTAAAATCAGAATCGGAAAAGGTGATGTTACCCATACTTGCAGTCAAACCACGTTCACTAAGTGCATCAGCAAGCGCACCGTTAATTACTTCACGAAGTTCCCGCAGATTTGACTTGTTGAATTGTGTAATTTTCATGTTGTTTACCTTGTTTGTTAACAGAAAGGATATTATAACCCATCCTTGGGTTATTGTCAATAACTATCCGTAAATAACTTCACCGAATAAACACAGTTGCAAAAATACGTCACCAGTGTCAGCGTCATCGGTTTCGTTTAGTACATCCGCAAAGTGGTGGCTGTAGCGTTCGTCGCTTTTCATAAGTTTCTGACCACGTGCAATGGCTTCCTTATCCAATCGTGTTTCTTCTGCATCTTCATCTTCCATGTCGCCAATAAGGACAGCACCACCTTTAGAAAACGGAAAAGAAATATACCTTGGATGATATTCACTTTCACCCCAAGGCTGTGCCACTTCTTCTGGCGTAACGTAACCATTGATCGTGTACCAATAGTTACTGCCACCTTCAAAGGCATTACAAAGTAAGTCAGCGGCGCGTTCGTTTGAAATTCTTGACATGGTGTATTTTCCTTTTGCTTGTTGACTGTATTAATAATAACGTAATTAGCATGAATAGTCAAGGAAAATAATTGAAAAAAGGTTAAAAAGTTCTTGACTATTTGCATGTGTTGGGCTATAATTATTCTAAGAGTTAAGGGAATAACAAAGGCGATACAAAGTCTACATAGAACTGGCACCCCTGGACGCGTGAAATTTTTGCACCAAAAAGGTGCAGCCTGAAGGCTGCAGATGTGGGGGGTTGATTAATACTTGAATTGTTCGTCAGCTAATGCTAGATTGTAATCGTTGATTGAATCAGTTAGTTCAGCATGTTGCTCTGCTGTAATTTTGCCGGTACCATTACAATCAGGGCAATCCATAGATGTTACGTATTCACCTGATACGTATAGATCTACGTTGCCATTGTCGCATAGTAGGCATTCGTATTCGGTTTCAGTACACATTATTTCGTTTCCTTTGTTCGTTGACTATGGGGCTATTATAGTATAACCCCTGTTACTTGTCAACAACTATTTTTTGGCCTTTGCTGCCGCGTTTAATTGCTTGTGATACTTGGCAAGACGCAATACACCACGGGTGTTTTTTCTTGTCCAGTTATCAATCATCCAGTCTTCCAGACATTGATGCTTCAGCCAATACTTAGCTGTTATACTTCCTGCGCGTGCATCTGCACTTGTAAAACCAATGCCATTGTCTTGCTTGGTTTCGTTGGCAACCTGCTCCTCGGCGGTTTGATTATTAAGGATAACCACCAGCGCACGCCCTACGATAGCTTGCTTCTTTGCATGGTTGGCAGTTTCTATCAGTTTAGTAAGTGATTCGCGGGTAACTATTGCCATGGCTTCGTTTCCTTTGTTCGTTGACTATGGGGCTATTATAGTATAGCCCCTGTCACTTGTCAACAATTAATTTCTGCTTGCTTTCACTTCGCCCAAAGTTTTTGGTGTCCAGTGGAAATCCAGCTCGATATTGTTTTCCATTAATTCAACCAATGAAATGTAACCAAGTGAACCACCGTAACCAATATCAGCCATGCCGAATGCTTGGTGCTGTTCGTCTTCCATATCTTTCTCAGTGATGAACCAATCCATACCACCACGGAAGTAATGAAGGTAAACAACTGCATCGTCGCCTTTGCCATCCTGCTCATAGGTCTTTGCCATAGTCGCAAAGCGTTTGCCAAGGTTCGCGGCAAGGTCAAAGAAATATTCTTTTTCTTCACCTTTACAACCACGAACAATAGCGTTAAGCTGTTGGCGTGAAATGAATTGCTTCAAGTTGCTTGGAAGTTTTACTGATTCTGACATGATTTTATTCCTGTTTGTTTGTTGACTGTATAGTAATAATAGCCCATCCTTGGGCTTTTGTCAACAACTTTTTTGCAATTAATTTGCTACGCTATCTGCCAACACTTCTATTGCTAGAAGTTCCAAGGGTGAAAAGGTGTCCAGACCAGCGGCAACTATTGGGGATTTCTTTTCTACTTCATCAATACACTTTGTTATAAAAGAATAATCAAAGTATGCTGCTGAATTTAACGAAAGCCGCACAACTTGTTTGGTTCCTTTTGGTACTAAATTTGCACGCAGTTTTTTAATCATAATCGTTGCCTTATTTTTTCCTCAAGAATTCAAGGGCATCTGTCACAACGTCAAGTCCAAACTGACCGTCTTCAGCCAGTGTGGTGATAAGTGTGCGAATGACTTTTTTTGCTTCTGCCAGTTCTGGACTGTCATCATGTTTGAAATCGTCATCGTATGGTAGACAGTAGCTAAACGATTCAACATAGTTGATACGGTCTAACAGACTTGGATTGTCCATAATCATTTCATAGACTACTTCACCAAGACCGATAACATGGTGTAACATATCGCCGTAACTGTCATCGCCACCATAGTCACCACAACGCACGCCGTGATCGTTTTCGTATTCATCGACACGGATAGAAAGTTCCATCCGCTTTTCGGCTACAAACTTGCGGATTTGTTGGCACGTATCTTGCGAAAAGTTTTCCAGCATGAATTGCTTGCCACTATCAAAGCCACGCTTTTGCTCGCTACGTGCTGCCCAATTGATTCGGGCGATAAGTTCCCACATAATTTTGTCCATGATTGTTTACCTTTTGTTTGTTGACCGTATAAACATTATGGCACAGTCTATATGCCTTGTCAATAATTAATTTGACCTTGTGCGTACTATCTTGTAAGCTTCGTTTATGTAATGCTTGCGCCCTTCTGTCCAGTCTTCAACATCGCCGTTGACTACTGCAAAGACATGATCATTACATGAACAAATGTAGTAACCACGCTTTAACTTGTCGCCAATTGTTTTAGGTGTGAACCGACTACCATTCTTTTGCTTTAAGCGCTTGACAGGTTCAACACTAAAACCTAAACTTCTGATTGCTTTAAGAATGCTTGATGTATACATTCCCTGCTTAGACTTGCGACCATGGGCAGCACAAGCGGCGTGTGCTTCTTTGTAAGTAGTACGACAAACAATAGATGTAGCAATGACAGAACAATCATTCTTTTCGTCTTGTTTTTTGCGGTGTACTGTATTCTTTGCTTTCTGATAACGTTTCATACTTGTTACCTTTGTTCGTTGACTATGGATACATTATGGCACAAGACAAGTGGGCTGTCAAGAAAAAATAATTGTAAAAAACGTTAAAAAGTTCTTGACAATCTATAGTGATTAGGCTATAATTAAAGTGAGGGAACGGCAACCCTGGACGATTGATAAGTTATCCACAGGTTATCCACAGGCAAATAATTATTGACTTTGGGTTATTTTTTTGATAATGTATTAGGTCACGTCATGTTTATTTTGGCCAAAGGAAAGCCCACATCCCAAGGCGGGTTGCGGGCTTATTACGTTCGCATTATTACCAGGCATGGTAACGACGATGCGAACAACCATGCTCTTGCCAGAGCAGCGTCAACAAACAACGGCAAGAAAAGAATTTCTAACCAATAACCATTAACTGGTTATCAAAGTTGCGCCATTCAGTCATTAAGTATTCGGCGCGTAACTGTTCTTGTTTATCTAAATCAAGTTCAATAGTGTTTTCAACATTATCAAACTCAACATCTAAACCAATTTCATCTTGAAGAAAGATACCCATCTGTATCGCTATAGCATTTACACCAACAAGTACGCGTGTCATAACACCATCGCCTTCCTTCACTGTTAATAGTATCATAGCATTTATCCTCAAATACAGTATAGTACAATCATCACAATTTGTCAAGTATCACATCATCACATCATCATCACATCATCATCACATCATCATCACACGATCATCACACGATCATCACACTATTATGAAAGGATGCCCTTCATCAAGAATACCCGCTATCTCATTATTATCATCAGCAAAATCTATGCCTGCTTTAATCGCAAATACTTCATCGAGTTCTGTAAGATATACTGTCGCATCAGTATTCTTTTGTTCTTCGGTCATACTTTCAATCATTTCAACAAGGTCATTCCAAGTCATATTACACATAATATTTCTCCTTAATCGCTTGAATCAATGGTACGTTTAATATCACATTTCTTACAACGCGATACATGATAGCACATTCTTGATTCTTCTGGTACGCTTTCCCATTTATGTTCACACAAGGCGAAAGAATAAAACTTGCGATCACGGTACGTGCCATTATGCACAGTGGGAAGTTCACCAATAGCAACACCATTCCCATCATAAAAGATATACATGTGCAAACCGAGCCAACTATATACTGAATGATCAAAGCATTGCTTATACATCATGTATGAAGGTGTCCCCATGGTAAGCATACGAAAAAATTCATCATCGCTGATTTCTTTCAAATTCGGCGGACAATTATTGAACCTTCCATACTGTTCAGCATTGGGAACTTCACTATCATCTATATCTACAAGTTTAATTGACATCTTTTTGTACCTTGTTTATTGACGTTAAGGATATTATGGCACAATCCTTGTGCCTTGTCAACATTATTCGTCGTAAACAATATGCCCTTCTTTAGTTGTCACAACACCATCAACCACTTCAATTTTCCAGTTGTCGCCGGATTCTTCACCATCAGCAAAGATTTCACCGTTAACAGTATGACCTTGTAAGAAGTCAAAGTGTTCAGGCTGATTCAATTTTGCAAGTGGGTCTTTACCAATGAAATGATCGATGATATACTGCATCCATTCAGCAGCAGCGTAAAACTTTTCACCACCATCCCATTCAATAATGTCGCCTTCTTCGCTGGCAATCCAGTTACACCAAAGTCCGGGCTGACCTTCTGGCGGACGATTGTGGTCACGAATATCAGGATCGTTGCCTTGACCTGCCATGCCAGTTCCACCAACATAGTATGGACCTTTTTCACGATCCATTCTGCGTGTTTCGGCAAACTTGTTGATGTAAAGAACTTCTTTTTCATTCAGTGGCGGGTCAATAATGACACCACCTTCAAAGTAAGTAGTATAGCCCATTAATTTCTCCTCAGTTGTTCAATTAATTCATGGATAACACGTTCAGCAGCATAACGATTGCCGCCAACATGCCAGTCGTAATAATCATCAGGCAAGGATGACAGGTGATAGTTTTTCCAATCGTAAATGGTAATAACATCGGTGTCGCCAAATTCGTCAGTGACTTCCAAATCCCATTCGTTGATAACTTTATCAAATGGGCCAATTGGTTCACCAAACAGTTCCACAAGTACGTGACGTGGACAATCCAGATAGCCTTGCAAGTAAGTACCACTGCCATTAACGCTTTCGTCAGTATTGTGTGTTTCAAATGTATACATGATTGTTACCTTTGTTTGTTGACCGTGGGGCTATATTACCACAAGCCCCCACGGTTGTCAACATTTTTACCAAACTGTTCTGTGACATAATTACCACCACCAGAACCACCGTAACTTTCGTGTTTGTTGTATTCATCGTTGCCATACAATGTACCACCAGAACCACGTGTCCATTCAATACGTGACATAGTACGGAAAAACAACTGACCAACTTTTGATTCGCGAGCACGTTCAACTGAACGATTGTTTTCCCACACATCGTATGATACAGTTTTACATTCTTTGTCAAATGAAACACTGCCTTCACCATCAAGGGAAAAGGATGTAGTTTTTGAATTTGCAAAAGCCATTGCTTTACGTGTCATTACGCGTGGACGTTTAGAACCATTCATCATGGTATAAACGGATTCATCAGTGACACCAAATCGTTTTGCATTGTCAAACATTTCTTGACGGAAATCAAAGCTACGCTTGCCTTTGGCTTTGTTCAGTACGTGTTCACGTAAACGTTTACATGCTTCAAATTCACGTTCTTTGATATCATTGTAGTCGTTGATAAACTGTTTGCGAATTGATGCAAACTTAGATTTTGGAAGTTGGACAGTACCTGCTTCCCAATTATAACATGACATAATTGTTACCTTTGTTTGTTGACGTTGAAAAGATTATAGCCTATCGTTTACGCTTTGTCAAGTTTTTCATAGGCGGCTTGGAATATCCAACCTTCGCCTTTACACCACGTAGCGCTGTGTACTTCATTAACATAGTACAATGTTAGTTTAGTAACAGTTGGACAATAGTTTTCATTGTCATAGCCCATTTCATTATAAGGCGATGCTACTAGATTGTCATGACCAAAGTCTTCGATCAACTTTTTTTCAAAGGCTTTCTTGGTCATGCGTTTTCTAAATGCTATATCTGACATGTGCCCCCTTATACAAATGGAAAGTAGTGGTCAAGTTCGTTGACTTTCTTTGCGAATTCAACGGATGCTTCATTTCGCAAGTCGTAATTTGCTTCGCTATATTGCTTCATGGTCTTTGCGAAGACACGAAAGAAAGACTGTTGCAATGTGCGATGTGAACCCAGTAGGGCTTCAAGCATACCTTCTGCCATTTCTTTTTCACCTATCATACAGTTGGTAGAATCGATCAAGGTTTGCATTGCTTCCTTGGTAAGTTCAGCGCGTGTTTTATCTGACATGGGAGTCCCCTGTTGTTGACGATGTAAGAATAATAGCAAAAGATTATTACATAGTCAAGTATTTTATTCAAAAATATTTGTTGACAAAGCAAATGTCTTATGTCATAATATATCCACAGTCAACAAACGAGGATTATATTATGGCAACATCAACACCTTGGGGTGCTGCACAGCATTCTAAAAAAATTGCAGTAGGTATTATGTCTTATTCTACTGCAAGTCATGGTGGTATTCATTTGTCAAAGAAACGTAACGCGATGGTACCAGAATACATGCGTAATATCAATGGTTGGTATGAAGAAGACTGTGAATGGGCAATTCCTGTTATTGTTTTTCCGGCAGAATTCCAAGCACAACTTGGTGCTGAAATTGAATTAAAAGCACTGGATACTTTTCGTAATTGGTTTCCTGCTTACTATGAAACATATATGTGCAAGAAACTAAAAGAAGGCGAGTCATATATTCGCGATCAAGAACTTTTTCATGAACGCAACAAGAATAACTATATTGTTATTTCTGCATCTTTTCATGAATCGGGTCATGTGTTAGGTACTGCGTCTATCGGTGGAGTTCGTGATTTTTCTAATACGAAAGAGTTCCTTATTCCTTCCAAAGAATATGGTGCACGTGGTAACCATGGCTTTGTAATCAATCCAGAAACTCATCAAGAACTATCTTGACAAAGGCATGGGGATATGTAATAATATCCCCATAGTCAACAAACAAAGGAAATCAAATATGTTCGCACAAGAAGATATCGCAGTAGCAAACAAGACATCGCGTGCTAATGGTGCCGTTGGTAGCAGAGCAATAACGCCGAAATTTGTGCGCCAACATGTTGAATTGTTCTATGATAAAGAAGACACGATGATACTTGACTTTGGTGCTGGCAAACGCGCTGCCCATGCTCAGGCGTTATTGGAAATTGGATTCTTAGTTACAGCTTATGAATTTGGCGAGAACATTGATCCACGTGTTCACAATGAATTAGCACTGATGCAGACATACCACATTGTATACGCATCTAATGTGTTGAATGTACAGTCAGGCTTTACCATGGCGCGTGCTACTATCAAACAAGTAGCAGATGTAGTAAAAGAAGATGGTGTATTCTTTGCCAACTACCCAGCATCGCCACGTAAATCTGATATAACACCAAAGGAAATGATGCAGTTATTGTTAGAACAATTTAGTACTGTCTATCGTGTTGGTGGTACCACATCCGCCCCGTTGTGGCAATGTGAAAAATAATTCTTGACAATGACATAGGGCTGTGTAATAATAGCCACAATATCAACAAACAAAGGTAAAACGCTATGGACGAATACGGAAAAAAGTTGGATGAAATGGAAGACATGATAGATGCGGCACTTCCAAAAGGCGAGAAGAGTATGGTGTTCTATTCTGCCTACAAGACATCAAAGGCTACTGATAACCCGTTGAACAATCTTAATAAGGTTGCCATCCGTGGTAAGGTAATCATGATGCAAGAGCATGATGATTTTTGGGGCGATGATAAATCCGAAACGTACTACAGTGATGTATTGGAAAACCCAACGTGGTTGGACATCGCAGTTTGCGCTAACAAGATGATTCATACAGTACGCGATTCGCACCACCGTTTCTTGGAAGGCGTGTATCGCATGAAAGGTAAAACCATCAACGGTGTAAAGGTTTATACTTTTTCAATGGGTTCGTAAATTAATTGTTGACAAAGATGTGGGGATGTGTAATAATGTTCCCACAGTCAACAAACAAAGGTAACGAACAATGTCAATGAAAGCACTACAAGAAATAATCAATCAGCAGAACTGGTTTGCGAAGATTACTAAGAAACCAGAAATGGATATTAACGCACTGAGCGAAGACGATGCAAATACACTGTATCGTTCTATTGAAAGTGGTATGAGTCCTGAAAACCTGTGTTGCGATGGTGAGATATCTATCGCGCAGGCACGCGCTAAGGCACGCACGTACATGGCTGCTGTAGCACAGTTGAAAAAGATGGGCTTCGTTATGCCCGATGATGTATACGAAATCAGATAATAGTTGACAAACAATGGGGACTGTGTAATAATAGTCCCCACGTTAACAAACAAAGAGGAACGCCATCATGGTGTAAGGTTACGGCAAGACCGTCCAATGTCGTTAGGCGGAAGATGAGTTTCACAGGATATTTATGGAAAGTTAAGTAGCGTAACGGAGGGCAACGAAGGAACCTCCCCTGCTGGATCAGGCGGCGCTAAGACTGGTGGAATCCACCCAGCTGCAGCAAGTCAAGGTGTCGTGTTACTGGCTTTCCATAAACATCTTTTTATGCCCCTGTATCCAAGTGATTAAGGAAACCGTAAATGAAAACGGTTGTGGATAATACATTGCACTTTGAAGCGAAGTACTCGTGGAGTGTAGGCAGGTATTTTGGGTAACTGTCCAGATGTCCCCAAAACGTCATCGTTGTATTATTTCATTCGCAGGTTTGAATCCTGCCGGGGGCTGCCAATTTTTATTGACAAACAGTGATTGATGTGTAATAATACATTCAACGTTAACAAACAAAGGTAAAACAAATGCCAACTCAAGAACAAGTACGCAACATGGTTAATGAACATGTTCTTACAAGTGCAACGATGTTCGTTAGTCATCTTTGTGATTTGGATGAATGGAATTGTAGCGATGAGTTGCTGGACATTCTTTCCAAACCAAACTATGAAGATGCTGCACGCGATAAAGGGTTTGTCGTTGAAGAACGCGAAGACGGTTACTGGCTTACTAACGACAATGAAGTAATGTTGGAAGAAGACGAAAGTCCTTATGCTACTGAAAACGAAGCATGGGAAGTCGCTTGTGATCTCAATGGTGGTATTGAGCCGTATCGTGATGAAGCATACGAACACTGGATCGTTTCTGATTGGTTGGCAAGTCAACTGGATGCCAAGGGTGAAATGGTTACCTTTGATCTAATGGGCTTTACCATTTGGGGACGTTGCGCTACTGGTCAGGCAATCTATCTTGATTATGTAATGGAACAAATCTGTGAAGAAACTCCACGATATTTAGGAGATGACAATGTTTAACAATTCAATGCATACGCTACATGAACTGTTAAAGGTTGCGGTTAGCACTAATGAAAAGTTGCACGTCTTTGAATATAACGAAGACGACATTTATGGTTTCTACGTAGCAGAAAAAGAAGATGATGATTTCCAAGTTATTATTATACGTGATGCACGTTACCACACTGTGAAAACTATCGCAGGCGAACGAGAAGTACTTGGTGATTTCTATAATGTGTACTTGCCCAAATATGATGAAGGCGACGAAGATGTTGGTATGCAGGGTTACTATTATACTGATATTGAAGAAGAGTATGATATGACTTTTCAATCTGCATACGATGTTGCTGTCAAAGTTGCTTCATGGATTCATGAATATGAAATTTCAATAATAGTACAAAATGCTGCTGAATATCTTTGGGAATGTGAACAGGAACAAATTGAAGCAGATTATATTTGACACATGCCAGTGAATGGGCTATAATTAGTTTAGGAGACTAATACTATGAAAGAAGAAGCACAGAAAGAAAAGATAATGGCAAAACTTCGTAGCAAGCCGGGTCGAACTGCTGCTATTAATGCCATGTGTTGTGAATGTATCTACGACCCCATATCTCTTGGATGTGGAAGTTGGCGAAAGCAGGTTGAAGATTGTACTTCAAAAAATTGCCCATTGTACAAATATCGTCCTTGTACAATTAAAGGGAAAAACGACGATGACACCGAAGAGGAAAATCAAAATGGCACGTAAAGCAGATCCGAATTCTGTTAGACAGCGAGCATTTAATCTGCTTGACAATCTGACAGAAGTAAAACGCGAAAACGCAATTAACGTCTTGAAGAATACTTTCGAAATTGGTGACTCTTATGCGGCTACACTATATGCAGCACACAGAACCATCAATAAAGAAAACGGTACTATGGTTAAAGTTTATTCTGTCCGTGATATCAAAGACGGTAAGCCAGTAAAACCTTACTTAAAGGTGGAAAATACTTTCAATCCAAAACCCGATGCTTGCTTAACGGCTGAGCTTGCTAAAGGAAAATACTTACTGGCACTGAAAGATAAAATTGCAAAAGCGAAACAGTTATGAAATCGTATCTGATATTCGATGACAATAATAATTATATTGGCGCAGTAAACGGCGCACCTGTCACACAGATTTTAACAGAAGTCAAGGGCTTTTGGGATACGTACAACAATGCATCTATCTTTACAGTTCAAGATTCGTACAGGGTTATAGTTGAAAACAATGTTGGTGCCTTATTACTACGATTGGAAAAAAATTATTATTTACAAGAATCAAAATAATTGTTGACAAGACATGGGACTTGTACTATAATAGTTCCATAGTCAACAAACAATTGGAGTTAATTATGCAAGAATATACAGTACGCGATGATAAAGGAAGAATGATAGCACGCCTTGCGGGTGTAGCTGCTGAACGTGTTTTGGACAGTGTACCCGGATATTGGCGTACATATAAAACTAAAGACGTTTCACGCTACCTTGGTAGCGTGAAACGTACAGTGTGTTATGAAGTTACAGAAGATAGTAAGTGGGGCATTGATAATCGTTACGGGGGTGTTCAACTTTATTTGTGGAAAGGTACCATAATAATTAAGGATTAGGTTAAAAAGTTCTTGACATTTTTTGATAGTGGATTATAATATACATACAGTCAACAAACGTGAGGACAAGGCAATGGATGAACTTGAAAACGAATTTGATTTGCCAGAAGATTACATGTTGGAAGAAGATTACGAAAGTGATTTCGATGTCATTCTGGAACAGCAGGAGTTGGAAGACTTCGCACAGGATGGGTACTTTGAAAACATGGAACCCATTGGTGATGGTTTTTGGGGCTAAGCCCTAGAACGCTTGACCACGTTACGTAGAATGTGGTACTGGTGGCTAAGAAGGACTAGATAGGTTCTTCGCTGTGGCAGCGTATTGGTTGGGGGCTGGTCACAGAAGCGCGTAGCGCAAGAATTTGGCGATTGGTGTAATATCGAGGTTATGTCTAGGTCGGCCGGTGACAGCCTTGTGCGGAGCATTCCCCGCTTTCAACGGGGTGGTGTGAGACACATCCAGCTGGTGTGTCGTTGGTTCGAATCCCACACGTCAAATATGAATAATAGGAGATCTTGTTTTGGTAGGTAGTGGTGTAGCTGGTTTACACGGTGGTTGTAATAACAAGAGGGTTCAAGTCCCCGCCTACCAATATGAACAATGATTTTAGCGTCGAATAAACCTGACGCACATAATACCCGCACTCCCTTCGCGGGTATTTTTTTGTCTGAAATAAATTGTTGACAAACCAAATGAATTAGGTTACAATTATTAAAACTTAGGAGAAGATCATGATTAAGTTTCTATGTTATTTGCCAGCACATATCTTGAATACATGGTTAGCACATTTAGCACCACACTGGATATTCAAGGTAACGTATAAACCTTCTACCGAAGCTGAACGCGAACAAGAAGAATGGATACGAAACAAAGTACGCAAGGCAACATACTGGATAAAATAATTCTTTTAACGTCAACAAATAAAGGAAAGCCAATGCTTACAGATTACTTAAAACCTGAATATGCTGAATCGCAGGAAGCACGTGAAATTGCTTTACAGTTTAGCAACCTTAACCCACTGTGGACTATGGTGCTTCGTGTTCCTGTTGAACATGGGGACAATGTAACACGGTTTCTTAAACGTGCTGTGAAGCCTGAATACACGTTTAATCGTAGAACAGGTGGCGGTCCGCGTCATGATGGCATGGCGCTTACATGTCTTCGTCGTGATGCTACTTACTTCAAATATTACTTTAACAAAAAACGCACGCCGCAGGTAACTGTACAGCCTGTGGTACAACCAAAATATTGCCAATGCTGTGGACAAAAACTATGAATACATTACTTGACCTAATTGATTCTGCAGACCTGATGGAAATTGATGGTAAGTCCATTCGTTACTTTGGTTTATCAGAAGATGAAATGATGGATGCAGAAGACGGCGATGAAGAAGCGATTGTCTTATCTGTTGAAATGGTGGATGAAGACTATGAAAAGTGGGAATGGTATTTTTCTTACAAAGCACTGAAAGAAGCCAAACGCACAAATGGTGGTTCATGGGTAGTGGATTACATGTCAGACGGTTATATATTATTAGTATCTGTTTACAAACTGGAGAAACTGTAAAAAATTTGAAAATAATTCAAAATAATTGTTGACAATAGCCCAAGGATGGGCTATAATTATTTCAGAAGCTAAGAAAAGCTGATGGCACAAGAGGTCAACATAGAACTGGCAATCCTGGGAGTAAATATTAGAATATGCTAATAAACTAATACTACAAATTAACTTTCATATTATTGCAAAAAATGTTGACAAACAAATTTACTTATGTAATAATTACCATACTGTCAACAACAACACTACTGAGGTAAATATTATGTTTCGTGAAATGACACATTCAAGTAATGAAATTCTGACCAACGAACAAATTCTGGCTGGTGCTCCTTCTGTATTCGCTACTGCACCGCACCACGAAGTATCTGATCGTTATGGCTTCATGCCCACTATCGACGTGGTTGATGCACTTCGTTATGAAGGCTGGATGCCTGTTGATGCAACACAGAAAAACGTTCGTGATAAGTCAAAGCGTGAACTGACAACTCACCTGTTGCGTTTCCGTCGTATTGATGACGACATTCTTGTTGGTGATTCTGTCGTGGAATTGCTGTTAAAAAATTCACATGACCGCTCAAGCGCCTTTGTGCTTCATGCTGGTGTTTTCCGTATGGCATGTGCTAACGGTATTGTTATCGCCGATAGCACGTTTAAGAAGCTGTCTGTTCGCCATGGTAAGAATATCGTTGGTGACATCATTGAAGGCTCTTATGAAATCATTGATGAAGTACCAACAATCGCTAACCATGTTGAAGGTATGCAGAACACTGAATTGTCAGCACAAGAGCGTGCTATCTTTGCCAAGACTGCGTACACTTTCGCAAATGGTGAAAAAACTGAAAACGACGTGACCTCTGATGCGTCAATCGTTAATCAGATGTTAAAGCCTAAGCGCCCTGCTGATCATGGTCATGACCTGTGGACTACGTTCAATGTTATTCAGGAAAACGTTATCCGTGGTGGTATTGAGACTACCAAGCTAAGCAAAAGCACGCGTGACGGGTATCGTCGTAACACTTCACGTGCTGTTAAGAGCATTGATAAGAATATCAAGCTTAACAAGGCACTGTGGGAAATGGCTACACAAATGAAGGAACTGAAAACCACCCATTAATCCAACCAAAATAAAAGTCAACATCTATGAAAATAGGTGTTGACTTTTTTCATTTATTAGGTTATAATTATTACACAGTCAAGAAACAACGGGAAGGCGAATCAAAGTCTACATAAAACTGGCACCCCTGGACGTGTGAAAAATAATGAAACAACCGGCCTTGCCAGTTCTATGTAGATGCTGCCGCACCTTTACTATTCCTTTAGTTCTGTATACATTATAGTTAATTAGATTACAACTGTCAACAAAGTTTTTAACATTTAAGTTAAAAATAATTGTTGACAAGTTAAACTACCCATGTAATAATTACCATACTATCAACAAGGAGAGAAACGCTATGATGAAACCTATTACCTTGAAACTTACGTCACAACAGCAAGTAAATGCATTGTATCGCGCACTACAAATGCAGCACGATATGGAAAATGATATAGCACTGGATGACACAATAACGTCCGTCGATGAAATACGCACGCTGGCCGCAAAGTCTGACGACGAAATTAAATTCAATCTGGTTGCCCGTTATAAAGACACGAACGATGCAATTGATCGTTTGGTTGCTACAATTGATTTACAAAATCAATTACAAAACGCAATCGATAATCAGCACGATTAGTATCACACAATCGTCATAAAGTTATTGACAAATAAGTAGGGATATGTAATAATATCCCTACAGTCAACAAACAAAGGTAAACATTATGAACCATGATACATTGTTAAAAGAACTTGATGAACTTCACATTGAATATCATGATACTACAGAATTCGGGGATTATGTTATCAAGGTTGAACCTGACCATGATCCTATGAACCCTCGTGTAGACTGGGATAATCTTGGTACCATGGTATGCTGGCATTCGCGCTATAACCTTGGCGATGAACATAGCTATTCAGATCCTGATAGTTTCTTTCATGACCTTTCAGGACTGTACGAAGACGAGATGACAGACTATCTGGAAGATGAACAGATGGATAAATGCCGCGAAGCCGCGTATCACAAAAATATCATACTGCCTTTGTACCTGTATGATCACAGTGGTATCACAATGCGGACTACTGGCTTTTCATGCCCATGGGATTCTGGTCAAGTAGGATACCTTTATATTTCACTTGAAGATGTACGCAAGGAATATGGCTGGAAACGTATCACTAAGAAACGCCGTGCACAGATTGAAAAATATCTGACTGGTGAAGTTGAAACTTATGACCATTACTTAACAGGTAGCGTGTATGGTTACACCATTGAAAAAGGTGAAGACGAAGAGCACGTTGATTCTTGCTGGGGCTACTTTGGTTATTACACCGATGATGATGGCTACATGCTTAGTGTCATTAAAGATGCTATCAAGTATGACATCGAACATACACCACAACAAACCGAAATATTCAATTAAGTTATTGACAAATGAATGGGGATATGTAATAATATCCCCAACGTCAACTAACAAAGGTAACCTGCTATGGAACTTATGAATGTACCCGTCACATTATCATCACATATCGCAGAGAAGTTTCAGGATGCGATGGATGACTTACCAGAAAACTATGGTGGATGTGTTGATACTTCTGTACAAGAGATCTGTCATACATCTTATGATGGTTTTATTCCTTTTACCAATGGTGGCTTTGATTTAACTGTACCTACAGATCTGTATTCTATGTATGGATCTGGAAGTGGTCCGTGTAATGAAAAGATATCAAAGTATCTTAATAGCGTCATAGAATCATCACAACAGGATTCGCTTGAGCAATTTGTTCAGGAAAATAAATCTGTATTTGAAGAGTTGTTTCCCGATGCGGATCTGGATAATCCGTCCTATGATCTTATCAATTACCATGACTTGTATAATATGGATCAGGGCAATCTGGCAGAACAACTAAGCGAATATGAGAACGAGTACTTGTCAGAAGGTGGCACGTTCTTTTATCAGTTGCGTGCAATGTACTATTCTGCTGATAACTTCCGTAACGAATCAGGTGATGATGAAATTGTTTTCATTGCTGGTGTCAATCTGGATTTTGAATATGGTCGGGATAACGGTCTAGAGATAACGTATGAAAATTGCGTACCTGTGGAATTATTGACAATTGAAGAGATTGATACTATAATTTCTGAAATGGTAGATTCCATCTAATCACACAATCATCACAAAGGTAAAAACTATGGCAAATTATTATGCAAATTGCAGATCAAATTACTTCAAAGTAAAAGACAATGATGCCTTTGAAGTGGCAATGGACGAAATACCTGGTATTGATGTCATTAAAACAGCAGGCGAAAATTCTTATTGTATTCTTGGCGACGATCCTGATGGTGCTGGATGGCCTTCATGGTTTGATGATGACAATGGCGATGAACACGAAATTGATTTACCACATATGGTAGCAGATCATTTAGCAGATGAAGAAGTTGCTATCTTCATGGAGTCGGGCGCTGAAAAGTTACGATACATTACTGGCTATGCCGTTGCTATCAATAACAAACACGAAACCCGCGTTGTTACGTTGAACAACATTTATGATCTGGCAAAGGAACTAACTGACAGTCCAGTGATTACAGTAGCGGAATATTAATTCTTGACAATAACAAAAGGATTTGCTACAATCACATTATCGTCACAAACAAGAGAAACATAAAATGTCTTTACCTAAATATGTTCCTGTTATGAAAGGCAACCCCACGGCATTTACTTGTCTTGGTAACTGGTATGACCTCGCTGACAGGGAAAGCATAGAAAGTATGTTTAAAATCCTTAACGATGATGTTTGTAGTAAACGTGATAGGGATACAGGATTTAAAGAATTTATGGATGCTATGTACAGTCAAACAAATTTCACAAACTAACCAAAGGTAAAAATTATGCCAAATCATGTCTATACCAATATGACCATTGAAGGTACGGAAGAAGAAGTACAAAACTTTTTCATGACACACTTCACCGAAGATGATGGTGGTAATTCGTCTTTTGATTTTGAAACTTTTTTCCCAATGCCAGAAGAACTGCAAGGTACTACTGCACCATCTAACTTGCCTGAAACAGCATCAAAGGCAATGATTGAAAAGTATGGTGCGGACAACTGGTACGATTGGCATTTGTCAAACTGGGGAACCAAGTGGAATTCGTATAGCAACCATCTGCGTGACGATGGTGTTTCCTTCCAGACTGCATGGTCATTGCCTGACCCTATCTTTGCGAAGATGGCGGAGATGTATCCAACAATGACGTTCAACATTGAATGTGTTGAAGAAGGTGGTTTTTTTGCTGGTACAATTCTTATCAGTGAAGGCAAGGTCAAAGAAGATTTGACTAACGACGACGCCCAATGGAAACGTCTTGCTACTGAAATGATGGGATGGGAATTCGACGAAGACGACGAAGATTAAAAAGTTGTTGACACTAGCCCAAGGATGGGCTATAATTATTCCATCGTTAACAAATAAAGGTAAAACATTATGGCACGCGACGTAGACAACTCAGAAGACATCATTGATTCACGCGACGTTATTGCACGCATTGAAGAACTGGAATCTGAAATTGAAGGCTTTAATGATGACATAGAAGAACTTATGTCAGACTGTGCAACTGCCGAAGCGCAAATTGAATCGCTTGAAGACAAAGCGCAAGAGCTTGATGATGAAGAAGACGCCGATGAAATTGCGGAGATTGAAAACGACATTGACGATCTTCGTTCTGAAATCGGTGATTTTGAAAATCAAGTTTCGGGTATTCAAAATGACATTAAAGAACTTGAAGAAGAGCTTGCGCCATTGAAAGCATTGGCAGAAGAAGCAGAAGGCTATGCACCTGATTGGAACTATGGTGAAGCATTGATCCGTGATTCTTACTTTGAAGATTACGCCCGTCAACTGGCAGAAGACATTGGCGCGATTGATAACGATGCTGCATGGCCTGCTTGCCACATTGATTGGGAAGCTGCTGCTAATGCCCTGCAAATGGATTACACCAGTGTCGATTTTGATGGTGTCGATTACTGGATTCGTTAATTCTTTGCTTGACTGTACCCCTTAATTGGGGTACAATTATTTTACTATAAACAACCAAAGGTACCAAATTATGGGAACACGAAATCTAACTTGCGTAGTACTGGATGGCGAATACAAAGTAGCACAGTATTGCCAGTGGGATGGCTATCCGTCTGGTCAAGGCTTAACCATTCTTGATTTTCTTACTAACAAATTCCACCGACATGATTTTGTTACTAACCTGAAACAAACACGATTTATTACCGAAGAAGAACATACCGCACTATGGGAAGGTTTTGGTGCTGATGGTTCTGGCTTGGTAAGTTTGGAAATCGCTAAAAGGTTCAAAGCAAACCACCCGCAGCTTGACCGTGATATGGGCGGTACGGTTCTGGAGTTTATCCAGAAAGCAAATGAACCTGTTGTACTTGCCAATTCTGTTGACTTTGCCAAAGATGGTTTGTTCTGCGAATGGGCTTACGTTGTAGACCTTGATAACAACGTACTTGAAGTATACAGTGGATTCGGTCAAGAAAAACTGGACGAAGGCGCACGCTTCGGCAACGCAATTAATGAAAACGGATATTCCGCTGTAGGCTTGGTAAAAACTTATCCATTGGATGACCTACCAGACGCAGAAACATTTCTCAAGGATTTGGAACCACGTGATGAAGATGAAGATGATTCAATGACCAAAGATGCCGTGTTTGCTGTCATTGACCACATCCGTTCTGGTGACCATGGCAACGACGTAGTTGCTGATCGTATCTGCAACTACATGGAAGCAAACATTGATGAGTTTCTTGAAACGTATGCTATGGTGGATTTCACAGAGTAATTAGGTTACAAAGTTCTTGACATGATGACGGGGATATGTAATAATATCCCTAATGTCAATTAACAAAGGTAAAGGTTATGGGTGTATATGTTTACACAATGCGTGCTAAGAAAGGTAACGTTGAAATAGACGGTACCAAGGTTGAAGCAAATGTTCTTGCGTATGCCTTCAAACCTTATTGGAATTACGATCAGCCGCCGCTATTTAAGCAGATCCTGACACGTGCTGAGAACTATTGGGAAGCACGCAAGACACCAAACTTCTTTGTTATTGGTGATAAGTTTGAAAACGGCTGTGAAGTTCGTAAGAACTGGCCTGATGGTAAAGCCGCCTGTTACGATGCTGAATGGCCGGGTGAACACGTCGGGTTCCTTAAAAAAATTGGACGCAGCTGGACTGTAGTCCCCACCGAAGGAGAATGCTATGGGATATGAAACGCAATTGCTAATAGGCAAAGCCATTGACATGGAATTTCAAGGTAAGAAATATTTCATGGTTTATGCCACTATTGATATGTGCAAGATGGGATATGATTCTGCTGTGTATGATCTGCCATGGAAGAATGAAAACCCTGATGATGAAATGTGGCAATGGTATGCTCCTACAGGGGATGGCAATACCGCTGTCTGTGAAGACCGCTACGGGGACTATCCACAACCCGTACCTATAGCTGATGTAGTTGAAGCACTACGTGCAGACATGAAGGTAAGCGATT
>Ga0316193_10000381_pt1 | contig 27108 bp, 23 predicted proteins | sample MerIslsedime2_MG_FD_207735 | JGI IMG/M metagenome (GOLD analysis project Ga0316193, IMG submission 207735) | Coastal sediment microbial communities from Maine, United States - Merrow Island sediment 2 | ecosystem: Environmental > Aquatic > Marine > Coastal > Sediment | place: USA: Maine... | reverse complement strand
CAGGACCTTCGCATGCCGGTTCTTGGCGGGACGAGGTTCCCGACGGACGACAGCAAGAGCTTTGCGAAGCAGCAGCTCAAGTCCTCCCAGAAGGTCTCCGAGGTGGGGCCTACGCCTTCCCCGAAACAGCTGCGGCCGAAGGGGCCGAGCTTGAAGCTTGGAGCAGCCATGAGTAACGACCCGTTGATTAAGTACCTCAAGAAAGAGGCCGCCGCCTTGGATGACAATCTCGGGTCCATGCCTAAGGGCAAGGAAGAGACGGAGGTGGCGTCCGAGTGCCCGATGCCGAAGGGAGAACTAACATCCCAGCCGGCCCGGGACAAGTCGCAGCTCGGGAAGTTGTTTGACAACCCGAGCAAAGAGGCGAAGTATCTTGCCCGCATGCACCCAGCAACCTCGGGAAGCGTGGACAGGGTTCTCAAGAGGCACTGAGCAACGCCCATGGCACTCGGATATGCATACGTCTACAGCCGAGATAGAGAAGGATGCTGCTAAGAGGGACCTCCGCCAGAGGGACTTTCAGTTGTGGGATGACTGGAAGTCCAGCGGGGAGGACCCCGACAAGCTGCGTCCCTTACTGCAAAACCTTCGAGGGGCCATACGGTCTCGCGCCAACCGCTGGGCTGGCCATGTAGATATTCCCCCTGCTGCGGTTCACGCCGAGTTCAACAAGCAGGCCCTCCATGCCCTCAGAACGTACGACCCGAACAAGGGGGCAGCGGTTTCTTCCTGGGTGACTACGAACCTGAAGAAAGCTCAGCGATGGATCACGGCCAACCAAAACCCTGCGCGCATTCTAGAGGGGCGGGTCTACAAGACGGGGCTCTATGACAACGCGATAGCTACTCTGGATGACCAGCTTGGTCGGGAACCCACTACGCAAGAGCTGTCTGAGCACCTGAAGTGGAGCGAGCCAGAGGTGTCCAGGATGCAGGCGGAGAAGCGAAGGACCCTGACTACTGGGGCCTTCGATCCTGGGTACGACCCCACGACCATAATGCCGTCGCGGGAGGTAGAAATCCTGAACATGATCAGGACGGAGCTCACTCCCGAAGAGCTATTGGTGTACGAATACAAGACAGGTTACGGCGGCAAACCGCAGCTGAAGTCGGGGGAGATCGCCCGGAAGCTAGGGGTTAGTCCGTCGAAGGTGACCCGCATCACCCAGGCTATTGGGCGGAAGATGGAGAAGTACCAGTAATGCCGGTCCCAACCAAAGCAGAGCGTGACGCCAATCTCGACGCGCTGCAGTCCGCGGTCGAGGAATGGGTGGCCAAGGAGAAAACGCGCATCGAGGAGGAGATAGCTTTTCTCCGCAAGGTCCTGAAGGGGCGCACAGGGTCCGAGGAGGCTAACAGCACTAACCTGGCCGCGTCGCTGGACCTGGTGAATGCAGAGATCGATTCATTCATCATTGGCACGTAACTCATGAGACTGCTGAACCCACAATCAGCAACCGGTCTTACCCTTTATCACAAGGCCCCAGTGCGGGTAGCCAGTGACACGAACCTCTCGTTGATGGGGCTGCCAGGACTGGTGGACGGCATCACGGTAGCGGAGGGTGACCGAGTCCTGCTGACGAACCAGACAGACCCCGTCGAGAATGGCATCTGGATTGTTCGTGCAGGGTCATGGGAGCGGCCCCAAGACTTCCTTGACGGGAGTAACGCGGCCAGCTCCGTCGTCTTCTCACAGGAGGGCACCGACTACGAGGATGCCGGTTGGGTATGCACCACCAACTCTGGGGTGGACGTTGTAGGCGCCAACCAGCTTGCGTGGGTCGTGTTCACCGCGTCGGGCGGGTCGCTACCTATTGGACCTGCGGGGGGCGACCTGGACGGGACGTACCCGGACCCAGAAGTTGTTGCGATTCATACTGAACTGGCGCACCGGCTTCCTATTGGGAACGTGGTCGAGGGAGAGTTCCTCCGGCGTGTCGCCAACAAGGTAGAATCCACCCCACCGAGCGTGTGGGTTGAGGAGGTGTTTCTAGCCACTCCGGGCCAGACCGTGTTCACCCTTTTGTTCGAGCCGGTAGCTACGGACAGCTTCCGATTCACCATCAACGGCGTCTCCTACGTAGAGACTGCAGACTTCACTCTGGTCGGGCAGACAGTGACCTGGCTGGCTGGTTTCCCGCTTGGCGGGGATGAGGTGGTCTGCAAGTACATCAGCGAGGCGCCCCTTATTGGTGTTGGATCCAACACTATTGGTACCCCAACGGATGGGTCATACCTCGACGGCCTACTACCTTTTACCCCGTCGACGCTCATCGCGGATGCAATTGATGACATCAATGAGGTCCTGTTGGGTATTGCCCCACCGCCGCCGGGCGGGCTGGGGGGCACGAATTTGTCGCTCAGCGTCTCGTCCTACAGCGGCAAGCTCCCGTCAGGCTTGGCTGTGGGGTGGGACCCGTATACCCCAGGCGCGGTCGTATCTGGCCTCGTGTTCTCTGGATCTTTCAGTCTGACGGCTGCTGACCCCGCAACCAGGTTTGCAGCAGGTCTGTGGGGGTCGTCTCCGACGGGTCAAGTCACCCACGTTCTGAACGGTAGCGACGCCGACGCTCGATCGATTGCTGACGGGGCGGGGTCCACCGGTACGGTGCAGATCACGGCGGTGGACCAATACAACACGCTGTGGAGGAAGGTCAACGCCAAGATCAACTATACCTCGGCTGCAGGCCAGACCAAGCACCGGCTCAAATCAACGGACCAGACGAACGAGGCCGAGCTCTACTACGATGACGTGAACGATACCCCTAGTTTTGGATCGGCCCCCAGTCATGTCGTCAGCACGGAGCTCCTCCGGTACCTGTCGGGCATTGCCTACTACCGGGAAGGAACCGTATTCGATGTGAGCTACACGGCCAACACGGGCATCTTCAGGAAGCATTATCACGCTACTCAAGTTTCCAGCATTGCTGTCCCTGGGGCCTCGACGGTGACGGTCAACCCTTCGAGCGTGCCCGCGATCGGAGACAACTTCCCCGTGGTTTCTGAGCCAGTCACATTGGTATCTGGATCTGCGGCTTTGGTCTCTTCTCAAATCACAGTCACGCTGCGGAAAGCCAACAAGTCAACGTCCGGCACGTCACCCCTATCTCGGGGCATCAACACCTACGCTTCAGGGAACTCAAGCAGCACCATCGACAACTTTGTTGACGAGCTCCGCCGGCTGGTGTTGGGCACAAGCACTCCATGGACACCCTCGGCCCCACTCGTGGTGGGCAACGCCCAGGTCCGCAATGGGAGCCTTGTCCATGGCTTTAATGGGGACTACCCGGGCCACGGTGCTGGAACGGATGCGGACTACGAGCGCATCTTTTCTCCTGGAACTCAATCGGGTGGGACAGTCCGGCTGGGAGGAATTTCGGCGTCATTGGTGGGTGCATACGGGACAGGCGCCATCAACATCTTTCTCTACCTGGCAGGGGACAACAAGTGGTTTGACTTAGGACTGGACTCCCCGTTCCTGAATGGGTCCGGGGACGGGTCCTCCTTAGCCAATTCGATAGGAGGCAGATTCTCTGTAGCTGGGAGCGACCTGTCGTTCACCCTGGCCGCCCCAGCGGCAGGAGGACCCTACTCAACTGGGGGTTCTAACGGGGGCCAGTACCGCCTCCTGGTACGATTTAGTGGAGCGTCAGGCTTAGCCATTACGTCCATCGAGGCTCTCTGATGGCATACAATATCACTGACCTCCTGTTCAAGCTCAGCCAGAACCGGCGTCCTACGTCAGAGGACAAGCGTCTCCTCGAGGAGGAGGCCCGCTACGCCAGCATCCTCCTATCGCAGCAGGTTTGGGCGTCGGCTCTGGACCCGAACCCCTCGGTGTCTGTGTCGACGGGCGTGGCAGCCTTGGATACGGATCTGGCCCTGACTGCGGATCCTACGACCCCGTCCGGGCAGGAGAACAGCATTTGGCTGTCTGCGTACGAGGACTACATCCCCCCGAACGTGGTCCCAGGCGACGCAGGCTACACTACAACTATCAAGGACAACTCTGGAACCACCATCCCAGACGGCAAGCAGGCTGAGTATGGAGTTCTCTTCCTGCACAAGATGGGCGTCCTGCTCATACAGGACCCTTCTGGGTTTGCCAGCGAGTATTCGTTTCCACCCAAGATCACATCATACCGCTACACGGGAACGATAGGCCTCGGCGCGAGTGGAGGAGGGGCACCCTCTATCAGTGGAAGTCCCGGGGCTACCCAGTTGGCGTTCTGGGCGTCACCAACAGCGATAGGTGGGATACCTGATGCCACCTGGAACGCAGCTGCTACACGAATCGTTCTAGGGGCCCTCCTCGGGGTGCAGTGGCTGAACAAGACTTTGGTCACTGCTCCTGACAATGGATCTCTGCGGTTAAGCAACAGTGCGGGCAACGACTTCCTGCGTCTTCTATTAGGAGCCCCCAACGCGTCGTTCCCGGCCGTATACCGGGATGGGTCTGGGATAAAGGTCCTTAAGGGGGACGGTGTATCATGGGCCCATGTTGCAACAGGGAGGATAGATGCTGAAGAGCTAGTTCGGTTGAAGGAACAAGCTCTCTCAGCGGGGGCCGAAGCGGACTATGGTAAGCTCTACGCCAAAACAGATGGAGATCTCTACTTCCTTGATAGCTCTGGTAGAGAGACAAACCTAACGGCAGCATCCTCCGTGTTGTCCGGGGATTGCCAAACCACCGACGCCATTGGAGATTTTGTTTACGTCACCGGTAACAAGGTCAGCGGGAAGATTCAGGTCACCAAGGCTGACATCACCAATGGGAGTAAGATGCCGGCTTTTGGTGTGATAGTAGATAAGCCAACTACTACTACTTGTATCGTTCAATGGGCCGGGGAGGTGGTAGGGTTGTTTACTGGCTTGAGTGCTGGGCGTGTGCATTTCCTTGATGATAGCGGCGTGCCCGCGCCCACATTGCCCACTCCAGGGTCAGACCACTATCTTCAGAAGGTAGGAATAGCTACTTCTTCTGATTCTTTGGCTCTGCAGAATGATGCCAACTTAGTGAAACGGCTAGCATAGGGAGACCATGATGAAGAAGAAGAAGAAGGCCACTGGACGCCAAGAGTCTCTAGACTCCGCCCTACGACTTACCGAGACGGAACTGCTGAGACTTGGTAAGATCAGTGCGGAGATGCGTCTTGCACTTCTTAGCGTCAGGGTTGCTGTGTTTGAGGCCCGGGAGATAAAGGCTAAGGCCGAATCGGAGCTGCGTGCAAGGGAGGCCGAGCTAAAAGCTTGGGCTCAGACGGAGTTGGAGAAAAAGGAACAAGAGCGGGCGGCGCATCTTCAAGAGTCACATGAGCTAAGAAAGTCCTATGATCACCTGACTGCAGAATTGGCAGAAAGATACGGGATAGAAGACCCCAATAGCATGGTAGTGGACCCCTATACGGGAGTCGTGAGAGACAGCAAAAACCTTTGAAGAAAGGCTCTATTCCATGGCCGCTCGCAAACCGATTTTTCTGGCCGCTGAAGGCTACTCTGAGGAGATGGCGCTTACGGACTCCATGAGTCTTGGCGGCCTCACTATGAGTGGCGATGTCGTCATGAGTTCCAACAAGGTTACAGGTCTAGCGGCCGGTTCAACCTCTGGAGACGCACTATCCTACGGGCAGTCTGGAGCAAACCTTGCGGGCCTGACAAGCAGCGCTGATATTGCCCTGACAGGGGGTGCCGAGGTCACGGGCCTACCCGCTACTCCTTCCGGCTCAACGGCTGCGACGTCGAAAGCCTACGTTGACGGAGTCGCTTCTGGTATTGACTGGAAGGAAAGTGCCCGAGTGGCGACGGTCACGGCCGGTACGCTATCAAGCAGCTTCCAGAATGGAAGTTCGGTCGACGGTATCACCCTTGCAACGAACGACCGGATCCTTATCAAGAATCAGTCAAGCGCTATTGAGAACGGCATCTACACCGTCAACGCAACTGGCGCCCCGACTCGAGCCACCGACCTTGCAGCGGGTGACCAGGCGGCTGGTACAGCAGTCTTCGTTGAAGAGGGCGACGACAACGCCGACTGCGGATTCGTCTGCAACTCTGATGGCACGGCGGACACGGTTGGAACACATGCGTTGAACTGGACACAGTTCACCGGTCTCGGCGATGTGACCGCCGGTGCAGGTCTGACCAAGGATGGCAACACGCTGAATGTCGGGGCTGGTAATGGCATCAGCGTTGCCGCTGATTCTGTTGCAGCCGCCGCCGATACGACATCGACAACCACTACCGAGGCGAACGCAGTTGTTGTCGGCGCGAACGGTATCTCCGTCAAAGTCGATGACAGCACCATTGAAGGTTCGCTGCAGGGGTCTGCGGGCGCGGAGTCGTTGAGACTGAAGGCTGGCGGTATTACAGGTTCGCATCTAGCGAGTGATATCAGTATCAGCACGACTGGGGATATCGAGACGACGGCGGGAGTGTTCACGGGAGACGGATCAGGTCTGACGAACTTGCCGGGTGCCGCGTCGACTGACGCTGTGACGATTTCGGCGAAGAAGAGCACGGCCGGTACGATCAACAAAGGCCAGCCAGTCTACATTGTCGGATATAGCTCGCCGGACCACACAGTGGAGCTTGCGGACGCTGACAACGCCGCAACCATGCCGTCAATTGGTATCGCGTCTTCGACGATTACGGACTCGGCGGCTGGTACAGTCGTGATGTCCGGTGCGATCTCTGGGCTGAATACGGACACGTGGGCGGTAGGCGACGAACTGTACGTCTCGACTACGGCCGGTGCGCTGACGAATTCGAAGCCAACGGGCGCCACGTCCGCGGTCCAGAAGGTTGCCCAGGTTGTCGTCGATGACGTTTCGGTCGGCCGCATCCAGGTATTTGGTGCGGGCCGCTCAAATGATGTTCCAAATATTGCTCAGGACAACCTGTGGATCGGCAACAGTAGCGGCGTCGCAACGTCCACGCCGGTCGGTAACGGCCTGACCAGCACGCCAGGTACGTCACTAGCTGTTGACCCGGACAGCGAATCCGGCGGCAACATTGAGCCTGTCAACGTGGCTGCAAACGGGGTTGGTGTCAACATAGCGAACATCGCCGGCGCCGGCTTGGAAGCTGATGGGTCTGCGAACCTTCGCATCGCGACAGCGGCAGCCGGCGACGGACTGGAGGGTGGGGGCGGCAGTGCGCTGTCTGTACACCTAGAAGCAACGAACCCCTCGTTGCAGATTTCGTCAGACGAGCTCGGCATCAAGTTCAACTCGGCCGGGGGGCTGCAGAAGCTCGCAGCCGGCACTGGCATCAAGATAGACACGACAGAGGCCACAACGCTTGCTCTCTCGACTGACGGCCTAGTCGTTACGGGGTTGAAGGCCGACTTCACGGTCGCCGACTCGGCAACGAACGGATCGTTTGTCACGGCTGCGAACCTCAACAGCCTGACAGACGGGTCAAACGCAGATTCCCTACACGTTCACGCTGCTGCCCCAGCTACGGAGGCTCCGAAGGTCGAGAACACCGTCACGGTGAACGAGTCAATCGTAGCGGGCAACGTGTTGGCATGGTCCACGGGCACAAGCGGTCGGGTCGCCAAGGCGGCTTCTGGTACCGATGCTCTGGCTCGGGTCGTAGGTGTGGCCCGCACAGCTCAAGCCACTGCAGGTCAGACGTGCGAAATGGTTTCGCATGGCCTGCTGGCCGGGGTGCTATCAAGCGCGACGCTAGGGGCCCCCGTCTATTTGAGCAGTACGGGCACACTGTCCGAATCACTGCCGGCTGCTGGTCACCGCATCATCTTGGTCGGCTACGCCCAGACCGCGTCGGACCTGTGGGTGGCGATTCGTGACTATGGCAAGCTTGCATCCTAAGCTGTACTGACGGGGCAGGGGGGTGGTCATGGACCGCGTCCAGTTGACGAAGTATGAATCGACTGCATTGGGCGGGCAAGACTCGGATGCCCTTCCGTATCCGGCCCCCCTGGACCCGCAGGAGGACGCGACAGAGGTTGCGGGCGTCTACCTCCAGGATGTCAGCAACCGCGATGAGGCCGTTCTAATATCCCGCTCGGGCGACGACATGACGTTCAAGGACGTCAACAACTCGGGTGGCTTGACCCTGTCGCAACTGGTGAGGAGCGTAAGCAAGGTAGGGACCCCGGCAAATAACCAGCTGGCAGTTTGGACGGGGGACGGTACTTTAGAGGGGGAGTCGGAGCTCACATACGACGGTTCGACCTTGACGGTGTCTGGAGACATCTCGTGTACGAACTTATCGGCTACGAAGGCAGAGGTTGCTGGGCCAATAAGAATTACGGAGGTGGCATCACCGGATGCTGACGAGGCCAGCAAGGGTCAGATCTGGTGCAAGGACAACACTCCCAACGACCTATACTTCCGCGATGATGAGGGCAACGACCATCTGCTGAGCCTGACCGAGGCCGACTATGCAAAGCTGACAGGGCGGTCTGGGGGTCAGACACTGCAGGGCGGCACAGAGGCGTCGCAGGACCTGACGCTCGTATCGACCGCCAGCGCGACGCGTGGTCACATCTACCTGGGTGCCGCACAGACCTCGGCGTTTGACGAGACGACTGGGTGGCTTGGCATCGGTATTGCCGCGCCCGACACGTACCTGCATGTGCACAAGAGTTCGGCCGGTACGATTGACGCGCACTCCAAAGCGGTTCTGGTCCTAGAGGCTGCGGACCACCAGTACATCAACTTCTTGTCGTCGGCTACGCGCGAGCAGGGCATCCTGTTCGGGGAGGTGGGCGACAGCAACATCGTTGCCGGCATCTACTACGGCCACGGCACCGACCAGATGTTTTTCAGCACGGCTGACAACAGCACGGCATTGACGTTGGAGTCGGACCAGGACGTAACGTGCGCGAACGCCCTGACGGTCGGTTCGGCGGCGAGTGCCGCGACCGGTGCGATCCAATGGACCGGCAGCAATTTCCAGGGCTATACAGGCAGCGCGTGGGTCAACCTCGACACACAGGGTGGTGACGTATCGGTAAGTGGTACGCCGGTCGACAACCAGCTTGCCATCTGGACGGGTGCCAGCACGATCGAGGGCGACGGCGAGCTAACGTACGACGGCAACGTCCTGACCTGCACGACCCGCGCGTGGGTCAAAAGCACGGGCTCGGGCGCGACCGCCATCACGAACGGCATGGGCGGCCTGGAGCTGTCGGCCGTCCAGATGGACACGACCAACAAGTACACGACGGCCGTCAAGTTCATGTCGACGGACGCTAGCCTAACGACCGAGAACCCGAAGCTCGGGGCCGTCATCGTTGGGCGCGCTACCGAGGCATACGCTGCCGATACTGACGGTGGCATGGCGATCGACTTCGCCGTCACGGCCGACGATCCGGGCACGACGAACGTGCCGGCCGTTGGCATGTCGCTGACCAGCACAGGACTGGGCATCGGAATCGACAGTCCCGACACGTACCTGCACGTCCAAAAGAGTTCGGCTGGCTCGATCGACCCGAGTTCCAAGGCACTGCTGGTCCTTGAGGCGGCGGACCACGCCTACATCAATTTCCTCGGGTCGGCTACGCGCGAGCAAGGAATCATTTTCGGTGAGGTGGGCGACAGCAATACGGTCGGTGGCATCTTCTACGGCCATTCCGACGACTCCATGTACTTCACGGTTGCGGGTGGCACGACGGCTGCCAATTTCGACAGCTCGGGCAACGTACGGCTGCCGGTGCAGTTGATGGTCGGGACGGCCGGCGCCGTCCCGGATACGACGCTGCATGTATTCGAGAACACGGCCGGTGCGGTGACGCCGCTGAGCGGTACGGCTGTGACGATCGAGAGTAGCGCGGCCGTGTACCTGTCGTTCCTGACACCCAACACCGTGACGGCAGCCGGCGTCCTGTTTGGCGACCCGGAGGACAACGACGTCGGTAGCGTCACGTACAACCACGTGACCAACACGCTGTCGTTCACGGATGGAACGACCGGGACGAAAACGCTTGCGGAGCTGGCGGCAGGAGGCGGCGGTGACGTATCGGTTAGCGGGACGCCCGTCGACAATCAGGTGGCGGTCTGGACGGGTGCCAGCACGATCGAAGGCGACGCAGACCTAGTATGGACCGGCACAGGTTTCGGTATCGGTACCAATAGTCCGGGCAAGCTCTGCCACATCGAGGCCAGCGATACCGGCACGACACTGCTGGGCAACACCCCGCTGGTCGTGGAGCGTTCCGGCAATTGCAACATCCAGATTGCATCGAACGTGGAGAACGCCGGCTCCATCACGTTCACCGACAGCACTGATACGACGCAGGGTAAGATCGCGTACGACCACGACTCTACTGCTCCCAGTATGTCGCTTTGGACTGACTCCGTAGAGGCTGTAAGGATCACGAGCGCTCAGAACGTCGGCATCAACGAGACGGCACCGCTCGGCCGGCTGCACGTCAAGGACTCGGACACGGGAGTGGCGTCGTTGGGCGCCAACTACTCGACCTTAGTGGTGGAGGACAATACCTCCTACGCTGGTGTCACGGTCGTGTCAAACGCAGCGCATCTTGCCGCATTGGTTTTCACGGACGTTGCCAATACGTTCCGAGGCTTCGTCGGGTATGACCATGGCGCGACCCTCACGGACGCGCTACAGCTCGGCACGGCCGGTAGCATTCGGATGACGATCGATAGCACGGGCCAGGTCGGCATCGGCACGACCTCACTGATATCACGGTTCCACGTCGAGACGACGACGACGGACGGTCAGCAGGCGGTGACGATCGATCAGAAGGACACGGATCAGCCGTTCATCGACTACCGCGGCACGTCCGCTGCCAATACAACCAATTCGATCACGAGCTATTCGACTCCCGGATCTGTCGCCGGCCATATCAAGATCGAAATCAACGGCACTACCTACTGGATGCCCTATTATGGCACGCCTAGCGCGTAGGAGATATCGTGGCAGTCATCTTCCAGCATAGCGAAACGGCTACCGCGAGGATCTCTGGTACGAAATCGGTAGCGGCAATCGGGGACCTGACGGACGGGTCGGTGACCATACGGGAAGTGACGTGAGGTACTGTAACGTTCAACAACTAGGGAGACCACTATGGCTAAGAAGACGAACGCAAGGCCTAAACTAGAAGAGCCTCCAACGCCGTCCTTGAAGTCGGTGCCGGAGGTGACGGTTGAAGAAGCGCGACGTATGCTGCTCCAGCAGCAGAACGCTAGAACAGAGGCGTGCGTGCGCGAGGTGGACGCGGTGTTGAAGAAGCACGGCTGTGCCTTGGATGTCTCGATGATCGTGACAACGCGAGGCGTGCGGCCGAATATCCAAGTCATACCACGGGACCCGGGGCAGGGCAGCTAGCCGGGTAAAGGAGCCAGACTCATGCCATACGAGTACGAACATGAAGAGATCACCCTCCTAGACGCAACGCAACGGGGGTTGTTGAACATGCTGTTTCAAAGCACATGGGGGGCTCAACCACAAAACGTCACGGGTGCCACGATTCGTGACCAGGCGGGCACTATCAAGGTGGTAGAGGTCACGGGCTTGAAGGTGATCCACAACGAAGCTCAGCTACCTGACCCGCCGTTTGATGTTGTCAGTACGGATGGGTCGTCTTTCACTATCCAGCTGACGAAACGCGCACAGCTCAATGCAGGTCAAATCACGCAGCTCAACAACTTCATTGCGAGTGTGTGGCCGGGAGCCGTCACCGATGTCCGTCAGTTGGAATTTTTCTTAGTTGACGGTAACATGCGCGTGCACTTGCTAGGTGAGTTGTCCGCGGCAACTGCGGGCGAGCTACCCAAGGGCAAGCGGTTCCGCGTCAAGACGAAGTCCTAGTACCTTAGTCTTAGTTGGGGTGATTCCATGCCAATACCAATTCCAGCCAAGCAGATCAACACGGCGGACGGGACTATCCAAACCATCCAGGCTGGGGACACGGCGCAGACCGGTAGTGGCCCGGGGATGGCTACTCGGGACCACCAGCACCCCGTGGAGACTGGCGGGAGCACCTCAACCATCGCGGCGGGGTCTAGCCAGTCGGAGGGTACGGGCACCGCCCTTGCGAGGGCGACGCACGTCCACCCAGTCTCCACCGGGGCCCCGTCAGACGTGGGCACGGCCAACGCCGAAGGCACAGGTTCTGCGCTTGCTCGGGCAGACCACATCCACAAACTGTCGGCGGCAGCCCAGTCTGAGGTGCTGTCGTCGAAGCGGATGGGCTTCGGTGTCGAGGTAGGCAACTTCACTACCTCGGCTTCGTCCTCTGACAGCAGTGACACCCTCCTGAAGCTCATCGTTGATGGGTCCTTCACCAAGAAGGTCGACGGAGACGCGGCTCAGGGGGGTGTCGTCACCGATACCCCCCTCAACCGGGTCCTGATTCGGGAGAGGAGCACCGGTGACCCCGTTGAGACCTCCAACAACGAGCAGGTTTATGGGCGCGCCACTCAGGCCGCCACAGCCCTCACGGCGGCCACCTACACCTGGGACGGGGACACTACCATAGCCACCTCAGCAGACGTCTCTGGGGAGCTTGCAGCCGGGGAGTTCATCCAGCTCGACAGCGACGGACAGCTCTTCGAGGTGGTGACCGTCGCCCCGACGGTGGTCACTATCTCCAACCCTGCTGGTAAGACAATCCCCTCTGGGGCTACGGGCTCGAGCAAGGTCGACGTCACCCTGTCCTACTACTACCTGGACAGCAGTGCCGTCGAGCAGGCGTACACGTTCACTTCGCCGACGGTGGTGGACCTGAGCTACGTGGAGTCCATCAGTCTGCAGGACGCCCCTTTCGAGTCTCTGCAGAGTGGGGTGGCCTTCAGCGAGATCCTGCCGGCGACCCACACGCATATCCTGGCCAACATCACGGACGTCACTGCCTCAGCCGCCGAGGTCAACGTCCTGGATGGGTTCCTGGGGACCACTGGCGAGCTCAATGAGGTGACCGACGGGTCCGAGGTCGCGGCCGCAACACACGTTCACGACACCCGGTACCCGTTGCGGTCCATCCTGACCACGAAGGGCGACATCTACGTCCGTACGTCTACGGGGATCGTCCGGCTACCCGTGGGTACAGACGAACAGGTGCTCGTCGCGGACTCGGCGGAGACTGCCGGCGTGAAGTGGGTGGACGCCAGCACTTTGGGCGTCACAGTGGCCCGCCAGGAGCGCGTCACCACGGAGAGCATCAACACCGACCAGGCACTGAGTGACACCCTGAACAACACTCCCGTGTCCAACGCCAGCGTCGTGCTATACCTCAACGGCGTAGCCCTGATCCAAGGGGCTGGAGAGGATTACACCATCTCAGGCACGACGATAACGTGGCTGGCCGGGACCGGAACTGCTCCGAACCTGAATTCGAACGACGACCTGGTGGCCAGGTACGAGAGCGCAACCTAGGGTAAGCTATGTCTAGACCAGCCCTTAAACAGATCAGTACGGACGGTGCTGTGGACGGGGACGTTATCCAGTACAACTCCGCGACAGGCAACTGGGAACCAGCTGACCCAGCGGCTAGTGTGGCGGAAGCCGTCCTCCAGCGGCTGATCATCACCACGTGGGGCGGCATCGTGTACAACTCAAGCGGCGAGTTGGTGTCAAAGGAGGCGTAATGTCTACATCTATTCATAAAGACCTCCTGGTAGCCGAGATTCACCAACCCTTCTCCTACGAGTACGCCGACGCTGCCGCTCGGACAGGCGCCTCGGGGTTTGTGTCCGGCGACATAGGCAAGTTCGCCCGCCAGCTCGACGACGACAGCATGTGGATGCTCACCGCCGTCACCCCCACTTGGAAGCGGGTGGACGGTACTGGCACCGGTGAGACGAACACCGCGAGCAACGTCGGGACCGCTGGCGTGGGGGTCTACAAGCAGAAGACCGGTGTCGACCTGGAGCTCAAGAAGATCAATGCCGGGTCGGCCAAGGTCACTGTCACCGACGACGTAGGCAACGACGAGGTAGATATCGACGTGGTGACCGGCGCCACGGCGGACTCTGTCTGCGTAGGCAACGACAGCCGACTGTCTGACTCCCGGGACCCCAACGCCCATGCGTCGAGCCACCAGCACGGCGGGGCCGACGAGGTGGCGACCGCCACGCCGGCGGCGAACGCGCTACCGAAGGCGGACGGGTCGGGGTCCCTGGACTCCTGGGTCACCCACCTTGGGCTGGCCAGTGCCGCCCCGGAGGACGTGACGAAGGCGGCCGCGGCGGTCGGCACTGCGACGGACGCCGCACGGACGGACCACAAGCACGACGTCTCCACGGCAGCTGCCAGCGGCCTGGACGCCACCAGCTCGAATACCGAGGGCGTGGCTACCTCCCTCGCCCGCAGCGACCACACCCACGAAATCTCCGAGACCGGGTCCATTACGGACATCGAGCCGGACGACGTGGCCTCCTCCGGCACGGCGCAGGGGTTTGCTAGGAAGGACCACGTCCACGGTATCGAGGCTTCCACCCCGGGTCCGATCGAAATCGGGGATACCACATCGGAGGGGGTGGCTACCGCCTTTGCCAGGTCCGACCACACCCATGCTCTGGTCGCTCCGGCGGCTCCCGTAGACGTTACCAAGGCTGCTGCTGCCACGGGGAGCTCCACGTCGCCGGCCCGGTCGGACCACAAGCACGATGTGTCGACGGCGGCCCCGGTCGCCACGGGGACGTCGAACGCCGAAGGTACCGCTACCAGCCTCGCTCGGTCCGACCACGTCCACGCCCTGAGCCCTCACGCCAGCTCCCACTCGGATGGCGGGACGGACGAGATCGACGTGGCAGACCTAGGGTCCACGTCGGCGGCCGAGGCCGACCAGGTGGTACGCTCTGACGGCGCAGGGGGGCTCTCGTGGACGTCAGCAGGCACTCCGGGCACGATTGAACCCGACGATGCCGCCCAGGAAGGGTCGGCCACGACCTACGCGCGGGGGGACCACCAGCACGCCATCGTAGCGGCCACCCCTGGAGCGGTGACGCCAGGGGACTCAGCCGCAGAGGGGTCGGCCACCTCGTTTGCCCGGTCGGACCACCAACACTCCATCGCTGGGTTCGGGACTCCGGGTGTCATAGAACCTGACGACGCTGCGGTTCCTGGTGTGGAGACGACCTTTGCACGCTCCGATCACCAGCACGAGATTTCAGCCGCCGCTCCCGGCGCGGTGACCCCGGACGACACCACTGCCGAGGGTACGGCTACCAGCTTTGCCCGCAGCGACCATACTCATGAGGTCAGCGCGTTCGGGACGCCGGGCACTATCGAACCCGATGATACGGCGGCCGAGGGATCTGCCAGTGAGTTCGCCCGCAGTGACCACCAGCATGCAATTGTGGCAGCGACCCCAGGCGCCATCCAACCGGACGATACGGCGGCAGAGGGCTCCGCGACCTCCTTTGCTCGGAGCGACCACACCCACGGTATCGTGGCAGCCGCACCCGCCCAGGGCATCGGAGGGGGTAACACCGAGGGCACCGCTACCAGTTTTAGCCGCAGTGACCACGACCACACCATCCGCGAGACTGGCGGCCCGACGAACCTGACGACGGGCTCGATACCGGACGGGTACTCGGTGAGGAGGTCTGGCTCTTCGCTTGTGGGGGTCAATCCCTACGACCCCTACCGCACGATTATCGTGGCGACGCAGCAGCTTGGGGCGGACGCCACGTCCATCGCCGATGCGATAACGGCGGTCAACGCTCTGTCACCGGTTCCCAGTGCGTCAGCCCCGGCAACGATTCTGGTGCATCCGGGCGTCTACACCACGGCGCCGTTTACGCTGCCGGACTACGTCAGCCTCATTGGCGTAGCTGGTGCTGAGGCTACCATCCTTCAAGCCTCGACCACGACCTCAGCGCTGTGCACCGCCAACGGTGGACAGCGAGTAGAGGGGTTCACCCTTAAGGGGGCCAACGGCGCTGGCGGGGTTGGTGTCGAGGTGGGTGGCGTGGTGGGCACTCTTGCCGTCAAGGACTGCATCGTCGATGACTGCGAAACCGGAGCGAAAGTCAACGCTGCCAGTCGTGTGATGGAGCTGGAACACGTCAAAATAGACGGAGGAACTACCGGTCTATTGGTCAACGGCTCTGGAGCACTAGCCGCGGTCTCCCACCTTACGGTCATCGACCAGACGACTGGCATCGACATTGGTACTAGCGGCGGGACCATCAAGGGGTCTGACTTCTACGCTGTTGACGATAGCGGCTTCACCACGCATGCGCGAGTTCAAGCTGCCAGCTCTGAGCTGGAGCTGGTGAACTCGGTATTCCGAGCTGACAAGACCGACTTCCACGCTAGCGCTACCATCCAACTGAGCTACGGGTCCGACGTTCCCGGAGACGAGGCATACAAGATCATTGGGGAGCTGCACGTCGGCAGCGAGGCACGCCCGCGAGAGTCTTGCTTTGGGGGTGGTGACAGCCACGTGCGCGGGATGGCGGCCCTCACGAACACCAACCTCGAAGGCGGAACGTGGAACGACATTTCTACTGAGCTGAGGGATGATGACGCGTCATCGGCCGCCCTGTTTGCTGGAACAGCTGTGGGGAACTGCTTCTACTTTGGCGGAGACGTAGAGTTCCCTGGAATGAAGGTTGAGGTCACTACTGCTCTCAGCGGGGGAGCGGTAGTTCTTGAATACTGGAACGGGTCTGCATGGGTGTCGATACACCATATGAGCACTGATGCTAGCTCGCCGTACGGTCAGTACGCACAGCTTGTCTTTCAGCGAGTGAACCCCGAGCAGATACGTTTTGGCACGCAGGACATCAGTGGCTGGGCCACGAAGAGTTTGAATGGCATCACGAAGTATTGGGTGCGATTCAGGGTCACGGCGCTGTTGACGGCGATTCCGGCGTGTGACCGAGCTAAGCTCCACACGAACCGCACAGAGATCAATAGCGATGGCGTCGTAGAGTATTTCGGAGCAGCGCAACCAGTCCGCCAGCTCAGCTGGCATCGCAAGGTCATGGAGGAGCTTGAGGGCTTTGCGCAGCCAGATGCGGACATCGACATTGCCTCCGGTTTCAGCATTAAGGGGAAAGCAAACCGTTGGCAAAACGGTAACAAGGATGGGTCCGCGACCCTTCTGCAGGCGCTACCGGGTCTTGATACTAGCAGACCTATAGTCTACGTCGTGGGATGGGCCCCAGAAACGACGGATACCGGCGACGTTGAGGTACAGCTTGACGTTGTGACCGTCAATGCTGGCAGCGTTCTGGCCGGGGCGCTGCCGTACACCCATCAGTTAGCCGAGGTCGTATCTGGGCCGTTTAATACAGCATACGAGCTGCAGGTGACCGAGTTCAGCTTCGAAGTCCCTGACCTGTCCTCGGCGGGGTCGCTTGCTATAGCTCTGTACCGAGATGCAGGGGGCGGCAACCTGGATGACACGTTCAATGGCGACGCGATGCACGTATACAGTGCCGTCTACGGAACGTTCTGGAGGTAGTAGATGTACGCGTACCTGGACGCGGCGAACGACGTCGTGGCGACGAGTACAACCGAGCGCACTCTAGAACAGGCGCAGGCGTTTCTGCCCTCCGTAGTCAAAGTCATCGAGTCTGCCCCTGCGGGATTGGTTCCAAAAGGGCAGCACGCGCCTACTCCTCCTTCGTATTGGCACCGTCTTTCCTCTGGCAACGGTCTTTCCATATCTGACTACACCACCATCAACGGGTACCCGTACACGTACTCCACCTCAAGCGACACAGCGGGCAGCGCAGTGTCCGTAGCCAGATTGACCGAGGAAATAGAGAATAGCGGCATCTCGGACGACCTCCAGTTCATAGTAGTAGCTGGGGACTTGCTCGACATTTTCTTCGACGATGCTCTGTCGAGCGGAGACGAGACAACTCTTGATGGACTGGTAGCGGCGCATACAGGTGACCCACTGCGAGGTTGGACCCTCGTTGTGGTAGACCCGTTGCCGGAGCCTCTTGACGCGGGGGTGTCGAGGGTGGTTGCGAATGGCCGCCCTGCCCTTGAAGTGGTTACCGGCGTGACGGGGCTTGCTGCAATCCAGGGAAACTGGCCGTTGGTCCCAGCGGACTACGCAGAGCTTCGAGTCACGGTCAAGTTCATATTGAAGGCTCTGGGTACGGGGTCAAACGTACGCTTGGCGGCCCGAGCGAAGTTCCACGGGGTTGGGGATGATTCCTCTGCCACATGGGACGACTCAGGCTTTGTTGCTGTAGCGGTTACGCACACCACCTTGGGCGAGGTGTTCGAGGGGGCCATTGTGCTGGATGCTAGCGACGCGGACCTACATGACGCTGTAGCTCTGCAGATAGGCCGAGACGGCGACAACACGTTCGGGTCTGGAACGAATGACGACGTCGACGAAGCAATTCAAATCATTGGGTTCGAGGCAGAGGGGCGCTGATGGCAGGCAACACCACAATCTACACCAGTCCTCGCCGCTTCTTCCCTGCTGTCTGGTACGCAACGAACGTCCCGGCAAGCGCAACAGGAAAGATTGACATCGCTGGCTTTCCGGCTGGGCTGAACGAGATGCCGTTTCCTCGGCAAGGGACGATTGTTGCAATCATCGTGGCGTTGAGTGAAGCGGTCACTGCGGGTCAGATGGTCGTGCGCGTCACGAAAGATGGGACTAACACGGGGGACGTTGTCACGATTCAGGACACGGCAGGCACGCGAAGGGTAGAAGATTTTGACCCCGGCATTATCGTATTCAACCGCAACCACAACTTGGGGTTGCGCCTTTCATCGAGCGCTACGCTCGCGCCGGCTGGGTCGATTGACCTGGTCGTGTATTTTGAGGTTCAGGACGTGTAGGTGCACTACGCGCTATAACAAGGGAGAGCCCATGAGGTTATTGGTTTTCGGTTTCGTTCTACTGTTTAACGGGTGCAGTGCTACGGCGGCGGCGGCGGCTACCATGACTGAGGTCCCGGTTGTAGGGGCCATGACTTCTTCGAGCTGCGACATTCTGGTGCGTGCAGATTCTGCCGTTGGTGTGGCGATAGAATACGCCGATAACCAGTACTTCAACAACTCAGTGATGACCAGTGCGGTCACGGCCACGGCAGCCAACGATTATACGGCTATTGTATCCCTGAGTGGCCTCAATGCTGACGACGTATACTGGTACAGAGCCGTAGTCGACGGAGCGGTCCAGAACAGTGGGTTCGTTCACAAGTTCAAGACGTTCCCGAGCGCCAGTCAGGAGTTCACCTTCGCGGTGTTTGCGGATGTGGCTCCGAATGATGGTGCGGCGCTGGCGTACAAGAACGCGAAGGACGACGGGGCCCTCTTTGCTCTTCAGATTGGAGACTTGGACCATCGGGACCCTGCGACTCTCACAGAGATGCGTACCATGCATCGGGAGATGAAGGACCCCAACAAGCTGCATGGGCATGACTTTGCGATGCACATCCTCTCCAAGATGGCGGTCGTCCATGTTTGGGACGACCACGACTACGGCGGAAACGATGAAGACAAGAACTTCACTGGACGCTCAAGTGCCTGGCAAGCCTTCGACGAGCACTGGGTCACCTACGCTCGACCTAACGCTGACGCGGGGCTGTGGCATTCCTTTGTGGTGGGCGATGCAGAGTTCTTTGTGCTCGACTTGCGAAGTCAGCGCGACCCCGGTACCGACACAGACGACTCTGACAAGAGCATGCTTGACGGGGATGAGATCGCCAACGACCAGAAGGACTGGTTGAAAGATGGCCTCAACAACTCGACAGCTACTTGGAAGTTCATCGTCTCAAGCGTGACCATGAACCCAACTGCGCGTCCAGTTTCGACGGACCACTGGAGAGTCTACTCTACGGAGCGGGACGAGTTGAAGGACTTCATCGTCGACAATGACATTGAGGGCGTGCTTCTGCTCACTGGGGACTTGCACACGGGAGGAGCTGTCGACGACGGCACCAACTCTGCCTGGGGCGTGCCAGAGCTGTGCGTACCACACACGAACCTGGCAAGAGGGAACACTGCCAACCTAGGAACATGGAGTGAGGGGGTGACTTCCGGAGCAAAGGGGTACGGACTCGTGACCGTATCCGCTGACCTCGTTACGATGAGAGCATATGGGGCGAGAGGTGTCATACGGCATTATCTGACTGTTTTTGCCCCGTGAGAGAATGCTAGAGCTGGCCAAGGCAGGTAGGATGCTGCTGGGAGCAGAGCCTGGGGTAGCTCTGCTCCTATTTTTCCTGTTAGGCGTTGCAATATGGGCGTACTGGCGGGAAAGGCGCGTGAACAACGAGATACAAGAAGAGCGCTTGGCCGACGCTCGTGAGGATGTCAAGATGATGACCGAGGCCTTGATGGAAGCTAAGAATGCCACAGAGGGGTTCAAAAATACGTTGGAGGTGGTGGCTGTGCATTTGAGGGAGGGTAACCCATGCCCCTATGGCCGTTCAGATTTTCCAAAAGAAAACGAGCACTAGACGACTTCTTGAAGCGGGAGAGGAAGGAAAAGCATAAGAGACTCAAGGAGCTTGAGAGCGCCTTCAAGGATGCGGCAGGGGCGTCGAAGAGGTTCGTCTCTGAGGTTGGGGTTCCAGCAAAATGACCATAGAAGTGGAAAACGATGGGTCTGTGGTAATAGACCAGTTCCCAGTCTTTGAGTCCGATGGCTATTCGAAGAAGAGCGGGCTCACCCTGGTGGGTGGTGACTTCGTCGTTTCATCCTGGAAGGACGGGTACCAGACCAGCGTATCGCTCACCATTGCGGAGATAGCTGGTACGCCTGGGGAATATAGGGTGGAGTGGACTACGCCTTTCGGTGTTTTTGGGCGCTACCAGATTCAGATTTTTATCAACTACAACAAGCAAATATGGCATGGTGAGTACCAGCTGGTAAGTTCCAGCGACGACAGGATTGCAGGGCTCTTGCATGAGAACGCCATTGTGGACAACCAGACTTATGATAGCCTCTCGCAACTTACTTCGGCGCGCGTGAGGGTATTCGACCACGCCGGGAACGTACCGATTTCTCCTGGGGGCAGTGAGACGATGGGTCTGAAATACGAGTACCAGATAGAGGCGGAGTACGATGGCCTCAACAAGCTGACGAAGTACGTGTTGAAGCGGGTGCTATGACTCTCGCGCTACTGACCAGAGGGTATGTCTACCCGCGCCAGACGGGTGCAAGCGGGGTAGTCTTCGAGGGGCCTTCTCTCACTTCCGTGGATTCAGCGGCTCCGGACATCACCGGCTCGGGGGTCTCCCGTCCAGCGGGGCCTTCTCTTGTCGGGGCGGCGGTGACAGGGCCCGGCCTGGGTGGTAAGCCAAGTGACCCACCTACGCCGGCTGGGGATGCGCCGACCATCGTGGGCTCCGGAACGCAGAAGCCTGACGTAGAGGGCTAGGGGGATTAGATGGGTGCCACAACTCTGAACATCAGTGTATCCGGTGTCGACCAGGTCCTCCTCAACTTCAATGTCATCCGCATCAAACGGTCTACCACCGGGGTGGACGGCACCTACCACCTGTTGACCGCCGACGCCCCCGCTCCTGCCGTACTGACTGCCCCCAACACGGGAAATTATGACGTCGCCGGGAAGACCCTGAAGATCTTCGTGGACCAGGGGGGCCAAGTCGACATCCTGTTCACTGGTCTCAGCCCACTGACGGTCCCCCAGGTTGCGGACCAAATCAACACCGCCCTGGGGGCCGCCATCGCCTCGGACGTGGGCAACACCCTGGTGCTCACGTCCACGACGACGGGGACTGCCTCCCGGATTGAGCTCGTCGACGGCAGCGCCAACGCCGTGTTCGGCTTCTCCGATGGTGAGAGGGACATAGGAGAGGAAGCGCACGTCCTGCTGCAAGCAGGCGTGACCGCCTACACCTTCATCGACAAGGACGGAGAGTCCGGGTACTTCTACAAGGCGCAGTTCTTCAATACTTCCACTGGCTTGGAGAGCAGTGACTCGAGCCCCTTTGAGGGGGACGTCGGGACGCTCATCAGCACGGCCAACCTGAGCACTGCCAAGGTCGACCTTGTTGATGGCCGGGGTATAGCGGTGGAGGGGCAGGAGATTTCCTTCTACCCCTACCATGACCTGCTCGAGGTGGAAGGATACCAAGTGGCCCTAGCCAGGGCTCCCATAGTGATTCAGACGAACAACGCAGGCCATGCGGAGGTCACCCTCGTCCGCGGCCTGAGAGTCAAAGTGGTGTTCGAGGGCACCAGCCTCATCCGGGATATCACTGTCCCGGATACCTCTGAGTTCAACCTCCTGAGTGAGATGGGCTCGGTTCCAGACCCGTTCGACGTCACTGACCCCAACTTTCCACCCGCATTTCGTAGGACTCTCTGATGGGTGCAGTCACCGGAACCTTCCGGGTGGTCTCCGACGAGGCCACTCCCGCCCCCGTAGACGGGGTCGCGGTTCGAGTCTTCACAGACGCCGACGTCTTTGTCACCGAGGGGGTGACCGGCGCGGTCACCCCGGGTTCGGGGGAGATCGACTTGACCCTGAACGGGGAGCTGGCGGGGGAACCCTACGTTGTGCGGCTGGCCAAGGATGGATGGTCCTTTGACCCTCCAACCGTGGACATCCTCGTCTACGACCCGCCTGGTGCGCCGCCCAACAACAACATCTTCGAGTACACCGCCCATGAAGGGTTGGTGGGCCGGGTGGTCAACATCTCCACCCTCGATAACGGATCGGTTCCTAGCGCCCTCGAGGACGTGCGGATCCGTGTCTACGACTCGGCCGACCTGTTCCTCACAGAAGCTGACACAGACGGGGCAGGGGAGTTGAGCCTCGTGCTAGCCGGTGTCCCGGACCCGGGTGAGTTGTATTACCTCCGGATATTCAAGGAGGGATGGACGGTGGTCGAGGGGCCCACCCAGACCATCACAGTCCACGATCCTCTCGTTGCCCCACTGACGAACAACTTTGAAATCCACCTCTCCCAGGCGCAGCTCGACGAATCCGTCGACCCGAACATGTGCCTGCTCACCGGCTACCTGGTTGACGCATCGGGCCGTGGCCTGAAGGGTGTCGGCATCCGGTTCCTCCCACGGCTGTCCGAGCCCGAGTGCAAGATGGGGGGCCTGCCGTTCCCCTCCGACCCGACCCTGCTCGGAAGCAAGTCCATCATCAGCGAGGCCTACTACGTGACCGCCGACGTGAGCGGGAAGGTTCAGCCCCTGCTCCCGCGGGGAGGGGTCTTCGACGTTCTGATCAATGGTCTGGAGACGCCCGGCAACCAGATCCTTGAGACGGTCCTGATTCCTGATGCGTCGTCGGCGAAGCTGGAGGACGTGCTTTGGCCGTACGTGACAGGCGTCACGTACTCGCCTCCCAGCGTGGCTATCTCCGTCGATGAGGAAGTGGACGTCGAGGTGGCCGCGCAGGCTTCGAACGGCTACCCACTAGAGGGGGCCGACTACGGCGCCTTCCTTGAGTTCTCAATCACGGATGATACCGTTGCAGAGCTGACCGTCCTGGAAGGGGGCGCGCTCAGGTTGCGGGGGTTGCAGGCAGGTAGCACTGATATCCAGGTTTCCAGAGTGGCTGGGAGCCTGGCGCCGCGCCTGCCCGCTGCCCCCTCCTTGATCGTAACCCCCCTGACAGTGGCGGTGTCCTGATGACCTTCGTACTCAAGAACGACGTTGCCTTTGAGGAAAAGATCCTTTGGGCGGCAGTTCTCCGGAGAGCCGTGTTCGACTACGTGCTCTACAAGGGCGTGCGGGCCTACTCTCTCGAGTGGAAGAGAGCCTTCCAGTATCTCTTCAGCGAAGACGTCCGGTATGAAACCGGGCTGAGCTTTGAGGAGGTGTGCGCCCTGTTTGGCTGGGACCCGGGCTACCTACGACGGCTGACCACGCAGTTGACTCGAGCTGATGTCAAGAAGATGGAAATCGGACAGATGCGCTCGGAGTTCCTGTTCAATCTGGTCTCCTCTGCAGTTGAGAGAACTCCTAGATGGGCGTCCTTTCGAGCCGCCGTCCCGTTCTTCCCTAAGTTCGACTACAGCCCGGAATACCGCAAGGCACTGGAGCCTTGGGTGGTGCGTGAGGAATCGTATAGAAGTTCAGCCCCCAAGGTACAATGGCAGATTGAGGCGGCATGATTGAATGGCTAGATATCTACCAGAAGAGGTCTACAGCGAAGTCTCTAAGATATTTCGCACGAGGCTTGAGCCTGGGCGAGAGGGCAGCACTCTCAACACTCAAATAGAGTACCACCAACTACTCGAAGTCGCGTCTACTACCTTCCTATTCAATGACGGGGCTATCTATTATCTAGCACGACTCTCGGCCAATTCCCTCACTGCCTTGGTCCGCCGTGAGGTAGCAATCCTTGAGGACATACTCGCAGCGCTCGAGGACTTGAGCCAGATAGGTTCGGCCGTGGTGGACACGGCCACGCTCAGCAACGCTAACACGGCGTTGCTGGCTCTCGACGCGTCAACGTCGGTTCAAGGTCGGCCAGAGACTGCTCGCTTCCTCAACCTGATGGACTCCTACGCTGGGAAGCAGAGGAAGAACGTCGTCTCCCTGTCTACGGGGGCCCTGGTCCGTACCAGGGAGGAGGCTAGGAACGTCCTCCAGACCAACGCGGATCGGCTTGTCAAGGTCCACAACAAGCTTCTGTCCCATGTCACAGGTCTTCGGGATATGATGGATGAGTACGTCGCTCAGGACATCCCGTCCCGTGTGTCCACCACGGCACTGCAGAGCATCCGGGCAAACCTTGAGGAGCTGCGAAGCAACGAGGCGTCCTGGTCGTCGACAGAGAACTTGGCCAGGAGTCGCAAGTCCGCCCTGACTGCCCTGGCCAGTAAAGTATCTGTTCGGATCATGGGGGAGTTCACGGACCCCCAGGACCTCAAGTACCGTAGTCCCAACCGTCCTATCCCCAGCACCCTCAAACATCTCATCCGGACTACAGGGACGGGCGAGCCCGCCTACGCCGACACCAACTCAGGGCCCTGGCCGTTTCCTATCTCTGGACAGCTCTCTGTATCGGTCAATGGGGGGTCTGCAAACCTCGTCGACCTCGACCAGCTTTCCGGTTCGGTCATCAATGGTCGCAACCCGGAGTCCTTCGTGATTGCTGCCGGGGACCCGCAGCGGCTCATAGTAGTTCTGGACCGGAACGTTTATAATCTCACAGCGTCCTCCGGCACTACGACCAGCGTAACCACCAGCGAATACGAGGATTTTTCATTTAAGCACTTGTACACCCCCTTGATGTTCCCGGACATGTCGGCAATGTCGGACCTCTACACGAGGGCGGTCACGGAGCTCCGGACGCTGCAGTCCTGCACCATGAGCTACAGCGGCGCCACGAAGACGGCCGTGTGCGGCAGTTTCGTGGCAGTGGATGAAGGGTCTACAGGTTTCCAGGATCATCATGTCGGGTGCTACCTGAAGGACTCCTCGGGCGATCGGTTCGAGATTGCGGAAGTTCTCAGCGGGGTCGCGGTGGTCCTCTCAGTGCCGGATGTAGACCCGGCGGTCACGCCAAGCAATGGGGCCACCACTCTGCATGGCCAGGTCTCCACGCTAAGCGACACCAAGGTTTCGTTCCTTCCAGCCCTGTCAACCGCGCCCACCGGCACGGTGAGGATGGGCCCGTGCACTAAGCTGGCCGAGCTCCCGACAGGCACCCTGACGGCCGCCCAAGTCATTGACGCGGTGCAGGATGAGAACGGTCCCGGCGCCCTCCACGTCGGAGCAGCTCTCAACAAGCATGTTGAGGTCAAGACCGTTGCAGGTGATTCCACCCGGTTGGCCTTAGCCATTCGGAATAGGAGGAGCCCCTACCTCCTAGTCGGGACGGACTACCTCGATGTAGACCTGACAACGCCGGCGTCCCCGACCATCGTCAGTTCTGAAGCCCAGGACATCTTGGGGTTCGCGCGGGGGGCCCTCCTTGAAAGCCTGTTCGACAGCAATGACCTGCTCTCACCCCCCGAGCTAGGTCGAGCCATCGAAGGCTCCGTGCCCGGGGTGGCTGTGCAAGAGCGGAGGACGGACCTTGTAGCAGGTACGGGCTTAGGCACCACCACCGGAACCAAGCTGGTTGAAGACTTGTCAGCCACGTTCCAGTCGGCAGGGGTCTTGGCCGATGACATACTAACGATAGAATCAGGGAACGCCACGGGTTACTATCGTATAGTATCAGTTAATAGTGAGACGGAGCTCGGGGTCTCTCGGGCGTCGAACTTCAGTTCGTCCGAGGCCGACCTTCCCTACTCTGTCTCCCGGTGGAAGTTGCGTATTTCCTCTCAGTCGACTGGTACCAATTCGTCCCTCCTGTTCTCTGGGGTGTCGGAGCTGGGGTTGCCGTCGATTGTGCAACGGGGCTCTATCAAGACGGTGGAGGCGGCAGACCGTCTGGGCAAACTGTTCACCTTCAGTCTTGCCAAGCCCGGGGACCTACTTCGCCTTGTGGGCAGCCAGGAGGAGTACGACATCGAAGCGGTGGCGGGTACGACCCTCACCTTGGCGCGGGGCTTGGTGTCCAATACGTCGAAGGCTGGGTTCGAGATACGCCGGGGCAGCGCCAAGGCGTTCGAATCCATGAATAGCCGCCTGCAAACCTTCACGGCGTCCTCCCAGCTCTTGAAGCTCAACAAGTTCGATGAGGGTGTGAGCGCCTTGGTGAACGCCTTGGTCACGGCTTCTCTGCCTGGTCAGAACTTTGCCTCGAGCCGGTCCTTGGCCCGCCGCCTGACGATGGACCTCTTGTCCATCCTCACCGAGGACCTCGCTCGGCTGGATGAGTACTCCGTGTCGCAGCGAGTGGCGCCTGACACCCTCTTGAGCATTCTCCAGAGCTATTCTGCCTCGACGTCTCAGCCCTTGACCGCTCTAGTCAAGATGTTCTCTGAGCGCCGGTACGACCGGGCGGTGGACCTGCTTCTCCGAGGCAAGTTCTCGGAGTTCTTTTCCACGACAGAGGAGACTGGGTCGTATGGCGGGGCCATGATGCAGTCGTCTAGGTCGTCACTTAATGATTTGCCTCGGTCGCCGACCACGCAGTTCAGCGTGGAGCGCCCGATGAACTCTGCCAACCGAGTGGTAGAGACCGTGGACGCTGAGGAAGATTTTTCTGACACCGAGGACTACGAGATCACGGACGAGTGACATGGCTGAAACCGATTCCTTTCATCTCATCTTGGAAAGCGAAGAGGAAGACCCGAA
>Ga0316193_10000378_pt1 | contig 27155 bp, 27 predicted proteins | sample MerIslsedime2_MG_FD_207735 | JGI IMG/M metagenome (GOLD analysis project Ga0316193, IMG submission 207735) | Coastal sediment microbial communities from Maine, United States - Merrow Island sediment 2 | ecosystem: Environmental > Aquatic > Marine > Coastal > Sediment | place: USA: Maine... | reverse complement strand
TCTTGGCCGTTGCGGCCGTCGCGGGCCTCTACATGGCCTGGAACATCGGCGCGAACGATGTGGCGAACGCCATGGGCACCTCAGTGGGCTCGGGTGCGCTCACGATCAGGCGGGCCATCATCGTCGCCGCGATCTTCGAGTTCGGCGGCGCCATGCTGGTCGGCGGCACGGTCACCAACACCATCCGCAAGGGCATCATCGACATGGATGCCCTCGGTGGAGATCCCATGGTGATCGCGGTCGGGATGACCTGCTGTCTGCTCGCCGCAGCGCTTTGGCTCAACATCGCGACCTACGCTGGATGGCCGGTCTCGACCACGCACAGCATCGTGGGCTCAGTCGTCGGCTTCGGCTTGATCGCCGGCGGCTTCGACGCGGTGAACTGGGGGGTGATGGGCAAGATCGCAGCCAGCTGGGTGGTCTCCCCCTTGCTCGGCGGCCTCCTGGGGTATCTCGGTTTCGTATTCATCAAGCGGCGCATCCTGAACGTCGACCGGCCTCTGTTGGCGCTCCGCGGCTGGGGCCCGATCATGGTCTTTCCCATCTTCGCGATCCTCGCGCTCAGCGTCCTGTTCAAAGGGCTCAAGCCACTCAAGCTCGACTTGGCGCTAGGGCCCTCGCTCGGGATCGCGGTGGCGGCGGGCCTGCTCGCAAGCATCCTTTCCGTTCCACTGTTGCGGCGGGCCACCCGCCTCGCCTCGGAAGACAAGGACGAGCACACCTACCGCGCCGAGCGTGTTTTCTTGGTGCTACAGGTGCTCACCGCCTGCTTCGTCGCCTTCGCGCATGGCAGCAACGACGTCGCCAATGCGGTCGGACCGATGGCGGCCGTGTTCGGTGCCACCTCGGGGGACCTGGGCGCCCAGGTGGCCGTGCCTTACCGTGTGCTTCTGATCGGGGCGGTGGGGATCGTCGTCGGCCTCGCCACGTACGGCTACAAGATCATGGCCACCATCGGAAAGAAGATCACCGAGCTCACCCCCTCTCGGGGCTTCGCCGCCGAGTTCGGCGCGGCTACTACGATCGTCATGGCGAGCAAACTGGGGCTGCCGGTCAGCACGACCCACACACTGGTCGGCGCCGTGATCGGCGTAGGATTCGCCCGCGGCATCGGGGCGATCAATACCAGGGTGGTGAGCGGGATCGTGGCGAGCTGGTTCATTACCGTGCCATTCACCGCGATCTTGGCGGGGGGCCTGTTCCTGATCGGCCGGATCTGGCTCCCCTGAGTGGCCACGCTGACGACCACGCGCTAAGCACGGCCCATGGCTTTGTCAGTCGGCATCGTCGGCCTACCTAATGTCGGGAAGTCGACGCTCTTCAATGCCCTCTCCGAAAAGGAAGCGGAGGCGGCGAACTACGCATTTTGCACCATCAACCCGAACGTCGGGATCGTCCCGGTGCCGGACCCGCGCTTCGACAAGTTGGTCGAGCTCCACGGCCCGAAGAAGGTGGTGCCCGCGAGCGTGGAGTTCGTCGACATCGCCGGCCTGGTGCGAGGCGCCTCGAAGGGTGAGGGCAAGGGCAATGCGTTCCTGAGCAACATCCGTGACGCCGATGCGGTGGCGCACGTGGTCCGATGCTTCGAGGACGAGAACGTCCTGCACGTCGATAACCGCATCGACCCTTTGTCGGACATCGAAACGATTGAAACCGAGCTGATTCTCAAGGACCTCGAGACGGTGCAGAAGCGCCTGGACAAGGCCGAGCGTGCCGCCAAGGGGCAGGACGCCGTCGAGAAGAAGGCGGTCGTGCTCTGCAAGCGTCTCGAAGCCTCACTCAATGAAGGCAAGCCGGCGACGGCCATCGAGCCGAACGACGAGGACGAGGCGCTGGTGCTCCGGGACATGTTCCTGCTCACCAGCAAGCCATCCTTTTTCGTCGTCAACGTGAAGGACGACCAGCTCGCCGATCTCGATAACGACCCGCTCGTCAGCCAGGTCCTGCAGCTCGGCAAGGAGCGGGGCGTTCCGGTGGTCACCATCAGCGCCGAGATCGAAGCCGAGATCATGCAGCTCCCCGAAGAGGAGCGCGCCGAGTTCATCGAGTCGCTCGGCCTCGATGAACCAGGCCTGCATAAAGTGATTCGCACGGGCTACGAGACGCTCGACCTCATCACCTACTTCACCGCGGGCGAGCCCGAGGTCCATGCCTGGACGATCGACCGCGGCACGAAGGCGCCCCAGGCCGCTGGCAAGATCCACTCCGACTTCGAGCGCGGCTTCATCCGAGCGGAAGTCATGAAGTGTGAGGACCTCTTCGAGCTAGGCTCCGAACAGGCCGTCAAAGCCGCTGGAAAGTTGGGCGTCGAAGGCAAAGACTACGTCGTGCATGACGGCGACATCATGCACTTCCGCTTCAACGTCTAGTGTGCGGATCTTTTTCCTTGTGGTCGGCTTACGTCCTCGTCGCTCCGCTGCGAGGCACATGAGTGCCTCTCACTACGCTCCTGCGGGCGCGCTCGACCACAAGAAAAAATCTCTCGCACACTAGGTTTCTGGATCCGGGGCGAGAATGTTTACCTCGATGAGGAGGTATTCGTTGTTCCCGTGGTTGTTGACGTGCCAGAGGAGCTGGGTGCCTGCTGGATAGTCCCTGGGGGAGGTCCAGATCGTGTTCAGGGACTCGGACTGAAACGGGATGGGCACGCGCTCGTCGAACACCAGCTCGTCACCAATCACGAAGCTCATTCGCGCCTCTCCGTTCGGCGCCGGGGCGGTGAGCTCTGCGTGAAAGGTGCGAACTTCGATCTGATCGCCTGTTCGGATCGCCCGCAGTGACGGCTGCTCGAGCGTAAGCCAATCGCAGAGCGGAATCCGATCGTCCGGCATCCTCGTGTACACCGAAAGCACCGTGAAGGCAGGCGGGAAGCACTCGGGAACGTACGCCGTGACGCACGTTGAGTCCTCCTCGAACGTGACGCACTCGCCTTCCGGCCACGGAAACTCGGGGCAGTCGATCGACATGAGCTCACACTCGGAGCCCTCCGGCGGCGCACCCAAGATCTCCTCTCCGTCGGCGGTCGGGGCCCACCGCGTGTTGTCGACGAGGGGGCCCGGATCGCTTGCGGGGCTGCTGCCGCCGCCGCAGCCCCATAGAACGCAAAGGCAAAGGGCTAGGGCAATTCGGCTAGGCATTCCGCCTCGGACGATACGTTCCTGCCCGGAGCCTGGCTAGCTTTGTCGCGGCACGCTGACCCGAACGATCACGTCGGGCTTCACCTTCAAGGCGCCGAGCGCCGCCGAGAACGGCTTGATGCCGAAATCCGGCTGGTGCAGCTTGAGCTCGGTCACCCAACGGTCGCCATCCGCCCGCACGCTAGTCTGGATATTGCGCGACTTGCCGTGCACCTGAAGCGTCCCCTCGACGGCAAACCCCTCGCCGCGTTCCACGACGTTGGTCGAGTCGAATCGAATCTCCGGATGCTTGCGGGTACGCAACACATCCTTGGTGACGTTGTCGTAGATCTTCTTCCTGTCACCCTTGCTCAGCGTCGACGGATCGTCGCGTCCGTCGATTTGGGCGCACACGACCTGGATGCTGCTCGGGTCGAAGGTCGCTTTGATCTCATGGGTCGTATCATCGATCTCGATCGAGAACCGCTCGACTTGCAGCTTCAAGTCGTGAGCAAGCCGGGCCAGGAGCCCGTCTTTGAATGAGAACAACAGACACTCGGAATTGTAGGCGTCGTACCTAGCCATCGTCGGCGATGTAGCTCACCGCCGAAGAATCGGCCAGTTTGTTTACAGTATAATTACAGTCACGGCGTCTGTATGTAGTTTGCCTTCTAGTTGGCGTGGCGCGGCGATCCACGCAAGTCTTGCCGCGCCGCCTGGGAGGGTTTGCAATGCCGCTCGATACTCTGTTCAAAGCCACGAACTACGTGGTGATTCCGTTCTGGCTGCTTTTGATGTTGGCGCCGCGTTGGTCGTGGACGCAGCGACTGGTGCACGGCCCGGTCGTTCTCCTACTTCTCACGCCGATCTACGCCTACCTCTTGTTCGGCTATGCGCCGGCACAGGCGGGTGTCGACCTCAGCTCGCTCTACGGCGTGATGGTCGCTTTCTCCGCACCTCATCTCGTCGCCGCCGGTTGGATTCACTATCTGATCTTCGACCTTTTCGTTGGCGCGTGGGAGGCGCGCGACGCACGGCGGCGGGGCGTCCCTCACCTCCTGCTCGTTCCGTGCCTCATCGTGACGCTGATGATCGGCCCGGTCGGTCTTCTGCTCTACGTGCTCGTGCGCTTCTTCAACAAGCGAGTGCTCGAGTACGATGAGGGCGGCGCCCTGTAGAACTGCCGCCTGGTTGGGGCACCGCCAACATTCAGGACAGGGCCCAGTTAATGAAAAAGGGCCAGCGCCATCAACGGCGCCGGCCCTTTTGGATCAGGACTCCCACCAAGGGGGGGAGTTTGCCTAGGGGCTAACTCGCCCGAACCTCCGATGAGAGTCCGATTCTAGAATGGCTGTCCATATGCACATTCCTCCCCCGGCAATGCCGGCGCTCTTGGGTCTCTGAGCACCATGCTCAGACCACGCGGAGCGTTCCTTGGTGGTTAGACCCACGGATATCGAGGGCCGTTTCACGGCAGCGAGTGTCCTTTCGGTATTCGCACCAGTGCGGGGCAATCTACCCAACCGCCGCCCATGGCAAGTGGCGTCACAGCAAAGTCGCATCGCAAAAAGGCAGTCCTTTTTGGGGCAACACCACTCACACTTTGAAGATACCCGGTGCGCTCGATCGAGCCAAGCTTAGAACGCAGTCAGAGGAGGAATTCGTCTTCTAGCTGCAGAACTTGCAGATTCCGTCCGCGCACCTTTGCCAGCTCCCGCAGCACTCTGGACTCGAATGTGGGCTTGATGTGATAGAGCAGGATCGGAAGCTCGTCGCTCTGCTCGAGCTTTCCGAGCTCCAATGCGAGCGTCTCTGGCGTTAGATGCAGCGAGCTGAACGCGAGGTCGGCTTCATCGTTCGGGAACGAAACCTCCATCATCAACGCTTGAAGATCATCGAGTGCGTTGATGTGTGTCCAGAGCTCCTCGGTTGGTCCTGTGTCTCCGCCGTAAACGATACTCTGGTCGTCTTGGCGAATGATGAACGCGGAGGTGTCCACGGTGTGATTGACCATGACCGGCGTGACCTGATAGCCGTCCACGTCAGCCGGTTGATTGGGTTGCACCTCGACGAAGCGCACCGTCGGGCCGTCCTTTGCATCGATGCGCGTGAAGTCGGGCCAAAGGATGTCGTTGAAGAAGTGCTTCCGCAGCGCCTCGATGGTGGCGGGGATCCCCACGATATCCAGCGTCGAACCACCCTGCTGACAGCGGTTGTCGGCGAGTGTCGCGAGGTCGCGAATGTGGTCCATGTGCGGGTGGCTCACGAGCACCGAACGAATGCGTTCCTGCTCGCGCAGAGAGAGCGAGCTCGTGATGGCGCCAGCGTCGATCGCGACTTCATCACCCACGAGAAAGCTCGAGGTGCGATGCTTGGGTGTTTCGCCACCGTGACAACCAAGTATGCGGAGCTGCATCAGGATGCCCCCGAATTGCGGATGAAGTCGAGGAATTCGGCGAGCCTCGCGTTGTCTTTGATCAGCACGAAACCGCTCGACACTTCGACCACGCCGACCCGCGTAAGACGACGTAGCGCTCCACGAACGTCGCTCTTGTCGACCCCCAGTTTGAGCGCGAGCTCCTTGTCCGTGATATCCGGCGCGGTCGAGCCCTCGGCGTTTTGTAGCGCCTCTTGCAGCTCGAGGACCACGCGCGCCGTGATGTCGTCTTCAAGCAGCACATCGATGAAGCGGTTGGCATTCTCGAGACGCTCGGCGAGGTGCCGAATCAACCGAATCGCAATCTCTCCGGTGCCCGCGACCATCTCTTTAAGCTTGTCGGCGGGGACCTTGAGCAGCTCCGCCTCTTCCATGACCTCTGCCGTTGCGGAGCGCGGCTGGCCAGTGACGACCGCCATCTCTCCGAAGAAGTCCCCAGGGCCGAGGGTCGTCACCACGCGCTGACGACCATGAGATTCTTTGAGGAGGCGAACCTTGCCCGCGCGAATCACATACATCGAGCCACCAGGGTCGCCCTGACGGAAGACCGTCGTGCCCTCTGAAAGACAAACCCCAAATCTGTCAGCCAACGACTTAGCCGCCATGCCCCGCCTTCATCAATGTACCCCGCTCGGAAGTCGACCGCCATAGTGTTACACCGTAATCTCACGACGGGGCTTCGATGTCGGTCGACTGGCAGCAACTGCAGGATATCGCGCCACAACTGAGCGTGGTGCTTGACCTGGTCATCGCGCTCGCCGCGTCCTCGCACGTCATCTTGCACAAGACCGACACGCGCGCGGCGACGGCCTGGGTGGGACTGATTTGGCTCGTCCCCTTCCTAGGGTCAATTCTCTATGTCTTCCTAGGGATCAATCGAATTCAAAGGCGCGCGAAGGTGCTCAAGTCTGGCGCGACGCATTTCAGCGTCCCGTTGGACGAGGCGCCACATTCGCCCGCGGACCTGGACCGTGAGCTCGGGAGCGACCGTGCGCGCCTGATCGAGCTCGCGCGAGTCGTGGGGAACGTGACGCAGCGACCTTTGCTGGTGGGCAACCGCGTGGATCGTCTCGTCGACGGCGACGAAACCTATCCCGCCATGCTCGATGAAATTCGAAGCGCCCAGCAATCGATCTCGTTCATGAGTTACATCTTCGAAGCTCGCGGCATCGGTGCGGAGTTCGTCAATGCGCTAACGGAGGCCTATGGGCGGGGGGTCGAAGTTCGCGTCCTGATCGACGACGTTGGATCCCGTTACGCCCGGCCGCGCATTCATCACGTCTTGAAGGACCGAGGCGTACCGGTGGCGAGGTTTCTCCCCGCGTTGCTGCCCCGCTCCTTCACGCATTTCAACTTGAGGAACCACTGTAAGATCTTGGTGGTCGACGGACGGGTTGGTTTCACGGGGGGAATGAATGTCCGGCAGGGCTCGGTGTTGGCGTCGAATCCAAGGCACCCGACCAAAGACCTACACTTCCGCGTGATCGGTCCCGTGGTGGCACAGCTTCAAGAGGCGTTCGCAAGAGATTGGGCGTTTACGACCGGCGAACGGCTGGTGGGCACGCTCTGGTTCCCCGAGCTCGGGCTCGAGGGGCAGACCCTCGCGCGGGGCATCACGGACGGGCCCGATCGGGACATCGACAAGCTTCATTGGGTTTTTCTCGCCGCCGTGGGAGCCGCTCGGCGTTCGATTCGAATCATGACGCCGTACTTCCTGCCGGACAGAGTGCTGCGGAAGGCGCTCCACCTCGCGGCACAGCGGGGGGTCGAAGTCGACATCATCGTGCCTGAGACAGCAAACCTCCCGGTCATCCGCTGGGCGATGTGGGCCCACCACCGTCAAGTGCTGCATGACGGCGTCCGCTTGTGGCTTACCCCGCCGCCGTTCGATCACTCGAAGCTCTTCGTCGTCGACGGCTACTGGTCCTCGATCGGATCGTCGAACTGGGATCCACGAAGCTTGCGTCTGAACTTCGAGTTCAACCTCGAGTGCTATGATGCCGAGCTCGGTGCCAGCCTCGAAGAACACGCGCGTCACCGGGTGCAAGACGCTCGGCTGCTGACGACCGAGGAGCTCGACGGGCGCTCGTTGTTTCTGAAGGTCCGCGACGGGACCGCAAGGCTGATGACGCCCTACCTTTGAGCGCGAACGAGCTTGCCGAGTTGGCGCGCGGTGGCGGGCGCGACCGCGGGATCCACGGAGAGGTGAGCACGCAGAACCGCAAGGTCTTCCGGCTCGTCGATGTCGTACCAGGGCGCGATGGTGGCGACGCGGCGTTGCGCGTTGGCTTTCAGGGTGTCGCCCAAGGTATGGGTCGAGGACCAGCGAACCCCCGCGAAGCTCGGCTGCACTCGATGTGACGCGCCCACCGCGTAGTAGCCGCCATCGTTCGTGGGGCCGAGCATGATCGCGGCGCTTTCGAGGGAATCAAATGCCGCGCCGATGAGGGCGATGGGGAGGGTAGGCGCATCGCTTCCGATGATCACGACGCGCTCGTAGCGCCCGAGCCCTTCGTCGAACGCCGCGACGAGCTTCACTCCCAGATCGCCTTGCGGTTGGAGCCGGACCGGCACCCCCAAGCGGCCCGCCCACTCGGACACGATGTCGTCCTCCGGGCCAGCCGACCAGAGCGCCAGCTGGACGCGTCCGGCCGCGCGAACGCGCAAGCACAGACGAAGCGTGTCTTCGACGAAGGCCTGGTACAGCTCGGCTGCGCCGCGCTCACCGAAGAGAGTCGCAAGCCGGGTCTTCGCCTTGCCTGCAGTCGGCGGCCTCACGAAGACGGCCAGCTGCGCTACCTCCATGCGTAGCGACCTAGCAGCCAGAGGATCTTGGCGCCCGCACTCACCGACCCTCGAATGGTGCCGCTCACTTTGGAGACGCCAATGCGCTGCCGGTACGAGACCGGCACCTCGCGATACGCGATTCCACGTTGCGCGGCCTTGATCTGCATCTCGACGGTCCACCCGTAGTTGCGGTCCTGCATCCCGAGGGCCTCCAAGGCATCCCAACGGATCGCGCGAAATGGGCCGAGATCGGTGTAGCGGACGCCGTACAGGAGGCGAAGCGCACGGCAGGCGATCGCGTTGCCCAGCTGTTGTTGCAGGCTGAGCGCGCCCTGATCCCGGCGGCCGCGAGCACGGGAACCGATCACCATGTCGGCGTTGCCGGCGCGGATCGGGTCGATCAACGAGGGGAGCTCGCCGGGGTGGTCACTGTAGTCGCCGTCGAGGAACACGACGATGTCCGGAGGATCGGCAGCGAGGTGCGCGAGGGCTTTCAGGCACGCGGCGCCGTAGCCGCGCTCGGGCTCGTGGACGACTTCGGCCCCGTTTTGTCGGGCTACCTCGGCGGTGCGATCGGTGGAGCCGTTGTCGGCGACGACGACACGGCCGACAGGTGGGCGCGGGATGTCGCGCAGGACCAGCGGAAGGGCGTCTTGCTCGTTGAGAGCCGGGATTATGACGGCGACGTGTTCTATTACAGGCGCTTCGAGTAGTACTCGATGACTAGGTCGATTTCGAGGGCGAAGGGGACGGAGTCTACCTTCGGGAGGCCCTTGACCGTGCCGGTCTTCTTTCCCTCGTCGAACTCGATCCACTCGGGTCGCACGATGCGCACGTCGTCGAGGGCAGCGGCGACCGTGGACAGGTTCTCGCTGCGCTCGCGAAGGCTGACGACGTCGCCCTCACGAACCCGGTACGACGGGATGTCGAGTCGCTTGCCGTTGACGAGGAAGTGACCGTGGCAGACTAGCTGCCGCGCGGCGGGAATCGTCGGCGCGAAGCCGGCGCGGAAAACGAAGTTGTCGAGACGGCGCTCGAGGAACTCGACGAGCTTGTCGCCGGACGGGTCCTTGCTGTGCACCGCTTCGCGGTAGAGCCGTCGGAACTGCCCCTCGTTGAGGCCGTAGTTGAAACGCAGCTTCTGCTTTTCGAGAAGCTGCTTCTTGAAGTCGCTCATCTTGCGGCGACGTGCCGACTTCGGCCCGTGGACGCCTGGGGGATACGGGCGGTTCCACATGCTCTTGCGCGAAAGCCCGGGCAGGTCGATGCCGAGCGCTCGCATGCGCTTTACCCGTGGTCCTGTGTATCGAGACATCTATAAGGCTCCTGGCACGAAATCCCTGGGCTTTTGCCCGGTCCGCGCGAGGCGGCCCTTATACGGCAATCTGCGGGCGAGGCAAATTGAGCCTGAATCGGGGGCCTGGGCCCGGGGCAGCCGGGTAGCAGGGGGGGGAATTAACCAGTAATCAGGCGGGATGGGGGAGCCCCGGACCATTCATTTCGTGTCGCTCGGATGCGCCAAGAATCGCGTCGACACCGAGGTCATGCTCGGCGTGAGCGACCAGTCCGGCTTTGAGGTGGTGGAGGACCCGGCCGACGCCGAGGTGATCGTCATCAATACCTGCGGCTTCATCGGCCCCGCCAAGGAGGAGTCGATCGAGACGATCCTCGAAATGGGCACCCACAAGCAAAGCGGGAGCTGCGACAAGCTGGTCGTCGCGGGCTGCCTGTCCCAGCGCTACCCCGAGGAGCTCGCCAGCGACCTTCCGGAGGTCGATCACTTTCTGGGCTCGAGCGACATGTTGAAGCTGAAGCATGTGCTCTCGGGCGCAGGGGACCGGATGCTGGTCGGCAATCCCGCGCAGTACACGATGCGCGCCGACGATCCCCGGGTCCTCACGGGTGAGACCCACCGGGCCTACGTGAAGATCGCCGAAGGCTGTAACCGCGAGTGCAGCTTCTGCGCGATCCCCTCGTTCCGAGGCAAGCAGCGGTCACGGAGCATCACAGATCTGGTTCGCGAGGCCGAGCTGCTCGCGGCCGCTGGCGTGGTCGAGTTGAACTTGATCAGCCAGGACACGATTGCGTACGGACGCGACCTTCCGAAGCGGGAGTCGTTGGCCGAGCTGCTGACAGCGCTGGGAGACGTCGACGGGATTCGCTGGGTGAGGGCGCACTACCTCTACCCGGAGAAGCTGACCGACCCGCTGGTCGAGGTGCTCTCTCAGCACGAGAAGGTCCTGCCGTACATCGACATGCCGCTTCAACACGCGTCCGACTCGATGTTGCGCGCGATGCGACGCGGGCACGGCGGCGACCGAATGTACAAGGTCGTCGAGCGACTGCGGGGCGCGATTCCCGACCTCGTGTTCCGAAGCACCTTCATCGTCGGGCACCCGGGTGAAACCGATGAAGACTTCGCCGAGCTTCGCAGCTTCGTCGAATGGGCCGAGCTCGATCACGTGGGCGTGTTTCTCTTCTCGCCCGAAGAAGGCACGCGAAGCGGTGAAATGACTGGCGCCGTCGACGCGGCGGTCGCCGAAGCGCGGCGCGAGGAGTTGATGCGCGTGCAGAAGCCTATCAGCCGAGGGCGGCTCGAGCTGCGGGTCGGGACGGAGCTCGATGTCCTCGTCGAAGGCGTCAGCGACGAAAGTGAGTGGCTCTTGCAGGGCCGGTGGTGGGGCCAGGCGCCCGAGGTCGACGGGAGCGTCTATCTGGCAAACGGGACCGCGCAGGCGGGCGAGCTCCGGCGAGTCCTGGTGACCGACGCCGCAGATTACGATCTGATGGCGGACTTCATCGACGCCAGAGGAGGCCGCGACGCACCTCCGGACGCAAAAGATCCCCGAAAGCCCAAAGTTAAGCTACGAACGCTACCGTGAAGTGGACTGAGCTCGCTCTCGTGCTCGTGTCGCTCGGAGCCATCGGTGGCTGTGCGACGGCGGTTCCAGCGATGAGCGGCGCTTCGACCACCCCGAAGAACCGAACCGACCTGGGCCTCGGCGGAGCCGCGCGCGTGCCCCTGGGTGATCTGAGAGACCCGACGGTGCTCGACCCCGGGGAATCGCAATACCGCTACGCTGCCGACGCCGGTGGCGTGGTTCCGATGGCGTATGGCCGCTACGGGATCGCGGAGGACTGGGACCTCGGCCTGATGGTGTCGGGGGCAACGGTTCGGGCCGAAGCGCGCTACGAGCGAGTGCTCCAGCAGGGTACGACGCGGTCGACGCTGGTCGTAGGACTCGCGCCCTACGGCGGTTGGATTCCGGACCGCGACCAATCTGGAAGCGGGGGCCGTGTCGGGTTCGAGGTGCCGTTCGTGTACGGCGTCGAGATCGGCGGGGTCTACGAGATTTGGATCGGTGCCCGCGGCAGCGGAGAGTACGTCTTCGGCGACTTCCAAGTTGCTGGGTCTGAGCAGAAGGCCAACGGCGCGGGTCTGCGAGCCGGGCCGGTCGTCGGGATGGCGCTCGGCGTCCGGCGGATTCACGCGCTCATCGAGCTGACCGCCGCCTACGAATACTGGTTCATCGACCACGCCGGAGCGTCACTGAATCGAGGCGGCTTCGTTCTGATTCCCGGCTTTGGGCTTCGTCTCCGCCTGTGAGGGCTACGCAGCCTTGGGCCGGCGCGAGTGCTTGTTCTTCTTCTGAGGCTGGGGCGCGGGTTGATCGCCGCGAAGGAGGTTGCCAACGAACGCGCCCATGAGCGCCATCATCGTGGCCATCAAGGTCCCGAGCACGTACGCGCCCGAAGAGAGTTGGTAGACGTCCGCGATGCTCGAGAGGAAGGTCATCGTGGGAATCGCCGCCAGCAACCCTCCGACCGGCGGCTCGAGGAAGTTCTTGCCGGGCGAGATGTAGTTGATCGCAGCAGCACCGAGGAACCAGAGGGTGATCGTGATGACGATGCCTGCGAAGCCCTGCGGATCGTAGATCGGGATCACCAAAGGCAGGAGCGCCAGCGCCAGGGCCGCCGCGACGAGGAAGAGGCCGAACGAGATGAAGACCCAGCGGAGCTCGAAGCCGTCAGGCTGATGCCGGCGAGCGTAGAGCTCCTCCTCGGTGAGCTCAGACGCCAGCTCGGACAGCCGCGCCCCGCATGAGCGGCAGCGCTCGGAATCCTTGGGATTGCCCGTACCGCACACGTGGCATTCGATCTCTTCGGCAGCCATATCTCCCTCACTCGACCGGTTGACGGTCCCCGGAGCGCATTGTCTACGGCGGACTGCCGGAGTGCAACTGCCTGTACATGCGAGGGAATCCCCGCGGACTTGACGCGCGGGGCGTGGCGGCTACCTTCCCGCACTGCCTGAAATTTCCGGGCTAAAGGAGGCCTAGAGTGGCCCGTTTTATCGACGAGCTCAAGCGTACGCATTCCTGTGGTGAACTGAGAGAAGAGAACATCGATCAGGAGATCGTCCTCTTCGGCTGGGTGCAGAATCGCCGCGACCACGGTGGCTGCATCTTCATCGACCTGCGGGACCGCGAGGGGCTCACTCAGATGGTCTTCGACCCGGAGACGACAGACAAGGCCGCCTTCGAAACAGCCGACAAGGCCCGCTCGGAATGGGTGCTCGGCGTGCGCGGCAAGGTGCGAGACCGCGGCACGAAGGATGATGGCACCAGCCTTCGCAACCCACGCCTTGCCACCGGCGCGATCGAGGTCATCGCGCTCGAAGCGACGATCTTCAACAAGGCCGAGACCCCCCCGTTCGAGATCGAGGATCAGATCACCACCGGTGAGGACAAGCGCCTCGAATACCGGTATCTCGATCTGCGGCGCGCGCCTCTTCAGAAGAACTTGATCATGCGAAGCAAGCTCAACCACGAGGCTCGCAACTACTTCCATGAAAGTGGTTTCCTCGAGGTCGAGACGCCCTTCATGGTGAAGTACACGCCGGGTGGTGCGCGAAACTTCCTGGTTCCGTCGCGGCTGTACGGCGGTCATTTCTACGCGCTGGCCGAGAGCCCGCAGCTCTACAAGCAGCTGCTGATGTGCGCGGGCTACGACAAGTACTACCAGATCGTCCGTTGCTTCCGTGACGAGGATCTGCGCATCGACCGGCAGCCCGAGTTCACCCAGGTCGACGTCGAGATGTCGTTCATCAACCAGGACGACCTCTTCAAGGTGCTCGAAGGGCTCGTGTTCCGGCTTTGGAAAGAGGCGCTCGGCATCGACCTGCTCGAGCGCTTCCCGAGTGGCGAGTTCCCTCGACTGCCGTTTGCCGAATCGATGGAGCGTTTCGGCAACGACAAGCCCGACATGCGCTTCGCGATGGAGCACGTCGACATCACCGACCTCACCGTCGAGCACGGTGGCGGCGGCATCGCAATGCTGGAGCCGATCGCGGAGAAGTTCAGTGACGGCGTGTATCGTCGCGATCTTCCAACGGAAATCGTGAAAGCGATGGTTGTGCCGTCAGGTCATGGCTTCTCGCGCAAGGATCTCGACGCGCTCGAGAAGTACGTGCGTCAGATGGGCGCGAAGGGCCTGGCGCGCGCCAAGGTGGACGGCGAAGGCAACTGGCTGCAAAGCCCGCTCGCCAAGATGGTGACTCCCGAGTTCCGCAAGGCGGTGAACGAGGCGGTCGACGCAAAGGACGGAGACCTGATCTTCTTCCAGTTCGGCCCGACACAAAAGGTCCACACCGTGATGGCCAACCTGCGCCTCCACGTGGCACGCAAGCTCGGCATGATTCCCGAGACCGGAAGCGCCGGAGAGTGGAACTTCCTCTGGGTCGTCGACCCGCCCCTGTTCGAGCGCAACGAAGAGAAGAAGCGTTGGGAAGCCGCGCACCACGTCTTCACCCGTCCACATGACGAGTGCATCGAGCTGCTCGATAGTGACCCCGGCAATGTCCTTTGCTATCGCTACGACCTCGTGCTCAATGGCTTCGAGATCGCCGGCGGTTCAATCCGTCTGCATGACTCGGAAGTTCAGAAGAAGGTCTTCGAGGTCATCGGCCTCAGCGACGAGGAAGCCCGGGAGAAGTTCGGCTTCCTGCTCGACGCACTCACCTACGGCGCCCCGCCCCACGGCGGAATCGCCTTCGGCATGGACCGCGTCGCAATGCTGGCCGCCGAAACCGAATCGATCCGCGACGTCATCGCCTTCCCGAAGACCCAAAGGGCCAACGACCTGATGACCTCAGCCCCCTCGCGAGTAGACCCCGAGCAACTCCTAGAGCTAAAAATCAAAACCCTAGAGTAAAAAAGGGACAGTCCCCTTTTTGGGAGGGTTAATCCCCTCCCATCTAGTGTGCGAGAGAAAAGATCCGCACACTAGTGGCCTAGCTCGTCGCAGGCTTCTGGGTCGCCGTCGTAGCAGGCGGATTCTAGCTCGGCTCGGGGGTCTATTTCCTCGGCCTCGGTGCGCTCAGGGGGCGGATCGGCCGCGGGTGATTGCTTGGGACACCCACACACGAGGACCCAGAAGATGAATAGCGAGAACTTGCCGTACGTCTTCATTCCCTGACAATGTGAGTCATTATGAAAGCAGTCGCCAGATTCGTATTCGCCACCCTATTCGTTCTCGCCACCGCCCTCCCCGCGCTGGGCCAGGGAAAAGGCGAGGATGACGTGAAGAACTGCTACAGCGTTCACGGCGAGGCTCGCTACGGCGCGCTCGCCTACAAGCACGTCGTGATCGTCACCAATCGCTGCGAGATCTCGCTGCAATGCCAAGTGTGGACTGATGTGGACCCCTCGCCGAAGCAGTCGGTCTCGGTCGGGCCGAAGGGCACGGGCGAAGTGATCGTCCGCAACAACTCGCCCTCGAGAGCATTCAAGGCCTTCGGCGAGTGCAAGAAGTAACGAGAAGTAGCCCGTCGGATCAGTAGAACGGGCTGTCTTCCTTCTTGGTGAAAAAGCGTTCGAAGATCTCGTAGCCGTCCGCTAGATGATCGAGCTCGGTGAACTCGTTCGGCTGATGCGCCTGAGCTGCAGTGCCGGGTCCCAAATTGACGCCGGGTACGCCGATCGCGTCGAAACGCGCAACGTCGGTCCAGGCTTGCTTGTTGCGAACGCCGGTGACCCCGCAGGCCATCAGGTGCTGGACGTAAGGATCGTTGGCGTGTGGATGCCCGGCGGGTGACAGATCGGTTGCCTGCACCTCGCAATCGTCCCCGGCGAGCTCTCGTAGCTCGGCAACTGCCTGCTCCGGCGTGCGGCCCGGGGCGAAACGATAGTTGACGTTGAGCTCGGCTTGGCCCGGTACGACGTTGCGCGGACCGCCGCCTCTGACGACGGTCGGCGTCATCACCTCGCGAAAGACATAGCCGTCGAGCTCGACATTGTGCGGCTCTCGCTGCTCGAGCTTACGGATGAAATTGGCAGCCCTGTAGAGCGCGTTGTCGCCCTGCCATGGGCGCGCGCTGTGTGCCGTGCGCCCGAGAAACGTGAGGGTGGCGTGGACCGAGCCCATCGCCCCCAGTTGCATTTCGTTGTCGCTCGGTTCGAGGCAGACGGCGAGGTCGAGATTGTGCAGGTCGGGGTACGCATCGAGGATCGGTCCGAGGCGATTCTCCTCGAACGGACCTTCCTCGCGCTCGTAGAAGATCAACGTCAGGTCGCAGGGAAGCGCGGCGAGATCGAGGCGCTCGACCAGCTCGATCATGATGGCCAAGCCGGACTTCATGTCGGCGGCGCCGGCTCCGTAGAGCCGGTTGCCTTCGACGCGAGGTGGCCCGTCGTGCTGGGTGCGCACCGTATCGAGATGCCCGACGAGGGCAATGCGGGGTGCGTTTCGCCGCTGTGCCGCATGGATGATGAGGCTGTCATGGAAGCGGGAAATCGCCTCACCGCCCAGGCTACGCGTCAGTCGCGCTTCGACGTGATCGCACAGCTCTGCTTCCTCTCCGATCGGACTCGGAATCCGAGTGAGGGCGAGCAGCGTGTCGCGAAGCGCATCGGCGATTTCGGCCATCACGGGGAAGCCTAGCAGGCAGCCCGCGCGGAAGCCTATCGCCAACTAAGCCGGGAGCCCGGTGTCGGGTGTGAGCCGTGCTTCTAGCTTTTCGACGACGCGATTGATCTGGTCCTGCTGAATCGCGCTTGTGACGAAGTTGGTGACAAATGCGGTGAAGTAAGACGCCACGTCGAGGATGATCGTGATCACCGAGGTGTCCTGCACCGGACCCAATCCATTGCGTTCTTCGAACTGCGCGATCTGAAGCGAGATCTGATAGTCGACCCAGATTCCGTAAATCGCGAAGGTGAGGATCACGAAGAAGAAATCGAGCCAGAAGCCGTGACCCGTCGGCGTTCGGCCGTCGAGCCTCTGGAGGTCTTGGTAAATGCCGTGATACCAAAACGGGAGGTAGATCCCGAAGGTGACGATGCTGAGAACCAACACCAGGGCAGGCTCGCGGCGCTGGATGATGGGAGCTGTCATGGTGTGTGTGCTTCCTGCTCGCGCGTTGCGCCACGTCGGCTAAGTTTCGTCCCATGAACGACGGTGCCACGCAAGCGGCCACGATCGGCGTAATCGGTGATGTTCATCTCTTTTGGGACGACGACGACGTCGCGTTCTTCAATCGCGGCGAATACGACCTCCTTCTCTTCGTCGGCGATCTCACCGGCTACACGCAGGTGCTCGGACAGCGCGTCATCCGTTCGCTCCGAAAGCTCCGCGTGCCCGCGATGTGCATTCCTGGCAACCACGACGGCTTACACGCGTTCCAACTGGGCGCAGAGATCGCGCCGCGCGCGCACCGCTTCCGCGACGCGTTCTGTCAGGGCCAAGCCCGTCGTTGTCGACGCCTCGGCGAGGCGCTCGGTGACATCGAGCTCGTCGCTTACAGCCGGCATCGGCTCGCCCCCGCTGGCGTTCCGCTCAACATCGTCGTGGGCCGCCCGCATTCGATCGGCGGGAGGCGCCTGGCCTGCCTGCGCTACTTGGCCAAAGCGTACGGCGTCGATTCGATGGAGTCCTCGATCGCGCGCCTGAAGTGGTTGATCGATGCATGCGACGACGCGCCGCTCCTGTTCCTCGCCCACAACGGCCCCTCCGGACTAGGCGACCGCGCAAACTCGATCTGGGGCTGCGACTTTCGTCGAAAGGAAGAGGACTGGGGCGACCGCGACCTCGAAGAGGCCGTGCAGTACGCCAACGGCAACGGCCGAAAGGTGCTGGCCACGGTCGCGGGACATATGCATCGCAAGACCAAATCGGGAAAGAGTCGCCCAGCGCAGATGGAGAAAGACGGCGTGCTGTACGTCAACGCCGCCGAGGTCCCTCGCCACCGCCAGGTGAACGGGGCAAAGAGGCGTCATCATGTGAAGCTGACGGTGACGGCGGGGAGCGTGACGGCCGAAGACCGCTGGGTCTGATCCGCTAAACCGCTACCGCACCCTGGTCTTCGCCCCCGCTATCTTCAACACGCGCTTGAAGTGCCCCTTGTCCACCGGTTGAACCGACAGTCGCGAGCCCTTCTGCGTGACCCGCATTCCCTCGAGCGCCGGATCATCCTTCAACGCCTGAAGCGAGACCGGCTCCCCGAATTTCTCGACGAACTCGACGTCGACTAGCGACCAGCGTGGGTCTTCCTTCTTTGACTTGGCGTCGTAGTACTTGCTCTTCTTGTTGAACTGCGTGTCGTCGGGATAGGCCTTCCGGCATATTCGACCTACGCCGGCGGCGCCTGGAGGCTTGGCGTTCGAGTGATAGAAGATCACGAGATCGCCTTCGACCATTTCGCGCATGAAATTTCGGGCCTGGTAGTTCCGCACGCCTTCCCAGGATTCACGGCCGTCGCGCTCGAGATCGTCGATCGAATAGACGTCCGGTTCGCTCTTCATGAGCCAGTGCTTCGTCGCGCGCTTCGGCATCGGCGAACTATGGCACAGATGTTTTGACCGCGTTGCCGCTGAGGGTCGATCATGCCGGGGCCTTGCGTTCGAATTTGATGAAGGCCCTACTTGCCGGCGTTCCGCCGCTTTTCGTGTACGTGAGCACGGCGTCGGGCTATGCGCACTGGTTCGACGGCGGCGAATTCGTCGCTGCAGTCGCGGACTTTGGTATCTCTCACCCGCCTGGCCACCCTCTGGCCGCGATTGTTCTCGGTGCCGCCAATCTAGCGCCGATCGGAGCGCTTTCGTTCCGCGTCGCCCTGGTCTGCGCCCTGCTCGGGGCGGTGGCAGCCGTGGCGCTGTGCTTTGCGTTCGAGAGCACCTTGAAGGTGGGAGGGGTGATCCGGGAGTCGTTGCGGTTCCCCCTCGCATTGGGCGCCACCTGGTGGGTGGTCGGAACACAGGCCTGGTGGTTCCAAGCCGTGCGGCCCGAAGTGTACGCGCTTCAAGTGGCGCTCTTGTGCATCGCCATCGAACGACTGCTTCGCGTCTCGCTTTCGGAACCGGACGGGGACGTTCGGCCGCTCTATCAATCCGCGTTGGCGCTGGGTCTTGCGCTTGCCAATCATCACTACCTCGCCGCCCTCGCCGTCGTTCCGTCTCTGTGGCTGCTGATCGGCATCTGGCGAACCTGGGGATGGCGGCCCTTCGCATGGTCGGCCGGATTCTCAGGAGCGGGTCTCCTCACCTATCTCTACTTGCCATTGCGCGCGCTTCGAGAACCGTTCTTGAATCTCGGGGACCCGTCGAGCCCAGGCCGTTTCCTCTGGGTCGTCACCGCGGAGGCTTTTCAGAAGAGCATCTCGCCTGACGCAGGGGCACCCTTCGGAGAGCGCTTTGCCGACGTCCTGATCACGACGGGCGAGCATCTCCACGTCGGAGCCTTGATCGTGGCTCTACTCGGTGCGTACTTCATGCTCAGGCTCAAAACGTCCCGAAAATACGGCCTTTTCTGGCTGACTCTCTGGATGATGTACGCCCTTGGGCGCGCCGCCATCGGCTTTGTTCGCGGCAATCCCGACGCGATCGCCTACTTCATGCTTTCGTACGCCTCGCTGGCGGTCTTTGCGATGTTCGCGGTGGGCGTCCTGTTGTCCGCGCTTGCCGAGGCCGTGCCGAGCAGACCAACACTGGCCCCAGCGCTCGCCACGGTCCTTGCCCTCGCGGCCTCGTTTCAGTTCGTTCGTTCGTGGGAAGCCTCGACGCTCGCCGACTTCGCGGACACCGACGTGTTCGACGACGGCCTGCGTCGCACTCTGCCATCACGCTCGATTGTGTTGGTTCACAACCCTCAGACTATTTTTCGCTATTGGGGAGGTGAGGCGGAAGAACAGAATCGGCCGGACGTCACGATGATCCCGCTCCCACTGCTGACCTATCCAGGTTTGGTGGATCGCCTAGTGACGAACGAGCCGGAGCTGACACCGCTATTGCGCAGCTACATGCTCGACGGAACCCTGAGCGCGGCAGAGCTGCAAAGCCTCGCGGCACTGCGCCCGGTATACGTCGAGATGGACGTGCGAGTGACGCGAGACACGATGGAGCTCTTGGTCCCCGAACATCTGTACCATCGCGTTCTGACGGCGGACACGACGGACACCGACGAGGCGCGAGCCATGCACACGCACGCGACGCATTGGGGTCACCTCTACCAGCGCATCGGGCACCCGATCGAGGAGCACACGAAGACACAGCTGCTGTGGCGTCACTACGCCGATTCCCTGTATTTCGCGGGTGTTGGTGACACCAACGCGGCGCTGCGGACCGTCGCCGCGGGCCTTGCGTTGAATCCGCACGCCCAAGAGCTCTTGCTGATGCAAGACGCGCTCAAAGCTGCCCCGCCGGGTGAGCCCATCGACGTCACCCCGTTCACGATCCGTTGAGGACGCAGGCTAGCGCGCCTGGCGTTCGGCTCGACGCGCCCGCCGATACACTTCGTAGAGGCTCTGCCGGATCTTGGGAGGGACGCTCTGTCGCAAATCGATCTTCCAAGCCTCGTGCTGCTTGACGAGAACAATTGGCTGGAGCTCCGTCGAAGCCGACGCGGCGCGCACCTTGGCTCCATCGTCCTCGATCGTGATCTGAAGCTCATCTTTGCCCGCCACGAGCTGTCCGAATACGAATCCACCAAGCGCGTGATCGTGCTCTCCCTGCCAGTCTGAAAAGCAACTTTGGAAGAGCTGTTCGTCGAGGAGCTCGAATCGCTCGCGGGCTTGCAACCGCCGTCGCGCCTCCTCTTGAGAAATGTCTTGAACACCGTACGCGCGGAAGAGTGAGTCGATCGTCGCGCTGGGTGACTCGAAGCCCGTAGGCGCCGACTCGGTCTTGCAAGACCCGGAGGATGCAATGACGAAGAGGGCTACCGCAGCGAGAATCATCGAACGCACCCGCTCGTTATTGCCTCGTTTTTGGCGACTGTCTAACTATTGACGCGCCTTTCGCCGTGCTTAACCTATCGTGAAATGCGACTCGACAGACTCACCACCAAAACACGCGAGGCACTGGTTGCCGCCCAGCAAAACGCCGCGGATCGGGGCAATCCCGAAGTGTATCCGGAGCACCTGCTGCTCGATCTTCTCGCTCAGGCGGGCGGCCTCGCGCCGGCAATTCTCGAGAAGGCTGGCGCCGATCTGCAGGGTCTGATTCGCGCCCTAGGTGCGGTCCTCGATCGCATGCCGAAGGTGGCCGGCGGCGCCGAACCGGGCATCTCGTCGCGGCTTCGCGATGTGCTCAACAACGCTTGGAAAGAAACCGAAGCGCTCAAGGATGAGTACACGTCCGCCGAGCACGTCCTCCTCGCTGCGTACAACGACAGCCAACTGAAGAAGGCTCTCGAGGCGCAGGGCGTCGATCGCGCGAAGCTGCTGCAAGCGGTGCAAGAGGTGCGGGGTAGCCAGCGCGTGACGGATCCGGATCCGGAAGGGAGGTTCCAAGCTCTCGAGAAGTACACGACCGACATCACCGAAGCGGCGCGGCAAGGCAAGACCGACCCGGTGATCGGACGGGACGAAGAGATTCGCCGAGTCATGCAGGTCCTCTCTCGCCGCACCAAGAACAACCCGGTGCTGATCGGCGAGCCAGGCGTCGGCAAGACGGCAATCGCCGAGGGGATCGCCCACCGCATCGTTCAAGGGGACGTGCCGGAAGGCCTTCAAAACAAGAAGTTTCTAGCGCTGGACCTCGGCGCAATGGTCGCGGGCTCGAAGTATCGGGGGGAGTTCGAGGAGCGCCTCAAGGCGGTGCTTCAAGAGATCGAATCGGCAAAGGGCGAGATCATTCTCTTCATCGACGAGCTGCACACCCTGGTCGGCGCGGGCGCTGCTGAAGGCTCGATGGATGCAAGCAACATGCTCAAGCCGGCGTTGGCGCGCGGCGAGCTACGGTGCGTGGGTGCGACGACGCTCGACGAGTATCGCAAGCGCATCGAAAAGGACGCCGCGCTCGCGAGACGGTTCCAGCCGGTCTTCGCGGGCGAGCCCTCGGTGCCCGACACCATTGGGATCCTGCGCGGCCTCAAAGAGCGCTATGAGATTCACCACGGTATCCGCATTCAAGACTCCGCGATCGTCGCGGCGGCCACTCTGAGCCAACGGTATATCACCGACCGCTTCTTGCCGGACAAGGCGATCGACCTCGTCGACGAAGCGGCGTCGCGGCTGAAGATGGAGATCGACTCGCTTCCGGCGCCGATCGACACCGTCGAACGAAAGCTGACGCAGCTCGAGATCGAGCGCGAAGCCCTGAAGAAGGAGAAGGACGACGCGAGCAAGAAGCGTCTCGACGATCTAGAAAAAGAGCTCTCCGAGCTTCAGGAGCACCGCGACACGATGCGTGCCCAGTGGCTCCGCGAGAAGGAGCTCATCACCGAGATCCGGGAGAAGAAGGAGCTCGTCGAACGCCTCCGGCTCGACCTCGAGCGCGCGGAGCGCACGACCGAGTATGAGGAGGCCGCCCGCCTGCAGTACGGCGAGATTCCCGCCGCCGAGTCGGCGGTGACGCAGGCGCAGGAGAAGCTCGGTGAGGTGCAGGAGAACGCCTCTTTCTTGAAGGAAGAGGTCACCGACGAAGACATCGCCGAGGTCGTTTCCAAGTGGACGGGCATTCCGGTGAGCAAGATGCTCGAAGGCGAGAAGGACAAGCTTCTCCACATGGAGGACCGGTTGGCGGAGCGTGTGATCGGTCAGGACGAGGCCGTGGTCGCGGTGTCCAACGCCGTGAGGCGTTCGCGCGCTGGCCTGAGCGAGCCCAATCGCCCCATCGGCTCCTTTCTGTTCCTCGGACCGACCGGTGTCGGCAAAACCGAGCTCGCCCGCGCGCTTGCCGAGTTCTTGTTCGACGACGACAAGGCGATGATTCGGCTCGATATGAGCGAGTACATGGAGAGGCACGCTGTGGCCCGTCTCATCGGCGCGCCTCCCGGCTACGTCGGCTATGAAGAAGGCGGCCAGCTGACCGAGCCCGTGCGCCGCCGCCCGTATGCTGTTCTGCTCTTCGACGAAGTTGAGAAGGCGCACCCGGACGTGTGGAACGTGCTCCTGCAAGTTCTAGACGACGGCCGGCTGACTGACGGCCAAGGGCGCACCGTCGACTTCAAAAACGTCGTCATCATCTTGACGTCGAACGTCGGCTCGCATCACATCATGGCGCTCGATGACGAGGAGTCGATGCGCAAGGCCGTCATGGAAGATCTACGTGATGCGTTCCGACCCGAGTTCCTCAATCGGCTCGACGAGACGATCATCTTTCACCGGCTCGACCGCTCGCAGCTGCGGAACATCGTCGACGTACAGCTCGGCAACTTCGAGCGGCGGCTCGCGGAACGCGACCTGCGTCTCGAGATCACCGACGGGGCCAAGGACTTCCTCGCGAACGTGGGCTACGACCCGACGTACGGAGCCCGACCCCTCAAGCGGGCGATCCAGCGCTATCTCGAAAATGGTTTGGCCGAGGATATCCTCGCGGGACGCTTCACCGCCGGCGACACCATTCGCGTCGAAGCGGGCGACGCAAAGCTCGTGTTCGAACGTGTGGGCCCTGCCCACGGGGACGAAAGCAGCATCAACGCCTGATAAAGCAATAATTACAGCCTTTTAGGTGGGCTACCCCCGGTAAATCAGGGCCTCCTTGCGCGCCTGTGTACACTGTGTAAGCCTCCGGCGCTCGTACGAGGAGCAGAAGCGTTCATGGTTGAGACCGTACAATGTAAGCCTATTGAAGTTCACGTCGGTGAACGTGGACTCGAGCGTGCGGTCAAGCACCTCAAGCGCAAGATGGCGACCGAGGGCATTCTTCGTGAGCTCAAGCGGCGCCGTCATTACATGAAGCCGTCGATCAAGAAGCGGAAAAAGTCCGCGGAGGCTGCGCGCCGCCGCCGCAAGCGCGTTCGTCAAATCACCGAGCGCGCGTTCTGAGACGAAGCCTTCGGAGTCACTCCGGAGGCTTTTCGGTTTCTGGCTCCCGACGCATGCCTGGACTCCACCCCACGCGCCGCTCGGTGCGTGTTTCCAAAAAGCGCGCGAGCCGGTGGAAATCGCTTCCGGTTTCGATGTAACGCACCTCGGTGAGCAGCGTCTGCGGATTGATCAGCTTTGAAAACTGGACGTACTGCAGGTCGAGCTGCCCGCTGACGCTCACCATGTAGCCATCGAGGTGCTCCTCCACCAAGGCGCGAAACGCGCCAATGCCAAGCTGGCTTGCAAGCATGACGTCGAACGCATGCGGCGGAGCGCAGCGCGACTCGTAACCGAGCTGGATATGGCGGACTTTCTTGCGGCGGCCGGATCGCTCCTCGTATCGTGTTTGCACGCGGTCTGAAACCGTTTTGGCGAGGTCGAACGCGCTGAGACGAATGTGCCCGTGCTCGTCCCGAGGCATCCCAAGCAGTGCGTTTTCCGGTAGCAACTCGGACAGGCCTTCGGCGAGCACGACGGTGCCGTAGTATTGGTCGCGCTTCTCGCGTTCGAGCATGACGTCGACGATGCGATCGACGAGGGCCGTGACCGAAAGTCGACGCTCCATGGTCTCCTCGCCAGTGATCGGGTCGACGCGTTTCTCTTCAATCGCGAGGTTGCCGTACACGTCTTCGGGCGAGAGCACCATGTTGGCTTCGCCGGCGATCGCAACACCGTAGGAGAGCCAGCCGGCTTTGCGGCCCATCGTCTCGACGATGAAATAGCCGCTGGTTGCGATGCAATCGGCGCGCAGGTTCAACAGTTCCTTCGCCATCACATCGACAGCGGTGAAGAAACCAAAGGTGAAGTCGATGCCGCGATAATCGTTGTCGATCGTCTTGGGCAGATGCACGATGCGTACGCGGTTCTCCTCGGAAACGTGGTGCCGCTGAAACTCGTACAGGAAGTTCGCCGTCTTCAGCGTGTCGTCACCGCCAATCGAGATGAGCGCGTCTACCTCGAGGTCGGCTAGAGCATGGTGGATTTTGCAGAGGCGCTCGGATTTCTCAGGATCGAGGAGGTCCGAAGGGGCTTCGATGCTGGCGCCAGGATTGACGCGCGCGGTTCCGATGATGACGCCCCGACTGTTGCGGAGGCCACGAATGTCGGCGGGCATCAGCAACCGGTAGTGCTCGGATTCGAGCATCGGGTTGGTGACGGGATCGTATTCCTGGAGGTTGGTGTACCCGTGGAAGATGCCGAGCACTTCGACCCCGGCCTCCAAGAACGAGGTCGCCGCCGCCGAAATCACCGCGTTGGCCGCCGGGGCAGGGCCTCCCGAGAAAACGATCGCAACTCGTTTCACCGTCTTCACCACATCGGACTGTAAGCCCGAGAGCGCCGGATTGCCATCCTTTGCAGCAAGGGCTCTACTCGGAGCCATCGACATGCCCATCGACGTGCAAAGCATCGGCTACGAAACCGCTCCCATCGAGTTCGACTACACCTGGCGCGACACCGTGGTGTACGCGCTCGGGGTAGGGGCATCGCCCGAAGAGGAGCTCGACTATCTCTACGAAGGTCGGGGCCCGAAGGTGCTCCCGACGTTTTGCACCATCCCGACGTTCGCGGCATTTGACGCCCTCGTCGATCGGATCGCGTGCGACCGGCGGGGCATGGTTCACCACAGCCAGCAAATGGACCTGTTCAAGCCACTTCGCCCAAACGCCCGGCTACGGGTCACGGGCAGGGTGGCGGGCCTCTATGACTTGAAGCGATTCGCGATGTCGGTGTTCTCGATCGACGCATATGACGAGGACGACGAGCTGAGCATCCGGGGCGAGGTGACCTTGCTGTTGCGGAACGACGGCGGCTTCGGAGGCGATCGCCCTCCCAAGACCGACCGTGTGAAGCTGCCGGAGCGAGACCCCGACTTCGAGACGCACGACCAAGTCGGACGCACGCAGGCACTCCTCTATCGCCTGAGCGGCGATTACAACCCGCTGCACGCCGACCCAGAGTTCGCGGCCCAGGTGGGTTTCGATCGGCCGATCTTGCACGGCTTGTGCACCTACGGATACGCCGGCCGGGCCGTCGTCGCGGGCGCGTGCGGCGGCGATCCCGACAAGCTCAGAACGCTTCGAGGGCAGTTCAGCAACCCTGTTTTCCCTGGGGACACGCTGATCATCCGCGGTTGGAACGAAGGCGAGCGGGTGATTCTGGGTGTCACCACCGAGGAGAGGCCCGACAAACCTTGCCTGAGCAACGCCTACGCCATGTTGAGCTGACACGGCGCGGGACGTTTTTCTTCTTGCCCAGGCAATGATCCAAACACAGGGTTCCCTGGTGACGGTTTTCTCGTCTCCTTCGCGGTTCGTACCGCTCTCGTCGTTCTCGTTGCTCTTGTTGCTCTTGTTGCTCTTGGCGGCAGCGGGGATCGGTTGCACGGGGACTGCGCCGGCTGCGGTCGAGGCTCCTCCTCCTCCGGTTCACGCCGCGGCCATCGAGCCCGAGGCCGTGACGCCGATCTCGACGGCAACCGCCGAGATCCTAGCGAATCGACAGTCCAACATGCGGTCCGAGACTGCGGGACGGGTCGTCGAGGTGCTGGTCGAGGCAGGGGATCGCGCCGATGAGGGACAGGTGCTTCTACGCCTCGATGTGGGGCGCCCGGCTTCGGCGGCGCAGGCTGCCAACGCAGCGGTGGCCCAGAGCCAGGCTCGATTGGCGCAGGCCGAGCGCGAGCAGGCTCGCACCAAGAAGCTCGTACAGACCGGAGGCCTGCCGGAGCAACGTTTGGACGACGCCGAGGACGCTGTGCGCCTGGCGTCGGCGGCCCGTGACGCCGCACGCGCTGAAGCTCGACTCGCGCGCCGCGGCCTCACCGATGCCGTGGTCCGCGCCCCGTTTGGGGGAACGATCGTCGAACGGGCGGTCGAGCTCGGTGAGTACCTCGCCCCTGGAAGCCCCATGCTCACCTTGGCAGACACGAGCCTGCTCAAGGCTCGCGTGCTGCTCGATCCCCGCGAAGCCATCGACGTGTCGGTGGGTTCAAAGGCGCTGATCTCCGTGTACGCACGACCCGGTGAGGTGTTTGCTGGCAAGGTCGTCCGCGTAGGAGAGGTCATCGACCCGCGCACTCGGCGCCTCCCTGTGGAGATAGAGATCGACGACCATGACGGTCGGTTGCGCCCGGGCTTAGTCGCGCGATTCGCGGTTGAAACCGGTGAGCCGAAGATGGTGACCCGGGTGCCTCTCGAAGGGGTGTTCGAACGCTTTGGCAGCCAGCACGTGTATGTCATCGAGGACGGGATCGCGCAGCGGCGGACGGTCGTGCTTGGCCTGGTGGGCGCGGGCTTCGCGGAGGTCACCGAGGGCATCGAGCCCGGCGAGACCGTCGTGATCAAGGGCGTCAATCGGGTGGTGGATGGCTCGAAAGTTCAAGTCGTGCCGGCCGAAGAACCATGAGCATTCCCTCCTTTGCAGTCCGCCAGCCCGTCCTCGTCAATCTCGTGGCGATCTCGGCAGTGGTGGTCGGCTCATTGGTGATGAGCGCCATGCATCGCGAGTCGTT
>Ga0316193_10000377_pt1 | contig 27216 bp, 23 predicted proteins | sample MerIslsedime2_MG_FD_207735 | JGI IMG/M metagenome (GOLD analysis project Ga0316193, IMG submission 207735) | Coastal sediment microbial communities from Maine, United States - Merrow Island sediment 2 | ecosystem: Environmental > Aquatic > Marine > Coastal > Sediment | place: USA: Maine... | reverse complement strand
GGCTCGAAATGGTTTGCAATCAGTTCAGCAATCGGTGAACGCGGCACCAGCACGCGCTCGTCAACGTAAAAACGCAAGCCACAAAACCAGGATTCGCGCGTGATGTAGGCCGCAGGCTGGCGCGTCTCCAGCCGCCGGCAAAGCTGCTGGATAACCTGCTCGCGCTCCGCCAGGGTCAATACCGCATTGAGATAGCCGTCATCAATATCAAATGGTAACGCCAGGGCGTGTAGCGTAAGATAGCGCGCTTCGTCCAGCGCAGTGGCGAAACCATGGCCGAAATTAAGTTGCTGGCGCTCGAATTCGCTGGCACCCCAGCGAACTAAATCGCGAATAGTGGTCAAAGCCTGAAGCGGTTCGGGAATGGGCACGTTGAGTCTACTGCCGGATCAAATATAATGCCGCGAATTTTACACCATAACGCCGATGAAATATCGCCCATGAAATATCACCTATGAAAAAACCAACTATCGTCATCGTTGCCCTGATTGCCCTGATTGGCGGATTCGGCCTGTCCTGGTATGCACACAACAGTAAACCTGTCGAACTCGAGAGCGGCCTCTGGTTTGGCGAGCAGGCACGCGCCTTACCGGAATTCGAACTCATCGACCACAACCGGCAAGCGCTGACGCGTGACAGCATGAGAGGTCAATGGAGCCTGCTGTTCTTTGGTTTCACTCATTGCCCTGACATTTGCCCGATCAGCCTGCAAACTCTGGCCGATATGCAAAACGCCATCGACGATACCGACGTCAGCGATGCGATAAAGATTTATTTCGTGTCGGTGGATCCAGAGCGCGACACGCCCGAAGTGCTGGCCGAGTATGTCAAATATTTCAGTCCCGCTTTTAGCGGCGCGACCGCTCCGCTCGAGGCGTTAACGCCCCTGACACGCTCGCTGGGTATTGCCCATGCTATTCGCAACAGGACCGAAACCAGCGCCGACTATGACGTCGAGCACAGTGCGGCAATTGTATTGATCAACCCGCAGGCAGAATATGCAGGCCTGTTCAGTGCCCCGCACGATCCGCTGGCGATGGCGCGCGATATGACGCGAATCGTTGAGCGGCATCCCCTGTGAACATGGCTCTAAAGACCGGCATGCCTCGCCTGCTGCTCGTTCTGGCGCTACTGTTACCGTTAAACGCCGTCGCCGAACTGGACATCACCGAGGCACGCATAAAAAATCTGCCACCCTCGGTACCGGTGCGCGCCGGTTACCTGTCGATCCACAATCCTGCAGAGTTTAGCGTCAGCATTGTCGCCATTCGCAGCGATGCTTTTGCCAGCGTTGAGATTCACCGCAGCGTGATGCAGGATGGCATGATGAGCATGGAACCTGTCGACAGCCTGACTATCGATCCTGGCACAAGCCTGCAACTCGCCCCTGGTGGATTGCACCTGATGATGATGCACCCCGTGGAGGCAACCCGCCCCGGTGATGAGATCGAAATCATTCTGCAACTGGACGATGGTTCCGAGCAGCGCCTGATGATGATAGTAATCAAATAATGACCATAGAACTCAGCAAAAAACAGAAGTTTCTCAAGATTTTATTCTACGTCATACCGCATCACGCGGTGTCACGCGTGGTTTACCTGGTTACCCGCCTGCGCGGTCCGCAGGTAAAACCCATGATCAGCTGGTTCGTCAAAAAATACGCTGTCAACATGGACGATGCCGCGGAATCAGAGATCGGTTACTACCAGACCTTCAACGAGTTTTTCACGCGCTCATTAAAACCCGAACTGCGCCCGTTGGCGCAGGGCGCTAATACCCTCGCCTGCCCCTGCGATGGCAAGGTATCCCAGGCCGGGGCGATTCGCTCGGGCGCAATCCTGCAGGCCAAGGGTCGAGCTTACAGCGTGCTCGAACTGCTCGGTGGCGACAAGGGCATGGCTGCCGAGTTCAACAACGGTCATTTCACCACCATCTACCTGGCGCCTCATGACTACCATCGTCTGCACATGCCGCTGGATGCCAGTCTGAAGCGTATGATCCACGTCCCCGGACGTCTGTTCAGCGTCGCTGAGTGGACCGTACAGGAAATTCCCCGGCTATTTGCGCGCAATGAACGCCTCGCCTGCTATTTTGAAACTGCTTCAGGTCCGATGGTCATGGTGCTGGTAGGCGCGATTAACGTGTCGGCAATCGAAACCGTCTGGACTGGCCAGGTAGTGCCACCGCGGGCACGCAAGATCAGCGAGTATGACTACCGTCATACCAACAAGGAAATTCGTAAAGGCGCCGAGATGGGGCGTTTCAACATGGGGTCGACGGTTATTTTGCTGACCGCCAACACGGTCGACTGGCTACCAGATTTTCAGGCTGGCCAAAAGGTTAAGATGGGCCAGCCTATCGGTCATTACCCAGCATAGATCGATGCGGACCACGGCTGATCGCAGCTCGAGCTAGTCACGAAAGGTCAACACCTGATCGATCGAATCGAGGTCCAGCAACACCATCAGCAGGCGATCGAGTCCCAGCGCCACGCCAGCACACTCCTCGAGCCCGTGTTCCAGCGCCGCTAATAGACATTCATCGACTTCGTATTGTGGCAAGCCCTGTTGCGCTCGCAAGCTGTTATCCGTTTCGAAACGCGCGCGTTGCTGTTCGGCATCGGTGAGCTCCGAAAACCCATTGGCCAGCTCAACGCCGTCGTAAAACAACTCGAAGCGTTCAGCGATATCAGGATCGCTGGCACTGATGCGTGCCAGTGCTGCCTGCGACCGCGGGTAATCGTAGACAAACTGGTAACCGCGCATTTCGGGCGCAACCACCAGCCCCAGCAATAAATCCAGACACTGGTCGAAATCCAGTGTCAGTGAATCACAGCCAGGGACGCGACGAGCACACTCAGCGCGCAGATCGTCCAGGCTGATGTCATCAATCTTCAGATCCAGCGATTGCGCGAACAACTGGCGGTAGGTGATTCGACTGAAATCACAATGACGCAGACTCAGGGTGGTGATCAGCAACTCCATCTCGTCCATGAGTTGCTGATAGTCATAGCCCTCGCGATACCACTCAAGCAAACTGAACTCGGGATTGTGCCGCTGCCCGCGCTCATCCTGCCGGAACGCATGGCCAATCTGAAATATCGACCCACTGCCGGCTGCCAGCAAGCGTTTCATGGCGTATTCAGGTGAGGTTTGCAGGAACAGGCGCCGTTCGCCACAGTTAAGCTCAAGCGAGCCGACCTGCACATCGGTATTCGTCGTCGGCATCAAAATCGGTGTATCGACTTCAAGGCAGCCACGAGTATTCAGGAAAGTCCGTATCTGTCGGTATACCCGCGCACGTTCGCGCACGACCTGCAATGAGGCCGCCGGCCGCCAGTCCACGGGAGGAAGCTGACCGACTATTTCTTGACCCGTGACATGTATTCGCCGGAACGGGTATCGACTCTGACCTGTTCACCGATTTCAAGAAAAAGCGGCACCTTGACCACGGCACCGGTTTCGAGCGTGGCAGGCTTGGTGCCACCCTGTGCGGTATCGCCCTTCAGTCCCGGGTCGGTATCGGTAATCTCAAGCTCAACGAAATTAGGCGGGGTAACGGCGATAGGGCTGCCGTTGTAAAGTGTTACTACATATTGGTCCTGGGCTTTCAACCACAGGTGGGCATCACCAACTGCCGGTGCATCCGCAGCCTGTTGTTCGTAAGATTCCGGATCCATGAAATGCCAGAATTCACCGTCGTTATAAAGATATTGCATCTCGGTATCGATGACGTCGGCGCCTTCAACGGTCTCACCGGATTTAAAGGTCTTGTCCAATACCCGGCCGTTCTTCAAATTGCGAATTTTAACCCGATTGAAGGCCTGTCCTTTGCCGGGTTTGACAAACTCATTTTCGATAATGGAGCAGGGATCACCGTCGAGCATGATCTTCAAGCCGCTGCGAAATTCGTTAGTGCTGTAACTGGCCATGGTAGTTCCGCCCAAAAAAACGACAATCATACCGGAATCTGTGTTTGATTCGAATTTTATCGTCTATTATTAACGACTAGTAAATGCAATTGTCCACAGCCCCCGTATCCATGGAAACCGAAGATAAACTGATCCGTCTGCTGATCGTCGATGAAGACTTTCACAAGGCAGACCAGATAACCAGCTCGTTGCGCGCAACGGGCCTGCAGGTGCGCGCGGAATTTGCCGAAGATGGCGAAGACATGGCCGAGCTGCTGGGCAACAAATCCTTCGACCTGGTGCTGTTTTCCATGGATTTGCCGGAGTTTGACATCGCTGCGGCGCAGCAGTTGATAACGCAAAGCGGCAAGCATGTCGGCCTGATAGCACTGGCGAAAGAGGTTGATTCGACGGTCATCGTGAATGCCATAAAGCATGGCGCCCGAGATGCACTGAGCAGGGATAACAATGAGCACTTTATTCAGGTCGTCAATCGCGAGGCCAACTTCATTCAGTTATGGCGACGCGCCAGGCGGCTTGAGACCGACCTGCAGGAAAGCGAGCAACGTTGCCAGAACCTGCTAGGCGGTTCCAAAGACGCAGTTGCCTACATTCACGAGGGCATGCACATATTTGCCAATCAATCCTACATGGACCTGTTCGGTCACACTGATTTCGACGAACTCGAGGGTACTACTTTTATTGACATGGTCGACCCAGCGCAAAAAGATGAATTGAAGGCATTTTTGCGGGACCAGGGTGATTCAGGGAATGAAACCAGGATGCTGGAGTTAAGCCTGCTTGGCAGTGGCGGTAACAAGTTATCGGGCACGGTGGAATTTTCACCTGCCAGCTACGAAGCCGAACCCTGCACACAACTTCTGATTCGTTCACCCGACGAGACCGCCAAACTCGAAGAGCAAATCAACTACCTGCATCAGCATGACCTGGTTTCCGGTCTTTATAACCGCCAGTTTTTCATGGCCGCGTTGAAGAAGGCAATCGGGGAGGCGATCAGTGGCGGCAGCCAGTTTGCCATCATCTATTTCGCTATCGATAATTTTCAATCCATCCGCGACACCATCGGCATCTCTGGTTGTGACGTTCTGATCAACGATGTGGCACAAATTCTGAACGACAACGCAGGTCCGGACTATACCCTCGCCCGCTTTGGCGCCTGTTCCTATACCTGCATCGCCAGGCTGGAAGACAAACAACCGATCGAGCAGTATGCCGCCACAATATCCGAGCTGGTCGAGCAGCACATTTCCGAAATAGGCGATCAGTCGATCAGCGCAACCTGCAGTTCAGCAGTCGTATTTGTCGACGAAAATTCACCCAACGATCCCAATGCGCTCATTTCACGCGCCGAAAAGACCTGCGAGGATATCCAACGGCAAGGCGGCAACAGTGCCAGGACTTTTATCCCGCAGGTGGGTGAAATGACCGCCGATGAAGAAGATGGAATCACCGCAGCTCTGATCAAAGATGCCCTCAATCAGAATCGCATAAAAGGTTTGTATCAACCCATCGTCGGCGTCAAGAGTCAGGAAGGCGAACGCTACCAGTCGAGTATCGAAATCACCACTGCTGAAGGTCACATACTCGGTGAAGACGATTACCAGAGTGCCGCGGAACGAACCGGGACCGCCAAAATGCTGGATCGATGGAAAATACTGCACGCCATCAAGAAAATCTCGGAAACCAGTAAACAGCAACGCTCGATAGAAATTTTCATTCCGCTGAGCGCAGACTCGACCATGGACTCAGGGCTTGCACTGTGGGTTTCGCAGAATATTGAAAAAGCAGAAATCTCTGGCCGGCAGCTGGTTTTCATGGTCAACGAAGCGCAGGTGCTCAGTCAGCTAAAGGCAGCGAAAAACCTGACCATGGCGCTCAAACAATTCGATTGCCAGTTCGCCATCGACGAATTCGGCAACGGGCAAAACCCCTTTCAGCTGGTGAAGCATATCGGTGCCGACTACATTCGGATTAACCGCGCCTTCATGCAAGGCTTGAGTCAGAACAGTGAAAACCAGGAAAACCTTGGTGGACTGACGCAACGCGCCAGTGATATGGAACTCAAGACCATTACTCCCGGCGTAACCGACGCGGCTATACTCAGCGTGTTATGGACTCTGAACGTGGATTTCATCCAGGGCGACTTTCTGCAAACCCCACAGACCGAACTTGATTACGATTTCAGCTCGGTGTAGTCGGTTAGTCGACGCCCTGTTATCTCTGCTTCGTCACTAGTCAATCACCTCGATAGCCGTGACATTTTGATAACCGCGCGGTAATTTTCGACCTCGCTTGCCCCGTTCGATGCGATATTCCTCGAGTTCCCGCAGGTTCATCGACTTGTATTTTTTACCACTGTGAATCACCAGCTTCTGTTTGCCGGAAAGGCAGGCAATGAATGCAACCGCCTCTTCCCCTGCCTTGATCCGCTTCGGCGGAATACCCTGAATTTTATTACCCTTACCGCGCGCAAGCTGCGGTACGGATTTCACCTCGAGCAACGCGATGTAACCATCACTGGTGATGGAGACTACCTGATCCTGCTCGTAATCACTCACCGCAATCACCGGTAACAATCCCGCACCATTTGGCAGGCTGATCTGCGCTTTACCATTCTTGCTGCGGGTCAGCATATCTTCGAAGCGACACACATAGCCATAGCCATGCGAGGAGGCCAACAAAAAATGATCGTCGTTGCGTCCCATCAGACAACTTTTGAACTCCGCTCCATTTGCCGGTTTGAAACGGCCCGTCAAAGGTTCGCCCTGACCGCGCGCCGATGGCAGCAAATGTGCACTGAGCGAATAAGCCCGGCCGAAGGAATCGATAAACACGACGCTCTGATTGCTCCTGCCCTGCGCCATGTCCTGAAATTCATCGCCGGACTTGTAACTGAGGGCACGCACATCGATGTCGTGCCCTTTGGCGGCACGCACCCAGCCGCGCGTCGATAACACTACGGTGGTCGCTTCCGACGGCACCAGATCGGTTTCGTCGAGTGCCCGCGCTGCATCCCGGCTGACGATTGGCGAACGCCGCTCGTCGCCGTGGGTTTCAGCATCTTCCTCGATTTCATTCTTGATCAGTGTCTTGATACGACGCTCTGAGCCCAGCAGAGCCTCCAGCCCCTTCTTCTCCAGGCTGAGCTCTTCCTGCTCTTCGCGAATTTTCATTTCCTCGAGTTTGGCGAGGTGACGCAACTTGGTTTCGAGAATCGCTTCGGCCTGGATTTCGCTGATCTTGAAGGTCTTTATCAATTCCGCTTTCGGATCGTCCTCGTAACGCACGATGCGGATCACTTCGTCGAGATTGAGAAACGCGATCAGCAAGCCTTCCAGAATATGCAGGCGCTTGTCGACTTTATCGAGTCGCCATTGCAGACGACGGCGCACGGTGGTGATGCGAAACGCAATCCATTCCTGCAGGATTTGCTTCAGGTTTTTGACCTGCGGTTTGCCATTGGTGCCGATCATGTTCATATTGACGCGATAGGTGCGCTCAAGATCGGTAGTCGCAAACAAATGGCCCATCAAACTGTCGACATCGACACGATTGGAACGCGGCACAATCACCAGTCGGGTCGGATTTTCATGATCCGATTCATCGCGCAAATCATCGACCATCGGTAGTTTCTTGGCCAGCATCTGCTGCGCGATCTGCTCCATCAACCGTGCACCTGACACCTGGTGTGGTAACGCGGTGACAATAATATCGCCGTCCTCGCGCTCATACACGGCACGCATACGAATCGAACCGTGGCCGGTTTCATAGAGGCTGCGCAGATCTTCACGCGGGGTGATGATCTCGGCTTCGGTCGGATAGTCCGGTCCTTCGACCACCTCGAGCAGGTCTTCCAGCGGTGTTTTCGCCTTGTCCAGCAATAGAATGCAGGCACGGGCAATTTCGCGCAGGTTGTGCGGCGGTAAATCGGTGGCCATACCGACGGCGATACCGGTAGTCCCGTTCAGCAAGATATGCGGCAGCCGCGCTGGCAACAGCGAAGGCTCCTGCATGGTACCGTCGAAATTGGCAACCCAGTCTACCGTGCCCTGCCCCAGCTCCTGCAACAGGACGCGGGCAAAATCAGACAAACGTGACTCCGTATAACGCATCGCGGCAAAAGACTTGGGATCGTCGGGTGAACCGAAATTACCCTGGCCGTCGATCAGCGGGTAGCGATAGGAAAACGGCTGTGCCATCAGCACCATCGCCTCGTAACAGGCCGAATCGCCGTGCGGGTGATACTTACCCAGCACATCACCGACGGTGCGTGCCGACTTTTTATGCTTGGAACTGGCCGACAGACCCAGTTCCGACATCGCGTAAATGATGCGTCGTTGCACCGGCTTCAAGCCGTCGCCGATATGCGGCAGCGCACGATCGAGAATGACGTACATCGAATAGTCAAGATACGCCTTCTCGGTAAATTGCTGCAGCGGCTGCTTCTCTACGCCCTCGTAATTGAGTTCCATAGTCTCGTTCATACTTCTGCGAGGTCTCCCTTGGTTTGCAGCCATTCCTTGCGATCGGGCGCGCGTTTCTTGGCCAGCATCATGTCCATGATCTTGAACGTCGTGTCACCGGGTTCGATGGTCAGCTGCGCCAGTCGACGGGTTTCGGGTGCAATCGCGCTCTCGCGTAACTGCAGTGGATTCATTTCCCCCAGCCCCTTGAAACGGGTCACCATCACCTTGCCCTTGCGCTTTTCCGCCGTTATGCGGTCGAGGATACCATCGCGTTCGGCTTCATCCAGCGCGTAGAACTTGTCCTTGGCGACATCGATACGATACAGCGGCGGTTTGGCAACATAGACGTGTCCTTGTTCCACCAATGGCAGAAAGTGGCGCAGGAACAGCGCACATAACAGGGTGGCGATGTGGGCTCCGTCGGAATCGGCATCGGCGAGAATACAGATCTTGCCATAACGCAGGTTTTTGAGATTGTCCGAAGCGGGTTCGACACCGATGGCTACCGAAATATCATGAACCTCCTGCGATGCCAACACCTGGTCCGAGGGTACCTCCCAGGTATTCAGTATCTTGCCGCGCAACGGCATGATTGCCTGGAAAGCGCGGTCGCGCGCCTGCTTGGCCGAGCCGCCGGCCGAGTCCCCTTCGACCAGGAACAACTCGGTACGACCGACGTCCTGGCTGCTGCAGTCGGCAAGCTTGCCCGGCAGTGCCGGACCGCTGGTAACCTTCTTGCGCACCACTTTCTTCGCCGTTTTCAGGCGGCTTTGCGCACTGGCAATGGCCAGTTGCGCCAGTTGATCGCCAATGTCGGCGTGCTGGTTTAACCACAGGCTGAAGGAATCCTTGGCGACACCGGAGACAAAAGCCGCGGTTTCGCGCGACGACAGACGTTCCTTGGTTTGCCCGGAAAACTGCGGATCCTCCATCTTTACCGATAACACGAAACTGACCTTATCCCAGACGTCATCGGGCGCAATCTTGACGCCGCGCGGCAGCAGACTGCGAAATTCGCAGAATTCACGGATGGCGTCGGTAATACCGGTACGCAGTCCGTTGACGTGGGTGCCACCCTGCGAGGTTGGAATCAGGTTGACATAGCTTTCAGTGATGGATTCACCACCTTGCGGGAGCCAGATTACGGCCCAGTCCACCGCCTCGTGTTCACCCTTCAGTGAGTTGAAAAAGGGTTGCTCCGGCAACACTTCAAACCCGGCGAGGGATTCTGTCAGATAATCAGCAAGACCATCCTCGTAAAACCACTCGAGCGATTCCTTGGTTTTCTCCACGTAAAACTTGACGCGCAGGCCCGGGCACAGCACGGCCTTGGCCCGCAACACGTGCTTTAACCGCGTCACCGAAAAAACCGGGCTGTCGAAATACTTGGGATTGGGCCAGAAGCGCAGGCTGGTGCCGGAATTCTTTTTGCCAACCGTTCCGCTCTGTTTCAACTCGGTGGTCTTATCACCATTTTGAAAACCGATCGTGTATTCCTTGCCATCGCGGCGCACACGCACATCGAGCTGACTCGATAGCGCATTGACCACCGATACGCCCACGCCATGCAGGCCACCGGAGAACTGATAGTTCTTGTTGGAAAACTTGCCGCCAGCGTGCAGCTTGGTGAGAATTACCTCGACACCCGGAATTTTCTGCTGCGGATGAATATCCACCGGCATACCTCGGCCATCGTCAATGACGCTGAGCGACTGGTCCGCGTGCAAAATGACACCGATCTGACTCGCATGACCGGCAATCGCCTCGTCGACGCTGTTATCGATCACTTCCTGGGCGAGGTGATTTGGGCGGGTCGTATCGGTATACATTCCCGGCCGCTTCCTGACCGGATCGAGCCCCGTGAGTACCTCGATCGAGGCTGCATCATACTGATTTTTCAAAAGTGAATTTCCTGAGTGTAAAGCGATCGCGCTATTGCAAACCCTTGTAATTGATGACCATTGGCCTGATATAATGCGCATCTTTTTTCAGGTTCTCTATTATGAGCGAGTCACCTTATATTCACAATGTCAGCATGCAGAATTTCCAGAATTTGGTGCTGGAAAAATCCATTAACAAGCCTGTTTTGGTCGATTTCTGGGCTGACTGGTGCCAACCCTGCCAGACCATCATGCCGATGCTGGCAAAACTGGCCGAAGAGTACGACGGCAAGTTCGAACTGGCCAAGGTAAACGCCGACCAGGAACAGGAGTTGGCAGCGCATTTCGGCATAAAAAGCCTGCCGACAATGAAGCTGTTTTACCAGGGGCAGATCGTCGATGAAAAGCTCGGTGCAGTGCCTGAATCTGAAATCCGTGCAATGCTGGATAAACACATCGTGTCTGAATCAGAGCAGTTCATGCAGGCCGCCATCATGGCCTATGAGCAGGGCCAGACCGAGCAGGCACTGGAGATGCTGAACCATGCGCTCGCCAAGGATCCTGACAACGCCGAACTCAAGGTGACCTGTGCCCAGATGGTCAACGCACAGGGCGATACGGAGTCGGCTATCGCGCTGCTCGACAGCCTCGATACGGAGGGAAGCAAGCTCGATGGAGCGATAAAACTGCGCGCTGAAATAAAGCTTGCCGAACAGCTCGCCGACCTGCCTGATCTGGAAGGCATCGAACAGCGCCTGGCACAGAACCCACTCGATCTTGAGGCGTTACTGCATAAGAGCCGCCACCTGACTGCGCATGGCGATTACGACAACGCCATGGCCTGCCTGCTCACCATTATGCGTACCGATCGCAGCTACCAGGACGACATAGGTCGCGTCAGTCTGCTCGAGTTGTTTGATCTGCTTGGCGGCGAGCATCCCAGCGTACAGGCCTATCGGCGCAAGCTCTTCAACCTGTTGCATTAAAATGTCTGGCTAAACGGCATCACCGAATCCCCCGTATATCGCTCCCTAACAAGCCGAGGTGCGGGGGTATCCACAAACAGGAACTAGCCGCGGGGATGATGTTGAGCGTGGATAGATTGCAGTCGCGTCTGCGCGATATGGGTATAAATCTGGGTCGTCGACAGACTGCTATGTCCCAACAGCATTTGCACGGTGCGCAGGTCAGCACCGTGATTCAGCAAATGCGTGGCGAAGGCATGCCGTAGCGAATGCGGCGAAAAAACCGTTTTGACGCCGGCCGTCAACAGGTGCTTCTTGATGTTTTGCCAGAACGCCTGGCGCGTAATCGCGGTACTACGGCTCGACAGGAACAGCGCATCGTTAACGGCACTCGATGCCTGCAATGCAGGACGCGCCTGTTGCAGATAGCGTTTCAACCAGTGCAGGGCTTCCTCGCCCACTGGAACAACCCGCTCCTTGCTGCCCTTACCCACCAGTCGCACCAGTCCAAGACGGGTATTCACCTGATTCAACTGCAATCCGACGAGCTCGCTGACGCGCAAGCCCGAGCTATACATCAGCTCAAGCATGCAACGATCGCGCATTCCGAAGTCACTTTCCAGATCAGGGGCCTGTAGTAGTTTTTCGACATCCCGTTCATTCATCGCCTGCGGCAGACTGCGATGAATTCGGGGCGCACTAACCAGTGCCGTGGGGTTGTCCTGACGCTCCCCGAGCCTTACCAGATGGCGATAAAACTGTTTAAGGGTTGATAGCAACCTCGCGTTGGAGCGCGCAGAGGAACCGCGCTCAAAACGCTCCCCGAGAAACTGCTGGATATCGGTCTGCTGCGCGGCTGCAAGAGATCTTTCTCGCGGTGCGAGCCAACGCGCAAACTGCGTTAAATCCTGTTGATAGGCGCTGAGCGTCAGCTCCGCCAGGCCTTTTTGTGCCCACAGGCTATCGATGAATTGATCGATCGCTGGGTCTCGATCCAATTTGGAGCTCTTCTTCAACGACGGGCCTTCATCGCAGGTCACTCATCTTCGCCTTCACCTGGAATACATCTCGCAGCCAAAAAAAAGACGCAGCAAGCTGCGCCTTTTTCACTATCCAAACGGATTCGTTCAACCTTTAGCTTTTTTCGACTTCGACTTCTTTCCAGCCGACGCGTTAGCCTTCCTGTCCCAAGCAGAAATGAACCTGGCAATCGCTGCCCCGCGCTTGGAGGATAAACTGCCAAGAGCATCGGCACGTTTGTTCGCAGCCGCAACACTAGCCTTCAAATCCTTGACCTGTTTCTTCAAATTCTCGATGCTCGAGCGCAGCGCTTTAACCTGTGCGCCCGCGCCTGAAGCTTTCTTCACGGCACCCTTCTTGTTTGAAGCTTTGGCCGCAGTCTTTTTAACTGCCCCTTTTTTTACTGGGGATTTCTTTACCGCGGCTTTGCGAGTGGTTGCCTTCTTGGCGGCTGGTCGAGCTGCCTTTTTAGGTGCTGCCTTCTTTACTGCAGCTTTCTTGACCGCGACTTTCTTGACCGCGACTTTCTTGACAGCAGCTTTCCTGGCTGCGGCTTTTTTGACGGCAGGTTTAGCCGCCTTCTTTTTTACTGCAGGGCGGATAGCCGCCTTTTTTACTGCGGTTTTTGCTTGTGGCTTCGACGTTGCCGTATTTTCTGCTGTCGCCATTATCCAGTCTCCTCAATTAATTCGGGTACGAAAAATATCACTTGTGATTATACAATAGTCCGCGGGTATTTGATACGAATGCGCGGAACTCACCGGCGTCCTGTATTATAGTTGTCCCATTGAAAAACGGTTAGAATTTTACGCGCCGGGATTCACCGACAAAAGCAACACTCGACTAACTCGATGCCCACAACGAACAGAACACTTTTATGTCTGACCCGATTTCTTCTGAAGCCCCATCCGCAAGCCTGCTGAAACAGTTCGCAGCGATGATTTATGACAGCCTGTTAATTTTTGCGGTACTGTTTTTTGCAACTGCCATTGCATTGGTGTTCAATCACGGCGAAGCCATAGTATCGAGCAACTGGTTCAGCCTCTATCTGTTGTTTATGCTGTACAGCTATTACGCCTGGTTCTGGCAGAAATCGGGGCAGACTCTCGGCATGCGGGCGTGGAAAATCCGCCTGGTTTCCGAATCCGGAGATAACCCCGGCTGGGGGGTATGCTACCTGAGGCTCGCTTGCGCTCTACTCTCTTTGTCATGTCTTGGCTGCGGATACTGGTGGCGGTTGTTCAAGCCATATACCTGGCATGATCGCTTGAGCCATACGCGGGTTATTAATATTTCAACGTCGAAACAATCTGCGCAATAGAGTTAATCCACCAGCCTGCGACGTCCTGCCAAAAAGCAGGTAAAGTGCCAATATCAAAAACAACAGACTAGGCATAAGCGCGACCGCAAAAGGAGTAACGCCTAGCTGCGTACCAAGTTGAATCAGCACGCGGTCGATAACGACAAAAGATAGCCCGAGGAGAATTCCGATAAGCAATCGCTGACCGGTGTTTGACTGTCGTTGCGATCCCAACACGAATGGAAAGGCAAGCAAACACATGATGACAATGGTTAACGGGGAAAACATTTTCTGCCAGAAAATCAGGCGCTCGACTGCGCCATCGAGTCGATTGTCATCCAGGAATCGCAGGTAGGCAGTCAGGTCGCGGCTCGACATGTGGCGGGGATCGACCAGCAATATCTGCAATAACTCATGGGAAAGATTCCCAGGGTATATAAGACTATCCAACTGTTGCGAACTGGACCCACCATCGACTAGTGTAGTCTGGCTGACCTGGTGCAACTCCCAGCCACCGTCCAAAGGTTGCGCGCGCTCGGCTTTGATCATCGTCTGCATGCGGCCCTGTTCGTCCAGATGGTAGATTTGGATATCGCGCGCATGACCATTGGGCAACAGCTGCGCTACATGAACAACCTTCGTCTCATCCTTCAACCACAGGCCCTGGCCGACCTCGAGTGAACTGCTTTGTTGCAGACCCTTTTCCAGTGAGCTGCTTGCTTGCCGACTCTGGTTTTTAATTTTGCGAGCATTAAGCTCGGTGTCCGGAACTATCCAGTCAGCCAGCAGGAAGCTGACCAGCGCGATCAACAATGCCGCCTGCAATACGCCAGCCAGCATGCGCCACAGGGTAACCCCCGAAGCCTGCATCGCGATCAATTCACTGTTGCTCGCCATCGACCCCAGGCTGAGCATGCTGCCAAGCAACACGGCAAGCGGCAGGAACTCAACAACCTTGCCAGGCACGCTGAGTGCGAGGTATTCCAGCAACTGCCAGATTCCGTAATCACCATCACCGAGATCACTGAGTTCACGAACAAAGGAAAAAAACAGGGCGAGGCTCACCAGCAACAACAGCGCTCCAGCTGTGCCCAGATAGATACTTCGCTGGATATAACGATTGATAATCACGCGGACATCCGGCGCAGCAAACGCCCTCGATTACGCCGGTAGATGAGCGCCAGGGTCAGCAGCAGAAACAGCAGATGAACCCACCAGAAATTAAGCGCTATCGGGATAATTCCATCGTCGAGTTTAGCCCGGGTAAAGGCCATCAGGTTGAGATATGCAATCAGCACCAACAAAGCGACGCCCACCTTTCCATAGCGACCCTTGCGCGGAGCGACATAGGCAAGCGGTACGGCGAGCAGAGCAAGCACCAGCAAGGTCACAGGAATGGCGATACGCCAGTGAAATTCAACATGATGTTTGCGTAGACTGGATTGCAACAGTGCGGTCGGCGTCATCTGGTCGCTATGTACTTTACCGACTCGCGCCTTGTTCCGCTTCTCCATCAGGATACCGTGTTCGGCAAAGCTGATCTGCTTGACCTGGTTGTCACCCGCCTGCCCTTCGTAACGTTCACCGGGTCCGATTACCAGGAATCGATCACCGCTTTTCTCGTCGATGCTCTGGCGCCCCCTCCTGGCTGTTTCGATAACCATTTTGTCGCCACCGGTCTGGCTGATGATAATTTCCCGCAATTCGAGTTTGTCTTCGCTGAGTGATTCCATGTAGAAAACCAGTTCCCCATCCCCGGCCTGGTTGAACTGCCCCGGCTTGACCAGCTGGAACTCATGCAGATTCGCCTCCCGCTTAACCGCCATATCCGCCGCATATAGCATCTGCGCGTTTAGCCAGACACTTGTGTACACACTGACAATCATGAACGGAAACAGTGCTATCAGTACCGGTCGATAAAAATCTCCGTAACCGACTCCACAGGCCTGCATCACCACGATTTCATGATCCTTGTACATGCGCCCAAAGGTAAAAACGATACCGAGAAACATAGCGATCGGCAGCAGCATCGAGAGCAGGTTGATCGACTGTGCGAGAAACGTCGGCCCCAGCGTCTGTGCCGGGATATCGCCATCGGCAATATCGGCCAACACTCGGCCCAGGGCATTACTCAGCAGAATCACATACAGTACCAGCAGTACAGCGCAACTGGTTTTGAGGATTTCACGCGCGAGGTAAGCGGTAAGGATACTTGTCATTTCTGGATAACAGGCATTTGATTAAACATCCAAGCCTGGCATGCACAGGCTTAAAGCGGGCTGAATTTTAAGCATTTACGACTGGTTTTTTTTGGCGCTTCACGTATCTTATCGCGTTATCTACGCTATCAACATCAGGAAACCATGGAATTCGTACTTAAACACAATACCGCCGAAAAAGCCCGCAGTGCTTGTCAGATCATCACCGTGACTCAACCACGCAAACTTTCCGCCAGCGGACAGCGGGTGGACAAGGCCAACAAGGGAATGTTGAGCGCCATCCTGAAACGCGGCGACATGGACGGCACCGTTGCTCAAACCCTGTTACTGCCATCCACCGGCATCAATGGCGTGCAACGTGTGCTGCTGGTCGGCTGCGGTAAGGAAAGCGAGATGAATGAACGCAGCTTTGATCGCGTCGTCAACGCCATCGCCTCGACATTGGAATCCAGCGGGGCACGCGATGCAGAGTTCTACCCGGCCGAGATTTCTCTCAAAGGTCGCGACCTGGCCTGGAAAGTTCGCCAGTCGGCATTACTGTTAAATAACAGTGAGTATCGCTTCGACGAACTCAAAAGTGACAAACCGGAGCCCCGCAAGGGCTTGCGTAAGGTCTCTATCAACGTTTTGAAAAAAGACGCCGAACGTGCCCGGCAGGCCATCACCGAGGCCACCGCGATCAGCGCGGGCATGAGCCTGACCCGCGACCTCGGCAACCTGCCGGCGAATATCTGTACCCCGGCTTACCTGGCTAAACAGGCTCAGGCTCTCGCCAAAAGCGATAAACGCCTGCGTGTAAGCGTGCTCGATGAAGCTGGAATGAAACGCCTGAAGATGGGTTCGCTACTGTCGGTGAGTGCCGGGAGTCGTCAACCGGCAAAGTTGATCACCATAGAATATCGTGGTGCAGCGGCCGCCGAACAGCCGGTGGTGCTGGTGGGCAAGGGTGTCACCTTCGATACCGGAGGTATATCGCTTAAGCCCGGCCAGGCGATGGACGAAATGAAATACGACATGTGTGGCGCGGCCTCGGTGTTTGGCACTTTGCAGGCCGTCACTCAGATGCAGCTTCCCATTAATGTTGTGGGTATTATTCCGGCCACGGAAAACATGCCCGACGGTATCGCCACCAAACCGGGCGACATCGTCACCAGCATGTCCGGTCAAACCATCGAGATTTTGAACACCGATGCCGAGGGTCGCCTTATCCTCTGCGACGCATTGACCTATGCGGCTAAATTCAAGCCAAGTTGCGTGATCGATATCGCCACCCTCACCGGCGCCGTTATCGTCGCGCTCGGTAAGGTTCCATCGGGTGTCATGGGCAACAACCCAGCGCTGATCAGGGACCTGATCAAGTCCGGCCAGCAGATCGAAGACAAGATCTGGGAATTGCCGTTGTGGGACGAATATCAGGAACAGCTGAAAAGTAATTTTGCCGACATGGCCAATATCGGTGGCCGCGACGCCGGCACCATTACCGCCGCCTGCTTCCTCTCTCGTTTCACCAAAGACTACAAATGGGCGCATCTCGACATCGCCGGTACCGCCTGGAAATCAGGCGATGCCAAAGGTGCCACCGGTCGCCCGGTACCGCTGCTGACCCAGTTCATCATCAACCAGATCAAGTAATGACACGAGTTGATTTTTACCAGCTGAACCCAGCAGGCCAGAGCTTCGACCAGGTGGTTTGCAAGCTCTGTCAGAAAGCCTATGACAGCAAACAGCTGACACTGCTGCTGACCAAAAATGCCGAGCAGAGCCGCCATCTCGACCAACGGCTATGGACCTTTGTTGACGACAGTTTTGTCCCGCATGACAGTGAGGAAAGTGCCGACTTCGTGACCCCGATTCTGATCCATGACAATCCGGAACCGGCTGGTGAGCGCCAGTTACTCATCAATTTATCGTCATCGGTACCGCTTTACTTTGCGCAGTTTGAACGCGTCATCGAACTGGTCACCGAGGAAAACAAGGCGCAGGCCCGCGAAAATTACAGTTTTTACAAGGAGCGCGGTTATCCACTCAAACACGTAAACCTTTAACACGTGGAGCTTTGAGTAGTCGAATAGAATTAATTGCATTTGAGTAGTCGAACAGGAGTGCGCAAAGATGAGTGATCAAGACGATATCCCGATTCTCAACGATCTTATCGAGCGCGGTGCCGAGATTACCATGTCTGATCTGGGTCTCGAGGATTACGCCGAAGATCCACCACTTCGGGTCAGTGATGTTATCGCGGCGGAGGCACAGGCTCACGCCGAGGAGGAGCAGGAGAACATCGAACTTGAGTTCGACGCCGACGAAGCCGCGCCCTACACAGCCGCCGTCTATACGCGTGACACGCCGGGTGCCTCTGCATTTACGCCCCCATCACTGGCTGTCAATCCGCCAAACATCGATCCTCTTGCCGACAACCCAGCGCTGGAACAGACGGTTCGTCGCATCCTCGACGAACACATGGAACTGGCCTGGCAGGAAATCCGCCTGGCCATTCAGCAGCACCTCGATCGTTCCTGATCCTCGAATCCTGGCGTTTGCCGGGATGCCCGGGGAGTGCTATTTCGAGCCAGCGCCGGATGAAAACAAACCCCGTGGCTCACTTCGATGAAAGGCTGACAGCCAGATCTGGCCCGTGTCGCCGAATATCGATACTGCGCGTGATCTGTCTTAATAGTCGCCTGCCCCGTCAAACAGGCTGTAGGTTACTCACAACCATTTCCTGCGCTTGAAAAATGCAAGCATGCCGACCACAACACCAATCATCAGTAACCACGTCAGCGGATAGCCGTAGTACCAACGCAGTTCAGGCATGGCCCAGGGGCTATCGATATTTTCGAAGTTCATCCCGTACAGACCGACAATGAAAGTCAGTGGAATGAAAATCGTCGCAATGATGGTCAATACTCGCATGATTTCATTCAGGCGATAGCTCACGCTGGAAAGGTAGATATCCATCAACCCCGTCACCATATCCCGATAGGTTTCGATCAGGTCCATGATCTGAATCGTATGATCATAACAATCGCGAAAGTAGACCTGGTTATCCTCGACGATAATACCGCTATCATCACGCACCAGGTTATTGAGCACTTCGCGCTGCGGCCACAGCACGCGCCGCACGGTCAGCATGGTGCGCTTGAGTTGATGCAACTGCTGCAGCGAGTCGCGCGTGGGCGCCGCGAACAATTGCTCTTCGAGCTGCTCAATTTCATCGCCTATCGTCTCGAGCATCGGAAAGCCCTCGTCTATAACCAGGTCTATCAGTGCATAAAGGAGATAATCGACGCCGCGCTCACGAATACGACCCGCATGATCGCGTAACCGTGACCGTATAGGGTCGAAGGGATCGTTTGCTCCCGGATGAAAACTGATCAGAAAATTGCGCCCGGCAAATATACTGAGTTGCTCCATTTTCAGGTCGCGGAAATCAAACTCGATCACGGGGTGCGCCATCACAATAAACAGCTGCCCCTGATAGTCTTCTACCTTGGGGCGCTGCCCGGTATTGATGACGTCTTCGAGCGCCAGGTGATGCAGGCCGAACAATTTGCCCAACTCGCGCAGTGTTTCGGGTTCAGCATCCCCCTGCACGTGTATCCAGGTCATCGTATCACGCTCCAGGTACTGCCGGCAGTCCTCGGGTTTGACCAGTTGCAGTTCGTTGAATTCGCGATCGGTATAGTCGGTGAGGGTAATCGTCAAGGGTGCGCCGCGCACTTTATCGTTCTGCCGCAGGGTGCCTGGAGCCGTTCCGGGCGGGTGATATCGTTTATGGAAATGGGCCATTCGTCGCTCCTGACATAAAGTCGATCAACCTGCATTGTATTACAAGTATCATCTAGCGAGCGCAGACAATCATGGCGAAGCCTGGAGGATGATTGCGACAGTAAAATATTCGCTGGCCGTTCGCCCCCCGCCAACTTCACCAGCAGGTATCTTGTACAGTAAGCTTCAAACCTGCTCCGCGCGATGCGACCCGTCGAGCTGACACTCGTTGCACGCCATTCCCGCGCGAGCGAAGAATCGTGTGTGAACGACGACTTGTGAACCCCTGCACGAGCACCGAGATGACAATAAGCGGCGAAACAGTGCAAATCCGCGAAGCGGCAGGCTATAATCGCGCCCTTTGATTTACACCGCCTGGCCGATGGAAAAAACCTACAACCCGCACTCGATTGAAGAAACCTGGTATCAACACTGGGAAGACAAAGGCTACTTCGCCGCGCAAGGCGATGGTGACCCCTATTGCATCGTGATTCCGCCGCCGAACGTGACCGGCCGACTGCACATGGGGCACGCGTTCCAGGACACCATCATGGATACGCTGATCCGCTACCATCGCATGAAAGGCGACAACACCCTGTGGCAGCCGGGCACGGACCACGCCGGTATCGCCACGCAAATGGTGGTCGAGCGCCAACTAAGCCAGGAAGGCAAGACCCGCCATGACCTCGGGCGCGACGAATTCATCGACCGCGTGTGGAAATGGAAGGCCGAATCCGGCGGTACCATCACCCAACAGCTGCGGCGCATGGGCGCGTCACCCGACTGGTCGCGCGAACGTTTCACCATGGATGACGGTCTCTCTGCGGCCGTGCAGGAAGTGTTCATCAAGCTTTACGAAGAAGACCTGATTTACCGTGGCAAACGCCTGGTCAACTGGGATCCGGTATTGCATACCGCAATTTCCGATCTCGAAGTCATCAACGAAGAGGAACAGGGTTTTCTCTACCACGTGCGTTATGCGCTGGTCGACGGCCCCGTCAACGGCGTCACTCATCTTGAAATCGCGACCACCCGACCGGAGACCATTCTGGCCGACGGCGCGCTCGCGGTTAGCCCGCAAGACGATCGATATCGTGATTTCGTCGGTCATCAGGTACGGGTGCCGCTGACGACACGCGTTATTCCAGTCATAACCGACAGTTATGTCGATCCCGAGTTCGGCACCGGTTGCGTGAAAATCACTCCGGCGCATGACTTTAACGACTACGAAGTCGGGCAGCGACACGAGATGGAAGTGATCAACCTGTTCACTATTGATGCGGTCATGAATGAAAACGCACCAGCAGCTTACCAGGGCATGGATCGATTCGTCGCGCGCGAGCAAATCGTCGCCGACCTCGAAGCCGAAGACCTGATGGTCAAGATCGAGCCACATGTTTACAAGCGCCCCTATGGCGATCGCTCCGGGGTGGTCATCGAACCCTATCTCACCGACCAGTGGTTCGTGCGCGCCGAGCCGCTTGCCAGACCATCCATCGAAGCCGTCAAGGACGGCCGCATCCGCTTTATTCCAGACAACTGGAGCAAGACTTATTTCAACTGGATGGAAGACATCCAGGACTGGTGCATCTCGCGGCAGATCTGGTGGGGCCACCGCATACCGGCATGGTATGACAAGCAGGGTAATTTTTACGTGGCTGCCAACGTCGATGAAGTTCGCAGCAAGTACGGGCTGGGTGATGAGGTCGAACTGAATCAGGACGAAGACGTACTCGACACCTGGTTTTCATCGGCGCTATGGCCTTTCAGTACCCTCGGCTGGCCCAATCGCGACGATGCAGCATTGAAAACGTTTTACCCGACCAGCGTGCTGGTCACCGGCTTTGACATCATCTTCTTCTGGGTCGCACGCATGATTATGTTCGGCCTCAAGTTCATGGACGAAGTACCCTTTCATGAAGTCTACATTCACGGCCTGGTGCGCGACGCCGAAGGCAACAAGATGTCCAAGTCCAAGGGTAACGTGCTCGATCCGCTCGACCTGATCGACGGCATATCACTGGACGATCTGCTCGCCAAGCGCACTACCGGGTTGATGCAGCCGGAGATGGCACCGCGCATCGAAGCCGCCACGCGCAAGCATTTTCCGGATGGCATTCCGGCTTATGGCACCGACGCCCTGCGCTTTACCTTTACCGCACTCGCCACCACCGGGCGCGACATCCGCTTCGACCTGGGTCGCATCGAGGGCTACCGAAACTTTTGTAACAAACTGTGGAACGCAACACGCTACGTGTTGCAGAACACCGAGGGTGAGGACTGCCACGCCGGTGAACCGACACTGGCCGATCGCTGGATCATGACGCGCCTGCAACTGATCAGCCAGGACATCGATGCACACATCAAAGGCTATCGTTTTGACCTGGTCGCGCGCGATCTGTATGAATTCGTCTGGAACGACTATTGCGACTGGTACATCGAACTGTCGAAAGCCGTGCTCTATTCCGACGACTATCCGTTCGCCGCCAAGCAAGCCGCACGCAATACGCTGCTCAATGTACTCGAATCCATACTGCGCCTGTTACATCCGATCATGCCTTACATTACTGAGGAACTGTGGCAACGGGTTGCTAAAGTCGCCATGGTTGACGGTGAAACTATCATGCGCTGTCAATATCCACAGTCTAACGAAGCCCTGATCGACCGTGATGCACTGGATGAACTGGAATGGGTCAAGGCGTTCATCATGGGTATCCGCCAGATTCGCTCGGAAATGGATATCAAGCCGGGGAAGCCAGTGCCAGTACTGTGCCAGCACGGCAGCGATCTCGATCGCGAACGCATCGAGCGCAACCAGACCCTGCTCAAGCCGCTGGCGAAACTCGAAGCGATTACCTGGCTGGATGATGACGCGGAAGCACCACAGGCTGCGACTTCACTGGTAGGCGAGATGCGCCAGTTGATTCCGCTTGCCGGTTTGATCGACAAGGCAGTGGAACAGGCACGCCTGCAAAAGAACATTCAAAAACTTGAGCAGGAAACAGCGCGTTTGCACGGCAAGCTGGGCAACGAAAATTTTGTTGCGCGCGCGCCACAGGAGGTGGTCGATAAGGAGAAGGAAAAGCTTGCCGAAGCCGAATCAGCACTCGCCAGCCTGCAGGCGCAATTGCTGCGTATCGAAACCATCTAACGACCCCCATGCTCCTCAGGTGAACTTTTTGGTACTGGCAGGTTCAAAGCTGCTAACCACCAAAACATAAAAACCTGAGGAGCCAAATCATGGGGATGATCGAAAAACTGGATGCGCCTACGCGCACCATAAACGAACTATTGTGCAAGCTGCAGTCTCCATTCCTGCTCTACCTGCGGCTCTATGTGGCCTGGGTTTTCCTCAAATCCGGCATGCACAAGATCGGTGACTGGGAAACCACCCTGGTACTGTTCGAGTATGAGTACGCGGTGCCGGTACTGCCCTTCGAACTGGCCGCCTACCTGGCCACCTTTGGAGAGCTGGTATTTCCGATATTTCTGATTGCCGGTTTCGGAACACGTTTCTTCGCGCTCGCGCTGACCTTCGTCAACATCATGGCAGTCGTGTCCTATTACGCGACCCTCGCAAAGGGTGCCGGCCTGGTCTGGCATTACATGTGGGCTGCGATGTTGTTCACCAACGTTATCTATGGCGGTGGATTCTTCTCCGTCGATCAATGGCTCAAGGCAAAATTCGGCGAAGCTGATTAATCGACAGCGTCACTGATCAATGCAAAGGCGCAGCCCGGCTGCGCTTTTTTTGTCTTTAATTCGCGGCTTGCTTTATATCAACCGCTGACGACGGCAGGATTGATTGGCGTCAGATAGCAGGATAGGGTTTCAATCCCCTGGCAATCACCGGGAACGCGGCATACCACTGACGGTAGCGGCGATTCCAGACGCGCACCAGTTTCTTGCGCGCGAAGCCTGCACTATAGCTGGCCAGCGGAAAAAAATGATTGTGCCCTATACCGTCGATAACGACCAGTCTGTACTCATCAAAACCAAGCCGTTTCACCAGGATATTGGTCGGATTCAGATCGTGGAAAACGATCCATTGATCATAAAAGTTCTGTTTCAGTTGCTCTATTTCATCGATGATCCAGTCGTTGAAATGACGATCATTCTCGGCGAGATAATACGACAGTGAACGCGAGATTCTGCCATCGTCATCGATCACAAGATCAAATACCGCAGCCTTACCCAGATTGGTTTCGATCAGCCCTCGATAGGGCACCAAATACCGGAAGTCCGCAGCGCGGCGTTGCAGGCGCGAGTAATAACGTATTTCGCGCCAGAATCGACCTGTTTCGGTATCCGGATGAAGTACCTTCACACAACGACTGTCGTCGTCGGGATGCCGAAAACACTTCCGATCAGTGCCTTCGGCGATAAATAATGTTGGGGACAATTGCAGCTTTTCGCTCATCGTCGCAGCGTTTCGATGAAGACGATGGAGCCGTGGTTCATCCCTGAACCACTCTCCTTGCAAGAGGTATTCCGCTTAATCAGCCTGGCGACGCAGGAAAGCCGGAATCTCCAGATATTCCATGCTCTGCTTGTCTTCAGGCATTTCAATGGTGTCGCCAACGATCTTTTTGCGAATCGCAGTCGGACGCTCCAGCTTCTTGTAATCGACTTCACCGTTACTTTCCGGCTGAATCGCGGCCAGCGGCGCTTCGGCCAGCACCTTGTCCTTGCCGAGACCTGTCGCCACCATGGTGACGCGCAGTTCACCCTCAGTCATGTTGGAGTCGATAACCGTGCCCACAACCACATTCGCGTCTGCTGATGCGTGTTCGGTAATCAAGGTACCAACATCATCGAGCTCACCAATCGAGAGATCAAGTCCGGCAGTCACGTTCACCAGGATACCCTGTGCTCCGGAAATATTGATGTCTTCCAGCAGTGGCGACGAGATCGCGGCCTGCGCCGCTTCCTTGGCACGATTTTCACCGCTCGCGGTTCCGGTACCCATCATCGCCATGCCCATTTCCGACATAACCGTACGCACGTCGGCAAAATCGACATTAATAAGACCCGGGCAGGTGATCAGCTCGGCAATACCCTGCACTGCACCACGCAATACGTCGTTCGCCTTTTCGAACACTTCCAGCAACGAAGTATCCTTGCCGAGCACCGGCATCAACTTGTCATTCGGAATGGTAATCAACGAATCGACCACGTTAGCCAGTTCCTTGATCCCCTGGTCCGCCTGCGACATACGCTTGCTGCGCTCGAAACCAAACGGTTTGGTAACAACAGCGACGGTTAGAATGCCCATTTCCTTCGCAATCTGAGCAATGACCGGAGCAGCACCCGTACCGGTACCACCGCCCATACCCGCGGTCACGAACAGCATGTTGGAGCCTTCGATAGCCTCCTGAATGCGCTCACGATCTTCGAGCGCCGCCTGGCGACCGATGCCCGGATCGGCACCCGCTCCGAGGCCCTTGGTAATACCGGCTCCGATTTGCATCGTGGTGCGCAACTCCATCTTCTTGAGCGCCTGGATGTCAGTGTTGAGGCAAATGTACTCGACGCCTTCGATACCCGCCGAAACCATGTGCTGTACGGCGTTACCGCCACCTCCACCGACACCAATGACCTTGATTACCGGGTCGTTGGAGTGTGAATCCATCAGTTCAAACATTTTAATGTCTCCTCTTGCATTATTTAAAAATTACCCTGAAACCAGCTTCTCATCCTTGCGAGCAGGCCGGCTTCATTTTGAGAGTCCAGTTGATAACCGGACATACCGGACTGCTGTTTGTTTCCAAACAACAACAATCCGACACCTGTTGCATGTATCGGATTGCGAACCACGTCGACCAATCCCGTTACATACTGTGGATAACCCAATCGTACCGGCATGTGGAAGATCTCTTCCGCCAGTTCAATCACGCCTTCCATTTTCGAACTGCCGCCGGTCAACACGATTCCGGCGGCACAAATTTCTTCAAAACCACTGCGGCGCAATTCGGCCTGCACCAGGCTTAACAATTCCTCGTAACGCGGTTCCACGACTTCGGCCAGTGTCTGGCGCGCAAGGCGGCGTGGCTCGCGGTCACCAACACTGGGTACCTCGATGGTTTCCTCGTCCGTCGCCAGCTGACGCAGCGCACAGGCATAACGAATCTTCAGATCGTTGGCATACTGGGTGGGGGTGCGCAGTGCGACAGCAATATCATTAGTCACCTGGTCACCGGCTATGGGAATGACCGCGGTATGGCGGATCGCCCCATCGGAGAAGACCGCGATGTCCGTGGTGCCGCCACCGATATCGACGAGACAGACGCCCAGCTCTCTTTCATCCTCGGTCAGCACGGCGCTCGACGAAGCCAGTTGTTCGAGAATGACGTCATCGACATCAAGGCCGCAGCGACGTACGCACTTGATGATGTTCTGCGCGGCACTCACCGCCCCCGTTACCAGGTGCACCTTGGCTTCAAGGCGGACACCGGACATGCTGATCGGGTCACGAATGCCCTCTGAGCTGTCGATAATGAACTCCTGCGGCAGCACATGCAGGATGCGCTGGTCAGCTGGAATCGCGACCGCCTTGGCGGCTTCGATCACTCGGGCCACATCGGCCGTGGTGACTTCCTTTTCCTTGATCGCCACAATGCCGTGGGAATTGATACTACGGATATGGCTGCCGGCGATGCCTGCGTAAACCGAGCGGATCTGACAACCCGCCATCAGCTCCGCCTCTTCCACCGCGCGTTGAATCGATTGCACCGTGGATTCGATATTGACCACGACACCTTTCTTCAGACCGCGCGATGGTTGCGTACCGATGCCGATAATTTCGATATCACCTTCAACCGTCACTTCGCCAACGATAGCGACCACTTTGGAAGTGCCGATATCGAGCCCGACGATCAGGTTTCCAGACGTCTTTTTAGACATTACTATTACTCCAGATTGACGCCTTGTCGCTACCCTGTAGCGCCTCTTTTTTCCAGGCCACGGCAAAACCGTTGCTGTATCGCAGATCCAGTCGCTCGATCTGTTCCCGACGCGGCAGAATCTGCTGTTGGTAAATGCTCACCAGTCGATCGATCTTGTAGTCAATGGCGTCGCGCCCAAGTTTGATTTGCAAACCATTGATTAACTCGACATTGAAAGCGCCACGACTATCAACCCGCAACGCCACCAGACGCTCATCGACGCTTTCAAAGCGCGCCTGCAGACGGTAAAACTCGCGCAGCACCCAGTCCGGCTGATGGTTGACTGCATTTACTAACGGCAGATGGGGAAAATCACTACTGTCGGCCTGATAAATTGTGGCCCGGTCGCTCAACAGGTGCCTGTCATCCCAGCGCGCAACCGGCTTTCTTTCGTAAATCACGACGCGTAAGCGGTCAGGCCAGATACGGCGTACCGAGACTGCTTCGGTCCAGGGGCTCGCCTTGATCGATTGCTGCAACTGGTGGATATCTAGTGAAAAGAATCCCTGCCCGATGTATTTTTCCAGCGCTGCTTCGACTTTGCGTTGATCGAGGTTCGCGAAATTACCCTGCAACTGGATACTGCGAATTGGCAGCATCTGCTCCGCCTCGGCGAGATAATTTGCCGCGACGATTAGCGGTATTAACAGAAAACCCCAGTTCCAGGACTTGCGCCAACGCAACGAGGTCGATGGCTTCGCTGTTACATTACGCTTTGCCTGA
>Ga0316193_10000376_pt1 | contig 27220 bp, 27 predicted proteins | sample MerIslsedime2_MG_FD_207735 | JGI IMG/M metagenome (GOLD analysis project Ga0316193, IMG submission 207735) | Coastal sediment microbial communities from Maine, United States - Merrow Island sediment 2 | ecosystem: Environmental > Aquatic > Marine > Coastal > Sediment | place: USA: Maine... | reverse complement strand
TCGGGCTGCGCACGCGGTTGAGGATCACTTGGGACACGGCAATTTGCCCACGCTCGGGTTCGCCACGCGCCTCGAAATAGATGGCCGTGGCGAGACAGCGCCGCTCGCGGTCTTCGAACTCTGCCTGCGTCTCGCCCTGATAACGGAAATTCAGCGCTTCTTCCGACGGCTGATAGGCGATATCGCGCGGATCGGGCCGGAACGCATCGACCTGAAAGTCTTCGCTAAAGGGCGAAGAATAGTTGGCGTTCATGAACAGTGAGCCCTGGGGACTGCGCCGCTCGGGAACCATCAATGCCATTTTGGTCGTGTTGGTCTCGGCGCGATCGCCCTTAGCGTCGCGGTCAATGTCGTCGATGGTCCTGGAAAGACTGACCGGGCCTGCATGGCTCGCCGTGATCAAAGGCCTACCAGGACGAAAACCATTCTTCACCGGATGTGTCACGCTGCCTGCGACAGCGAAGCGGTCGGCGCGCGGGCCCTTGCCGGAGGCATAAAAGAGCCGGGCTGCGGCGATGGAAACGTTACTGGGCGCGGAGGCGGCATTGCTCCGTTCAACGGTGGAAACGGTGCCTGGTGCGGGGAGGAAAAGCTCGACTTCTGCGCCGAACAGGCTGCCGGACGCCATCGCATACCCAACACCAATGAGGGGGAGTGGCACAAGCATCGCAGCGGCGCACCACATCCGACGAAACGAGCGTCGGCCCATTTTCCCTCCAAATCCCCGCACGGAAGACTGATCGGTCTAGCCGCGCAAGTCCCCGATAAATCCCAACCCTAGCGTAACGTGTCACACGACCCGCTCGTTCCAGGGCGTCCCCAGAATTCCAAGCCATCTCGTAGGAAGAAAGCCGACAGACCGTCAGCCCAAAAACCCCCCACCGGATCGTGCCCGGAACCCCGTAATCTGCCTTAACAGCTGCCCCATAACTTAGAGCAAATTGTGTTGGTCGGCAACGGCTGCCTATTTCGACGGCAAAGGGCTAACGATCCGTTAGCGCGGGGCTTTCAGAGCCGCCTGGGCGGCAGCAAGGCGCGCAACAGGGACACGGTAGGGAGAGCAGGACACGTAGCTGAGGCCAATTTCCTCACAAAATCCAATGGTTTCCGGGTCACCGCCATGCTCGCCGCAAATCCCGATCTTGAGGTCTTTACGGACTGCGCGTCCCCGCTCTACGCCTATTTTCATGAGTTCGCCGACGGCACTATCGAGCGTCATAAAGGGATCATGGTGAATAATTCCCTTATCTGCGTATTCCCCTAGAAATCGCCCGGCATCGTCCCGGCTGAGACCAAATGTCGTCTGCGTTAAGTCATTGGTACCAAACGAGAAAAACTCCGCCGTCTCGGCAATTTCATTCGCCACGAGGCACGCGCGAGGCAGCTCAATCATAGAGCCGACTTGATACGCGACACTTGTCTCGCACTGTTTCTCCACAGCGCGCGCCGTTACTGTGATGCGCTCCTTGATGATGTCGAGCTCCCGCCTGGTGGCGATAAGCGGCACCATGATCTCGGGCCGGACCCGATCATGGAGTTCCTTGCCTGCATCGATGGCCGCTTCGAAAATCGCGCGGGCCTGCATGTCGATAATTTCGGGATATGTCACGAGAAGCCGCGCGCCGCGCTGGCCGAGCATGGGATTGAACTCGCTCAAGACGCCGATGCGCCGCTTCAGGTGCGCGACGCTCACCCCCATAGCCTCGGCCACACCTTCAATCGCATCATCTTCGCTTGGGAGAAACTCGTGCAGCGGTGGATCGAAGAGCCGAATGGTGACGGGCGCGCCCGCCATGATCTCAAACAGCTCGATGAAGTCCTGACGTTGAGCGGGGAGCAGTTCGGCAAGCGCGGCGCGACGGTTTTCCTTTGTCTCGGCGAGAATCATCTCTCGCATCGCCACAATGCGATTGTCCTGGAAGAACATATGCTCGGTGCGGCACAGGCCGATGCCCTCGGCTCCGAAATCGCGCGCTTGCCGCGCATCGGCAGGCGTATCCGCGTTGGCGCGGACTTCCATACGCCGAAAGCCGTCGGCCCATTCCATGAGGGTAGCGAAATCCGAAGACAGCTCGGGTTGGCGCATGGTCACGCGACCCTCAATGAGTTTTCCGGAAGAGCCGTCGATGGTGACGATATCGCCCTTGCGCAGCGTGATGCCACCGGCTTCAAGCGTCTCGCATTCGAGATCGATATGGGCAGCGGCGGCACCGGCGACGCATGGCCGCCCCATGCCCCGCGCAACCACGGCCGCATGGCTCGTCATACCACCACGTGTGGTGACGACGCCCACGGCCGCGTGCATGCCTTGGACATCTTCCGGTGAGGTTTCGATACGGGCGAGGATCACCGTATGGCCCTGTGCCTTCAAGTGAACCGCCTCATCCGCATCGAAAACAATCTCACCGGATGCCGCCCCAGGGGAGGCCGGCAGGCCCTTCGCAAGCACGACCATCGGCGCATTGAGATCGAGCGTGGGATGCAAGAGCTGGTCGAGTTGTGCAGGGTTGAGACTCAGCACTGCTTCTTCGCGCGTGATGATGCCCTCCTCAGCCATGTCGACCGCGATCTTCAGCCCCGCTTGCGTCGAGCGCTTTCCGGCCCGGGTCTGCAGCATGAAGAGCCGACCCTCCTCAATCGTGAATTCGATGTCCTGAAGGTCGCGGAAATGGGTCTCCAAAGCGGAGCATGCCGCCTTCAGTTCGGCAAAGGCCTCAGGCATCAGCGCTTCGAGCGAAGGCTTGTCGCTCCCACTGGCGGCGCTCTCTTTGATCGTGAGCGGCTGCGGCGTCCGCAACCCCGCCACCACGTCCTCGCCTTGCGCGTTCAGCAAAAACTCGCCGAACAGGTCGTTGGCGCCCGTCGATGGATTGCGCGTAAAGACAACGCCTGTCGCACTGTTATTGCCCTTGTTGCCGAACACCATCGTCTGGACAGTGACGGCGGTGCCCCAATCGTCGGGAATATCGTGGAGGCGCCGATAGGCGATCGCGCGCGCGTTCTGCCACGACCCGAACACGGCTGAGATCGCCCCCCAAAGCTGCTCGCGCAAATCCTGCGGGAACGGTGTCTCGAGTTCTTTTTCGATCAGGTCCTTGTAGCGAGCGATGATCTCGGCCCAGTCGTCTGCCCCAAGTTCCGGATCGAGCTCGAAGCCTTTCAGAGCCTTGTAGTTCTCCAAAATCTCTTCGAATAGGCCATGGTCGAGCCCAAGCACCACATCGGCATACATCTGAATGAAGCGCCGATAGGTGTCGAAGGCGAAGCGGCGGTCTCCCGTGCGCCGCACCACACCCTCAACTGTTGCATCGTTCAGGCCGAGATTGAGGACAGTGTCCATCATGCCGGGCATGGACGCGCGGGCGCCTGAACGCACGGACACGAGAAGCGGGTGATCCAAATCGCCAAAACGCGCGCCCGTCGTCGCGGCCATTTCGTCCAAAGCCGCATCCAGCATCGGCTTCAACTTGTCAGGCAAGCTGCGGCCCTGTTCGTAATAGGCCGCGCAAACATCGGTGGAGATTGTGAACCCGGGTGGAACAGACAGCCCGATGCGCGACATCTCGGCCAGATTCGCGCCCTTGCCGCCGAGACGATCCTTGTCCTCAGCAGAGCCGTCGGTGTGCGCACCACCGAAGCTGAACACCCATTGGGGTGTCGTTCCCGCCTGCCCGACCTCGCCCATTCTTCGGTCCTCAATTGCCCGCCCTGCGGCTCCCCTTTTACGCGGTGCGCGCATGCCAGACAAACCGGCAGCCATGCGATCCGTTTAAGCCCAACACTAAGGCTGAGTGGGGCGCTGCGATTTCGCCTTCCAATGGGCCAGAAAATCCCCGCCCGGAATGACCGAGGCATCGAGCGGAGCGCTCACACCATAGGCCCATGCGATTAACTGGCCCCCACCCGAAAGTGCCACGGAAAGCGGCGCGCGTATGAAATCGGGGCCACCATCTTCATAGTCATCGAGCGCAGCGATGAGCCCTTTGTCCGGCTTCAAGGCAAACACATCACCGACAATGGTGCCGCTCGCGGTTGCATCAAAGAAAGCGGCCGGATACCAGCCCATGTCGTAGAGAAGGCCGGGCACACGCGCCTCGCCGATGAGACGGGCTTGGCTCTCGAGATGCCGCGCCATGGGATGGTCATACCCAGCCCGCAGCGAGCCGTAGACGAAGATGTGCTCGGGCTCGCTCATTCAGGAAGATCGATAAATCCGTTCTCACCCATCTGCCAAAATGGATTGTGGGCAACTTCGAAAGCATGGCCGTCCATATCGGCGAAGCAACCGCCATCACCGCCCCAAAACGTCTTCTCGGCAGGCTTTAAGATGCTCGTGCCAGCAGTCTTGGCCGTCGCCATCATGGCATCCACTTCCGCCTCGCTCGCATAGTTCATCGCAACCGCGGTGCCGCCATTGCCAGTCCAAAGATCGCCGGCCTTGGTGTCCTCTGTGAGCGCGTCCCGTCCGAACAGGCCGAGCACAACGCAGCCGGCACGCATGAACGTGACGGCGTCCCGACTTTCGCTCGATCGTTTAAAGCCGAGCCGCTCATAAAAGGCCGTGGCAGCGGTGATATCCGCAACACCGAGCGTGATCATGCTGATATGCGGCGGCATCCCTACGCTCCAGCGATTTTGGAGAATTCGGCGACGGTTTTCGTTGTGCTGCGAATACGATTCAGAAGCCGCAAACGGTTCTCGCGCAATTTGGGCTCGTCGGCATTGACCGTGACGGAATCAAAGAAGGCGTCAACGGGCGCTCTGAGTTTTGCCATGGCGCCCATCGCCGCTTCGAAATCTTCCGCCTCGACGGCCTTCGCTGCGGCCATCTCGACATCGTCAACGGCCTTCGCCAGCGCTTTTTCTTCTGCCGCTTCGAGGAGCTTAGGATCGGGCGCATCGCCGAACGACTTGCCGTCCTTCTTCTCCTCGATACGCAGGATGTTCGCCGCGCGCTTCGTGCCGGCCAGCAAGTTTGCGCCGTCTTCGGTGTCGAGGAACCGCCCAAGCGCTTCAATGCGGCGAACGGCCATCAAGAGATCGTCGCCCCCAAGAGCGAACACCGCATCCACCAAATCGTGCCGTGCGCCCTGATCGCGCAGATAGACTTTGAGCCGGTCGGCGAAGAAGGACAGGAGGTCGCTTAGAATTTCTTGCTCATCACCGACGGTCACACCATCGATCAGGTGCTGACCCAACGAAGTGTGAGACGCGCCGCGTAGCGGGAGACGCACACCATTTTCCAACACGATACGGATCACGCCGAGCGCCGCACGCCGCAAGGCATAAGGATCTTTGGAGCCGGTGGGCTTTTCATCGATGGCCCAGAAGCCTGTCAGCGTGTCGAGCTTATCGGCGAGCGCCAAGGCAATCGAGACCGGCTCGCGGGGCACTTCGTCCGCAGGCCCCACGGGCTTGTAGTGCGCGGCAATGGCATTCGCGACCGCCGGACGTTCCTTTTGGTCGAGCGCGTAATAGCGGCCCATGACGCCTTGAAGCTCAGGAAATTCACCGACCATATCGCTGACAAGATCCGTCTTAGCGAGATAGCCCGCACGCTCTGCATCCTCCGCGTCGGCGCCAACGATTGGGGCCAATTCCCGCGCGAGCTTGAAGATGCGCTGCACACGCTCATATTGCGTGCCGAGTTTTTCGTGGAACGTGATGTCCTTCAGCTTGGGCACACGGGCTTCGAGCGAAACCTTTCGGTCTTGGTCGAAGAAGAATTTGGCATCCGCGAGCCGCGCAGCGATCACGCGCTCATTGCCTTGGGTAATGGCCGTACCGCTGTCTTCCGCCTCCAAATTCGCAACCAGCACGAAGCGGTTGGCGAGATCATCGCCCTTGCTCACTGAGAAGCACTTCTGATGCGCCTTCATTGAGGTGGCAAGCACTTCGGGCGGGACGCTTAAAAAGGTCTCATCGAAGCTGCCTAAGAGCGGGACAGGCCATTCGGTCAGCCCGGCGTTTTCAGCAAGAAGCGCCTCGTCCTCTATAAGCGAGAACCCGTGCTCTCCCGCGCAGGCCCGTGCCATCTCCAGAATGCGGCTTGCCCGTTCATCGCCATCGAGAATGACAAAGGCTTTCCGAAGCTTTGCCTCATAATCCGCGAAGCTCTTCACGGTGAGTTCTTTCGGCGCCATGAAACGATGGCCGCGCGTGACATTGCCGCTCGTAATTCCCTCGATTTCGAAGTCGATAATTTTGCCGTCGAGGAGACACAAGATGGCGTGCAACGGACGCACCCAGCGCAGTTTTCCAGCACCCCAACGCATGGCTTTTTGCCAAGGGAAATTCTGCACGATCTCCGGCACGATCGCAGCGATCACATCAGCCGTGTCGCGTCCCGGCTTTTCGATCAGCGCCACATAATAGCTGCTTTTTTTATCTTCGCGGATCTCCGCCTCTTCGACCGAGGCAAGGCCGGCGGACTTCAGAAAGCCTCCGATGGCTTGCTCGGGTGCACCGAGGCGCGGGCCTTTGCGTTCGTCGCGCACATCGGGCGAGCGTTTGGGCAAGCCGCCCACGACCACTGTCAGGCGGCGCGGTGTGGCGAAGGTCTTGATCTCTTCGAAATCGAGACTGGCGGCTTTCAGCTTCTCTTGCATGAGACGCGCGAGGTCGGCCCGCGCGCGCGGCTGCATGCGCGCCGGGATTTCTTCAGAGAAAAATTCGAGTAGGAGTTCGGCCATCGTGCTCACGCCCCGCCCGCGTCCGTCTTGAGCCAGGCAGCGCAGCACGCCTTGGCAAGATCGCGCACGCGCAAGATATAGGCCTGACGCTCGGTCACGGAGATCACGCCACGCGCCTCCAGCAGATTGAAGACATGCGAGGCTTTGATGGCCTGGTCGTAGGCTGGCAGCACCATCAGATGCCGTTCGCCATTCTCACCTGCATCCAGCAGCGCCATGCACTCAGCCTCTGCGTCACGGAAATGCTCGAACAGCTTTGCTGAATTGGCATGCTCGAAATTGTGGCGCGAATATTCCTGCTCGGCTTGGAGGAAAATGTCGCCATAGGTGACCTTGCTCGCACCTTCGCCGCCGTTGAAGTTGAGATCGTAGACATTGTCTACGCCCTGCACATACATGGCCAGGCGTTCTAGGCCGTAAGTCAGTTCGCCCGAGACCGGATTGCAGTCGAAGCCACCGACTTGCTGGAAATAGGTGAACTGCGACACTTCCATGCCATCGCACCAGACTTCCCAGCCGAGCCCCCAAGCACCGAGCGTGGGACTCTCCCAATCGTCCTCCACAAAGCGGATGTCATGGTTCTTGGGGTCGATGCCGATAGCCGAAAGGCTCTCAAGATAGAGGTCCTGAATGTCGTCGGGCGATGGCTTTAGAATGACCTGGAACTGATAATAGTGTTGCAGCCGGTTCGGGTTCTCGCCATAGCGTCCGTCCTTGGGGCGCCGCGAGGGCTGGACATAGGCCGCACGCCAGGGCTTCGGCCCCAGTGAACGCAGCGTCGTTGCCGGATGAAATGTGCCCGCGCCGATTTCCATGTCGTAGGGCTGTAGAATTACGCAGCCCTGGCCAGCCCAAAACCGCTGGAGCCTCATGATGAGGTCTTGGAAGGACGGCGCGCTTGGCCCTGCCAAAGACGACGACCTTGGCTGGACCTTCGCCAGAGACTCGGCCTTTTCCGGAGATTTCGCGTGTTTGGACATGTTCGATTCGTGGCAGGCGGAATTGCTGGCGCACGCTATTTCGTTGCGGACGACAATGGAACCCATAGAAGAACGGCGCGTCCCAAAGGGTAACGACCGGGGACGGCCTTAGCGGGGCTCTTTGGGACGGTAAATGCCTGTCGCTGGGTCCTGTTCCAGCTGCACCGCGCTGTCGATATCGCGCCTCTCCATGGCTTCCTCGGCCTTCCGCAAGTCCGAAACGATGCGCTCTTGCTCTTTTTTCAGATAGCGCCGGACCAGCAGAAGGCCCGCACCAATGGCAGCGATAAGAAGAACTTGCGGCATTGCATCGCTCTACGATCTAAGTCGTTCTACACTTTAAGTCGTTCTACAATTCAAGTCGCTCTACAATCCAAATCGTGACCAGAGGGCGCGAGCCTCGATCGCGGAAATGACGTCCGCAGCGAAGCCTTGCGGCCATCGGCTGAAATCGAAGCCGCCCGAACCGGCCGACACGGCCTTCTTGCCCCGGCGAAACCAAGACGTCGACGGTGCGACCAGCTTGAAGCGGACATCTTCGCCAAAGACTTCCCGCATCTTGGTCCGCAAATCTGAAAGACCATCGATGAGGCCGCGCTCAAGCGCGCCCTGGCCGGTCCAGAACTCGCCAGTGAACAAGTCCTTGTCTGCTTTTGTCAGCTTGTCGCCCCGGCGGGCCTTGACCATGTCGATAAAGGCCTTGTGAATGTCGAGCTGGAGCGCCTTGATGCGCTTCACATCGCCAGGCTTCTCCGGCAGGAACGGATCGAGCGTGTCTTTGTTGTTGCCAGCGGTATAGACGCGCCGCTCCACGCCGACTTTCTCTAGAAGACCAGGGAAGCCAAAGCCTGCACTAATCACCCCGATTGACCCGACAATCGAACAATCGTCCGCGTAAATTTCATCGCCCGCGAGCGCCAACATGTAACCGCCCGAGGCTGCCACATCCTCGGCGAAGACATAGACCTTGAGGTCCTTCTCTTCGGCAAGGGCGCGGATCCGCTTGAAGATGAGTGTGGACTGGACGGGGGCACCGCCAGGCGAATTGATCTGAATAGCAACCGCCTCAGCTCGGCGCATGGAAAACGCCTTATCGATCGACGCCGCGACCGTCGATAGGGTAAGCCCCTGTTTGAAAACCGAATTGACACCAATGGGGCCACTGAAGCGCAGCACCGGCACGAGCGGGCGGGACTTCGTCCAACTCTTCGGGAGGAACGACTTCACTAACGTCACAAAACCATTGTCACTCATTCTCTCACCGTATCGTCAGACCAATTCAGATCAAGGGGAACCCTTTAGATCGGGATCAAAAAAGGCCAGACCGGGGCAGAGACTCGGGCTATCGTCTCTGGACACGAACAGGGGTTCTTGCATGAACGCCCTCTGTTAACGCCGCAGCGTGATCGGACATGAGTCTGCTCGAATCGAATGCTAGGTGCTGGTGATGGGGCAGAACTTTGCGACCGCTTCGACGTGCGGGGCTGGTTCCGACACGCCGTCAGACCGTGAGACGTCTTGAGGAGAAGCTCTCGATGAAGAAATTGGCGATCCTGGCGATCTCGACCGGTGCCTTTGCATTGCTGTTTACAACAGCGGTGCCTCAACCTGCCGATGCCGGCTGGCGCCGCAAGGCCGTGCGCCACGGCTACTACGTGCCACGCGCGCGGGTCTATGTGGCGCCGCGATACGGTTATTACACGCCTCGGCGTTGCAAGCGTACTCGCTATGGCTGCGGCGCATACCCGTATGCTTACTATCCGTATTGGCGCAAGCGGACCTGGGGCGGCTGGTAATAACGGACCCGCCATCTAGAGCCTGAGCATGAAGGCTCGGTCCAAACCGACTCGCCGTCCAAATCGCCATGAGATGCCAACAAGAGCCTCTCTCAACGATGGGCCGGCCCGTTGCTTTTCCGCTGAACCGTGTTTTTGCGCTGAACCGTCCATGAATGGGCGCCTCATCCTGGGTTCAGCGACGACCTCCCAGAACAGCTTCCGAAGACAGAGGAGTTGGACCGGCGCGGTAGCGCCAAATTGGAGGTCAGAGACATGCTGAAGACGACACTCCTCGCGGCGGCCGCCGTCGTGGCTTTCGGGGCAACGACGGCCTATGCGGCAGGCGCCGCCGGCACCGATGGCCCAGGTCATCGGGTTGGTCATGGCGGAGCCTATGAGGTGGGCTATCGCGGCGGACCCTACACGCCACCTTATGGCGCCCCTCGGCACGGGCACAGCTGGAAAAACAAGTACCATCGTTACGGGCCGGCCTGGTTTGACTATCGCGGACGCCCCTACTGCCATTACGAGCCGCGAAAGGTCCGCATCAAGGTCTGGGACCGGCGCGGCAATCCCTATCGCAAATGGGTTTGGAAGGACGTGAAGGTCTGCGCGTGACGCCAGCCTTCCCCGCACCGCGCAATTCTCTTGTGCGTGATGCAAGCCTTCCGCGCCCGGGAGCTCTCCCTAGACCCGGGCAGCCCTTCTTTCGAGAGCCAACTCGTAAGATCGGGCGTTCTAATCCTGAGAGACGACGCCGGCGTTTTTCGACGTCCCAAGGAAAAGTCCCGCCCCGCCTCTGAGCACCGCTTCCGCTTCCTCTGTGTACGATCCGCCAACCTCATGCAGGACGAGCCCTTGCAGTAGCCGCACCTTGGCACGGCTATTCTTCCGGCCATGGATGATGACCCGGCTTGCAGGCACGCCCTCTTTGGGGAAGAGCGGGTAGACCGCAAGATCGCCGAACCGGTCCTGAAGGAGATCAAAGAGCACTCCAAGACAGTCGGCCCTATGGATCAGGGTGATTGTCCCTCTTGGCGCCGTATGGGTCGTCAGGAAACGGACCCAGCGCTCCAGTTCGCCATTGGGCATCACATGCGCGGTGGCACGGGCGGTATCGGGGGTGGCACGCACGGAACCTGCGGCATAAAAGGGCGGATTGGCCATAACATGGTCGTAGCCTTCGCGGATGAGCCCCGCCTCGCTCAGGGCCCTCGCGGGCGCGGAGAGATCGGCTGTTACCGCCCGGAAATGACTGGCCAACCCGTTACGCGCGGCATTCTTGACAGCAAGGTCACACTGGTTCGCGTCAATCTCGACGGCGGTGAGCGTCACACCTGAAACCCTTGCCAGGACGCATAGGCCGCCGGTGCCGGCACCGGCGCCCGCATCCAGCACAGCCTCGCCGGTTTGCGCAGGAACAGCAGCGGCAAGAAAGACAGCATCGCTCCCGCCACGATGGCCCCCTGTTCGCTGAACGATTTCGAGGCGCCCACCCAGAAACGCATCTGCGCTCGTGCCCGGCCGGTCAGGCTGATCAGGATTTGGCTTTGCGTTCGAGATCATTGCCGACACCAGCCTCGGTAAGCAGGGTGCGCGCACGATCAACGGCTCCCTCCTCGACCAGTACACGTTGCGGGAGGATGCCAATAGACCCTTCCATGACGCTCATATTCGTATCAAGGACGATGAACTCAATTCCGGCCTCTTTGAGCAGCGCGCTGACGAAAGACAACAGCACAGGGTCGTTTGACCGTAACAATTCCTTCATTGCAGACTATGCCTCCGCCGACCTTAGTGTCGTGACCTTGACTAGGGTCCACCTGCAAAACGCGTGCTATAAGCCCCGTTGATGGAGGAAACTGAAGCCCCCTTACCCTTAAGAGGAGACTTACCCTTGGGCGTCGTCGTCAAGCTCTCTGGCCCGCGCGAACCCAGCGCGAGCCTTGCCCCGCTCTTCGCGCTTGTCGAGGAGGACATGGCTCATGTCAACCAGATCATCCTGGACAAGGCGCGATCCAATGTCGACCTAATCCCAGAACTTGCGCGGCATCTGATCGATTCGGGGGGCAAGCGTCTACGCCCCATGCTGACCATCGCCGCCGCCAAACTTTGCGGCTATGAGGGCGAGGGCCATGTGCAGCTCGCAGGCTCCGTGGAATTCATGCACACCGCCACGTTGCTGCATGACGATGTGGTCGACGAGAGCAGCATGCGCCGGGGCAAGACCACGGCCCGGCTTCTTTGGGGCAACGAAGCGAGCGTGCTCGTCGGCGACTATCTCCTCGGCCAAGCCTTCAAGATGATGGTTGACGTCGGCTCCCTGGGTGCTTTGCGAATTCTGTCGAACGCGGCCGCCGTGATCGCCGAGGGTGAAGTGATGCAGCTCATCACGGCCAACAACACCGAAACGACGGAAGACGACTATCTCGCGGTTATCGAAGCCAAGACCGCCGCGCTATTCGCGGCGGCGGCGGAAGTGGGCGCGGTCATTGCCGAACGCCCCAAATCTGAAGCGGCGGCCTTGCGGTCCTTTGGGCGCAATCTTGGGGTGGCGTTCCAGCTCGTGGACGATGCGCTCGATTATTCAGGCGAGCAATCGAAGCTCGGCAAAAGCGTCGGCGATGATTTCCGCGACGGAAAGATCACCCTTCCTGTGGTGCTGAGCTACCGGCGCGGCAATACGGAAGAGCGCGCTTTCTGGGAACGCACGCTCAAGGAGGGAGAAAATGGCGAGGACGATCTCGAGCAGGCTTTCGCGCTGATCTGTAAGCACAACGCATTGGCCGATACGATGAAGCGATCGCGCCATTACGGTGCGATCGCCCGCGATGCGCTGGCCATTTTCCCTGAAAATCAAATCAAGGCGGCGCTGCTGGGGGCCATCGAATTTTCTGTGGACCGGCCCTATTAAGCGCTGGCACGCGGCGCTCAGGCCCAGATTTCAACCAGTCATTTTCAACCAGTCTTGGGCGCTTCCAGCGTACTGGCGGTGATCCACCAGTCCGGCTGCAGTCCAGCCAGCACGATCGAGGCGCGCAATGCCTCGCGAGGTGTGGCGAAGAGGGCAAAACAGGTGGCCCCGCTCCCCGAAAGCCGAACCAGCCGTACACCTTCAAGTGAGGACAAGACCGACAGGACTTGGGTTACTTCCGGGGCGAGGCTCTTTGCGGGAGGCTCAAGATCGTTGCCTCGGGCTGAGGCATACGCAATAAGAGCCTCGAAGTGTCCGGCGAAGTCGGGGGGCGGTGGCGGCTCTGGCGCCGCAGCGAGTGGGCTCGCGCTGAGAGCGCGATAGACCGCTGACGTTGCAAGCGCCACCCCGGGATTGGCGAGCACGACGCCGCATTTAGGAAAGCCCGAGACGGGCTCTACGATTTCACCGCGGCCCGTCATCAGCGCCGGGACACTGCGCAGACAAACGGCCACGTCGGAGCCGAGACCTGGCGCGAGCGCCTCCGCATCGCCCCAGTCGAAGGACCCATCGCAGGACTGCGCGATCAGCCGCAAAGCGGCCGCAGCATCGGCCGAGCCACCGCCAAGTCCAGCGGCAACGGGAAGCGTCTTCACCAGGCGAAAGTGTCCCTGCACCAGACCTGGTATCCGCGCATTCACGGCGCGTGCGGCGTTTAGAATGAGATTAGGGCCCTGCAGCCCGGACCCGAACGGCCCATCGATATCAAGCGTGGGGAACCCATCTGCAAGGCCGATGCCGTCTTGTGGAGCGAATTCGACACTATCGCCAACGCCTGCGAACGCGACCAGGCTCCGCAACTCATGGAACCCGTCGGCGCGCCGCCCCAGGACCTCAAGGGTGAGGTTGAGCTTCGCCCAAGCGATCTGGCGAAAAGCACTTTCTCGAATTGGCATATCGCGAAGGTGAGTATCGCGAAGCAGGATTTATTGCGAGGTCTTCTGTTTGGATTGGCCCGTTCCGGCGGCAGCCTTGGACGCGCTGGACGCCGCCTTGGTCGCGCTTTCTTCCTCCAGTCCAGAGGCGATCTTCTTGTCGATCGTCGCGCGTAACTCGTCATCGGGTTTGAGAGACAGGGCCTGTTGCCACTGATACTTGGCCTCCAGCTGGCGCCCCACGCGCCAATAGGCATCGCCCAAATGGTCGTTGATGATGGGATCGTCCGGCCGGAGTTCCACAGCACGCTCAAGATATTTCACCGCCTCTGGCATGTTCCCAAGCCGGTAGTGCGCCCAGCCCAGACTATCGACATAGTAGCCATCGTCCGGCTTCAACTTCACGGCCTTACGGATGTAGTCCATGGCCTGTTTCAGGTTGAGGCCCTGATCGACCCAGGAGTAGCCGAGATAGTTCAGGACGAGCGACTCGTCCGGATTCAATTCGAGGGCCTTGTTGAAATCCGCCTCGGCGGCCGGCCAGTCCTTCAGCCGCTCATTACACACGCCGCGCGAATAGAAGAGCGCCCAGTTCTGTTTGGTCGGCTCGTCCAGAAGTTCTACCGCACGCGAATAATAGCTACGCGCTTCGTCGTAGCGTTCCTTGGTCCGCAGAACATTCCCAAGCGCATCCAAGGGCCGGATGTCCTCAGGGTTCTTGACGATAATTTCTTCCAGAAGAGCCTTTGCCTCGTCGGTCTTCTCAAGCGAGTTGAGCGCAAACGCCTTCTGAATCTGCACACTGACCCAGAGCGGCGACGATTCGGGGATGTTGTCGAACGCGGCGATCTCTGCATCGTATTTCTTGGCCGAGGAATAGGCCTCCGCCAATGCCACTTGCGCCAAGGGAAAATCGGGCTTCAAGAGAAGCGCGAATTTCAAGTAGACGATGCCCATATCAAGCCCGCCCTCGCCCGCTAGAGCATCACCGATACCGTAGAAAACCTCGGAAAGGCCCTCGTCAGGGGTGACGGCAATAAGGTCCGGCTTGTCGCCTTCCTCGATCTGCGCCAGCAAGGCCTCGGAGAGTGGGTGCGGCGCCGTCTTGGCGATATGCATCTTGATCGTGGCGATTGCCAAATCCCGATCGTTGCTATTCACCGAGTGGCGCGCGTAGGCATCCGCGATCCGCAGCGTCGCAGGGCTACGCTTGAACGCCTCTTCGTAGGACTTGCTCGCGAGCTGATGCCGACCAGCGACGTCGGCGATGAGCGCACGGTGGTAGCGCTGATAATATTGCGCCCAGTCCGCATTGCTTAAACTGTCGAGGGTCTTGAAGGCATCAGAATGTTTGCCCGCCGCTTCCTGAACCCAGGCGCGCGCCAGCGTTGAGGTGAGATCCGCAATGGGACCCTGACGCGCGGCGGCGAAATGTGTATCCGCCTTGTCGTAATCGCCACGCTTGAAGGCATCGATCCCGAGCAGGAACTGCGCGATCCGATGCGAGGGCTCGACCTTGACCAATACGTTTGCGAGTTCCGTGGCGCGGTCCCAGTGGCCCGACGCCGTTTCTAACAAGAAGGCCTGCTCGAGGATGACCTCGTTTTTGGGATCTGCGGCCAATGCGGTGGCGTAGAATTCCACCGCGGCGTCGGTGTCTTGATTTTGGCGTGCCACGCGACCGGAAAGATAACTGCCGAGAAGGGTGCTGGCATTCGGATCGCTCGGCTTCGACGGCATCACCTCCGAATAGGCAGCCGGCGCCGCAAAAATCGCGATAAGAAGTAGAGACCGCCACGCCCATTTACCCATCGGCCAGCTCTCGGCATTCGTCATGATGTCGGCTCGGCTATCCGCCGCCCTAAGCTTGTTGGTTCATCGATCAAGGCCAAGGTTAGGTCTTTTGCTCTGTCATGAAAACTATAATTGGAGGCAAAGGCGGCGCGTTTATGGCCCAACCGGCTGGCTGAAATGAGTATTTGGCAATGTTGCCGCAGCTACATATTGGCGTAGTTGGGCCCGTCGCCGCCTTCCGGCGTGACCCAGGTGATGTTCTGGGCCGGATCCTTCACGTCGCAGGTTTTGCAATGGACGCAATTCTGCGCGTTGATCTGAAAGCGCACCGAGCCGCCCTCTTCCACCACTTCGTAGACATTCGCCGGGCAATAACGCTGGGCCGGCTCGTCATATTCCGGCAGATTTTGCTCGATTGGCACTGCCGGGTCGGCAAGCGTCAAATGCACAGGCTCGTCTTCGTCATGGTTGGTATTGGACAAAAAAACCGACGACAAAATATCGAAGGTTAGCGTGTTGTCGGGCTTTGGATAGTCGATCGGTTTCGACTTTGCGGCGGTGTGTAAGCTCGCATAGTCCGGCTTCTTGTGCTTCAGCGTGTGGCCGAGGAAGGGAAGAATCGTGTTGAGCCACATGTCGATGCCACCCAACATGACGCCGAGCCGCGTGCCGAAACGCGACCAGAACGGTTTCACGTTACGGACCTTCTTCAGCTCCTTGGCCATCCCGCTTTCGTCGACGGCATTGATGTATTCCAAGAGCGTGTCCCGTGACCGGCCCATCCCGATCGCTTGAAACGCTGCTTCGGCCGCCATCATGCCCGACAGCATCGCGTTATGAGAGCCCTTGATGCGCGGCACATTCATAAAGCCTGCGGCGCATCCAATGATGGCCGCGCCTGGGAAGGCGAGCTGCGGAATGGCCTGCCAACCGCCTTCGGTCAGCGCGCGGGCGCCATAGGCAAGCCGCTTGCCGCCTTGGAGATGCTGAGCAATGCAAGGATGGGTTTTGGACCGCTGGAACTCTTTGAACGGATTGAGGTAGGGATTGGTGTAGTCGAGATGAACCACAAAGCCGACCGACACTAGGTTCTCACCGAAATGGTAGAGGAACGAGCCTCCTCCGGTCTTGTTGTCGAGCGGCCAGCCCATGGTGTGCTGAACAAGCCCCGGCTGGTGCTTGTCCGCCGGAATTTCCCATAGCTCTTTGAGGCCAATGCCGAATTTCTGCGTTCCGCTATCCTCATCGAGCGCATATTTCTTGATGAGCTGTTTGGTCAGTGAGCCGCGCGCGCCTTCTGCCAAGAACGTGTATTTGCCGGTGAGCGCCATGCCCGGTGTGTAGCTGTCCCTGTGGCTGCCATCGCGGGCAAGCCCAAGGTCGCCCGTGACCACGCCTTCGATCTCGCCGTCCGCGCCGATGATCGCCTCAGCCACCGCAATGCCAGGATAGACTTCGACGCCAAGCGCTTCGGCCTGCTCCCCGAGCCATTTGGTGAGGTTGCCGAGGCTCCCGGCATAACAGCCGTGATTGCTCATCAAGGGCGGCATGAACAGGTTGGGCAGACGAATTTCGCCCGCCTCGCCGAGATAATAGAAAACATCCTTCGAGACTTCGGTGGTGAGCGGTGCCCCCTGCTCGCGCCAATCCGGGATGAGCTTGTCGAGGCCTATGGGATCGATGACAGCGCCTGAGAGGATATGCGCACCGACCTCGGAGCCTTTTTCCAGGACGACCACGGAAATGTCCTTGTCCTTCTCGGCGGCGAGCTGTTTGAGCCTGATCGCCGCCGAAAGACCGGCCGGTCCTGCGCCCACGATCACCACATCGAACTCCATGGTCTCCCGTTCGACCTGATCGCTCATCTCAGCCCTTTCTCGTTCTTATGCCGCACCTACCCGCGCGCCTGGCAAATCGGTGCTAAACTTGCGTCAGTATTTCTTGCCGAGACAAATAGAGGATCGAACCGAGCATCGCAAATGAGCGAAGGGGAGGAAAAAACGGCCGCGAGCCTACTCGCCTGGTACGAGGCCATGGGCGTTGACGAGGCCATTGGGGACGCTCCCATCGATCGCTTTGCCGCCCAGCCTTCCGCGGAGCCGGACAAAACGGCGGCTCCAAAACGCGTGGCGCGTATACAACGGCCGAAAAGCCCAGCTGCGGCGACACGCCCTGCGCCTCCACCCGCCAGCGCCTCACCACCGTCGCTTGATGGTATAGAAACGCTCGCCCAGCTTGAAGAGGCGGTCTCCGCTTTCGAGGGCTGTGCTCTGAAGCGGACGGCGAAGACCACATGCTTTTCGCGCGGTAGCGATCAGGCGCGCATCCTGCTAATTGGAGAGGCGCCAGGCCGCGACGAAGACCTGCAAGGCAAGCCTTTCGTTGGGCGCGCAGGCAAGCTGCTCGACCGTATGCTCGGCACCATTGGGCTCAATGATGAGTCGGTCTACATCACCAACACGATCTATTGGCGGCCGCCGGGAAACCGCACGCCGACAGCGCAGGAGATTGCCGCTTGCGCGCCGTTTCTGGCCCGCCAAATAGAATTGCTTTCGCCGGATGTGATGGTGCTGCTTGGAGGCGCCGCGGCCAAATCCATCCTCGACACGACCGAGGGCATTATGCGGATGCGCGGCAAGTGGAAACTATACAAGGCGAAAGGCCGCGACATCCCAACGCTTGCAACGTTACATCCTGCCTATCTGCTTCGCAGCCCCGAGGCGAAGCGCTATGCCTGGCGAGACTTGCTGATGCTTGAAGCAAGGATTGCGGAAAAGCTGACGGACACCACATCGTGACCAGCGACATAGCGCGTTGAACCCGTGGCAAGACGAGACACGGAATTTACAAGGACACGAGACATGACCGCCCGTATCGACGAGACCCGCCTCTTCATCCCTGTGCGCGTCGCCGTGCTCACTATCTCCGACACCCGCACGCCAAAGACGGACAAGTCAGGGCCGCTGCTTGCCAAGATGATCCAGGAGGCGGGCCACACACTCGCCGACCGCGACGTGGCGCCCGACGACGAAAAGGCGATCCGCAAGACCGTCAAGAAATGGATCAAGGCCAAGGATGTGGACGTGGTCATCACCACAGGCGGGACCGGGTTCACCGGGCGCGACGTCACGCCGGAAGCGGTGCGCCCGCTCTTTGACAAAGAGATCGACGGCTTTTCTGTCCTGTTCCACATGCTGAGCTATCAGACCGTGGGCACCTCCACGGTCCAGAGCCGTGGCTGCGGCGGCCTTGCCGAGAGCACGCTCATCTTCTGCGTGCCCGGCTCGCCAGGGGCGTGCGAGGACGCTTGGCATGGAATCCTCAAATTCCAACTCGACAATCGCCACCGCCCCTGCTCGTTCATCGAGCTGCTGCCGCGCCTCACCGAGCGCAAGAAGAAGAAGAAATAGGCCGCGCCATAGGCCCAACCGTCCACCTTGCCCCAAACCACAGCTCGCTATGCGCATTTAGCCGATGATCCGGTGAAAGCCGCCAGCGATACTGTGGGCCGTCAGATTGCTGCGGCGATGGATGGGGGGAGTGGTGGCGAGGCGGTTGACCTTCCGACGTCGGGCAATGCCGGGCGCTAAGGCAATATGCGCTCGTTGGCCGTACGCCCAAGGAGTTCTGGCCCAAGAGATAGAACTTGCCCGACTGATAAGACGAAATACCAAGGCCTATCCCATTGCTGCCGAGGAAGGCTGAAAAGCCCGGCGAAATAGAATATTTGACCTGCGGCTCGGGGGGCGTTTCCGTGGCGGCATCGGCTTGCGCGCCTTGCGCATCATCCTCCGGCGCAGTTCTGCTGTCGTCCTCTACAGCCTTCTCGCCGTCTCGATCACTCATGCGTCCCGTCCCCGTTGCCCCGTGCGCAGGTCTCGTCCGTCACGACGGAAATACATAGTCCGGACTGTGCCGGGTGGCAAAGCCCAGGTGGCATACGGACGCGGTATCAATTGGGTTTGCTGCGCGGCTTTAGGGCTAGTCTAGTCTGTCCTGCCGGCCTCGGGCCTGCTTGAGGGCTTGTTTACACGGCAGCTGGTCCGATAAGCCGCTCGGCCATGTCCCGCTGGGCATAGAAGTCGTCCGCCGTGTCCACATCGCTCAAGGTCGAGGTGAGCGCGACAGCATAGCCTTTCAGATTCGCACATGTGGCGGCAAGCGTCTGCGCACTCGACCATGGCACCCCCTTGAACGGGACAAGCCGTCTCGGGGCTCTCTTCAGCCCGACAAGCCAGTAGCCGCCGTCTGTTGCCGGACCGAAGACCGCATCCGCTTGCCCAAGCCGCCGGAAGGCAACGGCAATATGAGCGGGCCGAATACCGGGAATATCGCTACCCACAAGAATGGCTGGGCCTGGGGGGAGATAATCGAACAGGCCTTGCATGCGCACACCGAGATCGCCGCTTCCTTGCGGGACACGCATAAGAATTGGCCATGAGGGCCAGCAGCCCTCCATCAGCGCCGAACCCGGCGAGACCGCAAGATAGGTTTGCCAGCGCGGGTCGGTACCGAGCCGTACGAGCGTGTGACGAAGCGCGGTCCGGTAGAAGCGTGTGGCCCCGACCGTGCCAATGCCGCTATCTCCACGGGCAAGTCCACCAGCAAGTCTGCTCTTCACGGCGCCAGCGACGGGTCGCTTGGCCATAACGACGAGGCGTGGCGCGAAGGAATTGTGCCGCGCGGCACAAGGCCTATCCATAAAGCCGGGCAAGGATGCGCGGCGGAACCCGCAGCAGATAAAGCAGCGTGAGGCCAAGATTGCGCGCGCTCCGCAAGAGATAACCATCTTGCCGATAGCGCTGGGCGCTGGTCACGGCGCGCGTCTTCAGCCCTAAGAGTTCGCGGCGCTTTAACCGCCGGACAAGATCCACATCCTCCATGAGCGGCAGCGCGCGGAAACCACCTGCCTGCGCATAATGGGTGCGGGATATGAGCAGCCCCTGGTCGCCATAGGGCATAGAAACCAGCGCGCAGCGCATCGCGACCATGGTCTCCAGCATCCGTGGCATGAAGCCATCATCGTCGAGTGAAAAACGGAAATATGCCGCGGCCATCGGCCGCCGCCCACTTTCAATGCGCTGGATGAAACTCGCCGCTTCTTCGGCCCAACCCGGCTCCAGCACCGTGTCCGCATGCAAGAACAGCAGCCAATCTGCCTTCGCCAGCCCGGCTCCGGCCGCAAGCTGAGTCCCCCGGCCCCGCTCAGCTTTCACAAAATGCGTGCCGGCAACGTCCGCAATCGCATGGGTTTCGTCCGTGGAGCCGCCATCGGCGATGATCGCCTCCTGGACGAGGCCATCGACCACGGCAGGCACCAGCGCCGCTAGCGTGTGCACTAAGCTCCGTTCGACGTTGAGAGTTGGAATAACAACCGAAATCATGCGCAGAATATAGCGTTTGGCCTCCACGCGGCAATCGCCACATAGGGCCGCACGGACGTCCTGTTCTTGATTTGTTCTGCATCTACCCCTATATTCCCCTCATGAGTGTCGCAATTCGAAAACCGGTCCCCCACGAGAGCCCTCCGCATGATGCAGGCGGCGTTGCGTATGGCCGCAGGCATGGACGGGGCGCACAGACCAATCGGCCTGGGCGGTTCGAGCCGGTCTCCTACGAGCCTGCAGACGACGGCTGGGAGTCGTTGAGCGATCTTGAGGCTCTGCAAACCGAAGTGCAGGAAGTGCCGGCCCGGCGGATCATCACTAAGAATGAATCGCCGGATATCGGCTTCGATCGATCGATCAATCCATATCGGGGCTGCGAGCATGGCTGCATCTATTGTTACGCCCGCCCCACCCATGCCTTTCTGGGCATGTCTCCAGGGCTCGATTTCGAGACCAAGCTGTTTGCCAAAACGAACGGCGCGCAGGCCCTTGAGCGCGAGCTCGCCGCGCCGAATTATCGCCCGCGCATGATTGCCATTGGCACGAACACCGACCCCTATCAGCCGGTTGAGCGGCGCTACCGAATTATGCGGCGCATTCTTGAGGTGCTGAGCGCCACCAACCACCCGGTCGGGATCGTCACAAAGTCGGCGCTCGTGTTGCGTGATCTCGATATTTTGCAGTCGATGGCAGAGAGGGGGCTTGTGAAAGTCGCGCTGTCCATCACGACGCTCGACCGCAAGCTCGCCCGCGCCATGGAGCCGCGTGCCAGCACGCCGGACAAAAGGTTGGAGACGGTAGAGAGGCTAGCGAGCGCTGGTGTGCCCGCCTCTGTCATGGTGGCGCCCGTCGTGCCTGGCCTGACCGATGCGGAGATCGAGCGCATTTTGGAGCGAGCCTCAGCGGCAGGCGTCCGCGAGGCCGGCTACATTCTGCTGAGGCTTCCACTCGAGATCGGCGATCTCTTTGTGGAATGGCTCAATGCAAATTGTCCTGATCGGGCGGAGCGGGTGCTGTCCTTGATGCGTCAGACACGGGGCGGCAAGCTCTACGATGCGCAATGGAACGAACGCATGGAAGGCAGCGGCCCCTATGCTTGGATGATCGGGCGCCGGTTCCAAATGGCCGCCGAGCGGCTCGGCCTCGACAAACGCCACGTCTTGCGTGACGATTTATTCACGCCGCCGACCTTGCCAGGTCAGCAGCTCAGCCTGCTTTAGGGTCTTTTCCACAAACATCGCCATATCCTTCCTCCGGCGGTTGCAAGCCGTGCGTGGTTTGTCGGACAGTTCCACCTTATGGGACCGTCTCAACACCTTCAACCGCGCCAGCCGAGTTTCAATCTCGAAACGGAGATGATGGATCAATATGGCGTGCCGGTCGCCGGGATCGATGAAGCGGGACGCGGCCCCTGGGCCGGGCCGGTTGTCGTCGCCGCGGTCATCCTCAACCCGGGCCGTATCCCAGAGGGCCTCAACGATTCGAAAAGGCTCAAAGCAGAGGATCGCGAGGAACGCTACGAGGAGATCATAGCGCGGTCTTGCGTCTCCGTTGCGATCGGACATGTGGGGCGCATCGACCGCGACAATATTCTGCAAGCAACGTTTTGGGGCATGCGGTCCGCCTTCCGGGACTTACAGACCCCGCAAGCCGCGGCGCTCATCGACGGCAATCTCGTACCTAAACGGTTTCCTGGAACGGCGCGCGCCGTGGTCGGCGGCGATGGGCTGTCGCTGTCTATCGCAGCCGCCTCCATCGTTGCGAAAGTCACGCGCGACCGCATCATGGTGCAGCTCTCCAAGCGCTATCGCGATTATGGCTGGGAAAACAACAAAGGCTACGGCACGCCAGAGCACGCAAGCGGAATTGAGATGCATGGCGTGTGCCCTCATCACCGCCGCTCATTCGCACCCATCCAGCGCGTGCTCAACGCGCATCACAAGATGGCGTCCGCCGAAAGCTAGTCCAGCCAGTCGGCGATGCGGCCCGCGATCTCTTCCGCGCCGTCCTCCATAAGCACCATATGTGCTTGATCGTCGAGCGCCCAGAACGGGCTGCCTGGATAGGACGCCGCTGTCGCCCTCGCTGTTTCCAGCGCGACGATCCGATCCTCGACCCCGGTCAGTGTCAGCACCGGACAGGACACGGCCCCTGCTTCCACGGCGGTCGCGCCCGTCACGTCGAACATCCAGAAAAATATCTCGAAGAGGGCCCTGCCCGACTCGGGCCCGAACTGCGCGAACACACGGCGCTGATCATCCTTGGACAGACGATTGAGCGTCAACTTACGCGCGATATCGAAATTTGGGTCGAAGGCCCATGTCCAAAACGGCCCCAAGGACATCAAATCTTGGCAGAGCTGGTTTTCGGGATCAGTGGAGGGCAAAATACCCGCATGGGGCGCCGGGCTCACCAGAACGAGCTTTTCCGCCAAACTGCTTGCGGCGAGTTGCTGGGCGATCACGGCGCCCATGGAATGACCCAGCAGTATCGGCTTTTCGGGCAAGGCCTCGACGTAAGCGGTCATTTGAGCGCGGTAGTCAGCCATGCCGACGCCCGTAAGTTTTTTGATGCCATCCGCCTTGTCGGCACCATGGCCGATGAGATCGGGGGCATGGCAGGTAAATCCACGCGCCTCGAACACTTTGCGAAACACATCGAAGCACCAGCCGCCGCAATTGGCCCCATGCACCAAAACGATCGTCTTTGTCACGCGCGCTCCCTTCAATGACATGCTGTGGCCAGCACCTAAAAATCCACTCGATAAGGCGAATTAAGCCTGCCTTTACCCCGCTCGGCCAGCATGGGCCGGTCTTGCCGCGAAATATCATGGCAAGCGCGTGTGTGTATTGCGTAACGCGAGTGGTGAATATGGGCATAGGGAACACGGGGGAGCCACGGCTTCCGCGCAACAAGATTATTGTCGGCGATTGTATTGAAGAGCTGGAGAAGCTTCCGGCCGAAAGCGTCGATCTCGTCTTCGCCGACCCGCCCTATAATCTCCAACTCGCGAGCGACCTCTACCGGCCCAACAATAGCCGCGTCGATGGCGTTGACGACGACTGGGATAAATTTTCTAGCTTCCGCGCCTATGACGCCTTCACGCGCGATTGGCTTCTCGCCTGCCGCCGTGTCTTGAAGCCAAACGCCAGCCTGTGGGTCATTGGCAGCTATCACAACATCTTCCGCGTCGGGACCGTGCTTCAGGATCTAGGCTTCTGGGTCCTGAATGACGTCATCTGGCGCAAAACCAATCCGATGCCGAATTTCCGCGGGCGCCGATTCACAAATGCGCATGAGACGATGATCTGGGCCTCAATGGGCCCGAAGGCGCGCTACACCTTCAACTACGAAGCCATGAAAGCGTTGAACGAAGACCTACAGATGCGCTCCGACTGGCTGCTGCCGATCTGCTCGGGCGCCGAGCGTCTGAAACAGAACGGCCGCAAGACGCATCCGACGCAAAAGCCCGAAGCGCTGCTACAGCGGTTGATCCTGGCCTCCAGCCATGTGGGCGACGTTGTGCTCGATCCCTTCATGGGCTCCGGCACGACGGCCGTCGCCGCAAAGCGCCTCGGCCGCGGCTTTGTCGGCATCGAACGCGAGACGGCTTACGCGAATGCCGCGCGCGGACGGCTCAAGACCGTCGAGGCGCTCGATTCGGCCTCGCTGCAAATCTCCAAGGGGAAGCGGGGCGAAACGCGCGTGCCCTTCGGCACGCTGGTCGAGATGGGATTGCTTTCACCCGGGACCGCGCTCTACGACCCGGCGGCGCGCCACGAGGCGAAGGTCCGAGCAGACGGCTCCATCGCCTGCGGCGACGCGCAAGGCTCGATCCACAAGATCGGCGCTCATGTCCAAGGGGCCATGGCCTGCAATGGCTGGACCTTTTGGCACTATGAAGCGGACGGTGCGCTCAAGCCAATCGACGATCTGCGCACGACCGCTCGGCAGAAACTCGCCTCTTAGCGCGACGCTTTGCGCAGACGTTTCCTGCGCGGAAGCGGGCAGGCCTCCAGCGCGTGGGCAAGCACCTTTCGCATGACGGACGGCAATGCCGCCTTCGGCAGATCGCGCTGCGGCACCCAGCGGCACCGCGCCGGCTCGGCCACCGCCTCCAGCTGAGCGCTTGTCTTGACCGCCGCCCGATGGACAGCAAGCTCCAAATGGAAATGCGTGAAGGTGTGGGCGACGATCCCAGGCACCAAGGCCCACTCCGCGCGTACGGGTGCATCCGTCATCCCCGAACCGCCGCGCAGCTCACCCTCCTCCCAGGGCGTCGATGGCGTCTCCAACATGCCCCCGAGAAGTCCTTTGAGAGGGCGCTCGCGCAAGAGCACCGCACCGTCCTGTCGAAGCGCAACGAAAGTCACACCCCGCCGCGTCGGGCGCTCGCGCTTTGCCGCCTTGTAAGGCAGGTCCTCGGCAAGGCCTTCAGCGAAGCCGCGACAGAAGGGGCGCAGCGGACACAGACCGCAGGCTGGGCGTCGCGGCGTGCAGATCGTGGCACCGAGGTCCATCAAGCCTTGCGCGAAATCGCCTGCGCGGCCACTTGGCGTCAACGCTTGGGCGCGCGCGTTGATCTCTGGCTTGGCCGGGGGAAGCGGAATTCGAAGCGCAAACAGCCGGGCGATCACGCGCTCGATATTGCCGTCCACGGGGCTTGCGTCTTGTCCGAAGGCGATCGCGGCAATCGCCGCTGAGGTATAGGCCCCGATACCGGGGAGCGTGCGCAAGGCCTCCTCGGTGGCCGGGAACTGGCCGCCGTGCTCATGCGACACGGCGCGGGCGCAGGCGTGCAGATTGCGCGCCCGGGCGTAGTAGCCGAGCCCGGCCCACGCTGCGAGGACCTCGCCAAGCTCCGCGCGTGCCAGCGCATCGACATCGGGCCACCGGCGCAAGAAATCGATATAGCGGGGGCTCACCGCCTTCACCGTGGTCTGCTGCAGCATGATCTCGCTGAGCCAGACTTTGTAAGGCTCTTGCAGGACGCCAGGGGATGCGCGCCACGGCAGGACCCTCGCCTCGCGCCCATACCAGGCGAGCAGCGCTTGGGCGATTTCGGGGCCTCGATCGGCTCTGTGGCTTTCCCGCATAAGTGCTTTTTAGGGCCACGGCGCCTGCCACGCCATGGTGTAAGCTCGCCCCCTAGCCGGGACCGACCCGCCACGCGCCCGATCTGGGCGCATTGACCAGAGGCTTTGATGCGCAAACCCAAAGGTGGCCCGCGCGCCATCGGTACCTTTATCGCCAAAACGCTTGATCAGGCGGCGCGCGCACGCGGCTTCGCAACGACGGCGCTGCTGAGCGACTGGCGCGCCATCGCCGGGGCGGACCTTGCCCGCTACACCATGCCCGACCGAATCATCTGGCCAAAGCGCCGCGACGAGGGCGTGGAGACCCCCCTACATGGCTACAAATCCGTAGGGGCAACGCTCGTGCTTCGCATTGAGGGCCCGCGGGCCATCGAAGTTCAGCATCGCTCCGCGCAAATCCTAGAGCGGGTGAATGCCTATTTCGGGTACCGGGCGATCACAGAGATGCGTTTTTTGCAGGCGCCCATCGGCCGCGCGGCGGCGCGGGAGCGCACGCCAAGGCCTCCGCTTCCCGCCTATGCCCTGCCAAAATCGGCGGGCATACAGGATGAAGGCCTGGCCCGGGCCCTATCCCGCCTCGGGGCTGGAGCAAAATTCCGCCGAGGCGCCCCGCCCGTAACCGGGGGAGTTGAGTCTCGCCTCAAGCGGCGTTAAGCCTGCCCTCACGAGCGGTTGAAGCAAAGGGCTTTTCGCATACTTGCCGGATCGGAGCCTATCAACGAATGTAGGCACCGACCAGCGCGCCAAAGCCGTGCAAAACAGAACAAGCCGGAGAGTTCATCGTGGCAAAACCCGACGAGAAACAGACCAAGGCCTCAACCGAGGGCGAAAAAAGCAAAACTGGTCTTTATGCAATTGCCGCCTTGGCGGTCGCCGTCATCTTTGCCGGCTTCTATTTTCTGAGCGCCGATGCTGCTCCAGATCCAGACAAGCCGAAGATGGACCCGGAAATGGCCGCGATCATGGAGACCGGCCCGCTCGAAGACATCGTTCTTGGCGATCCTGATGCTGACACCGTCATCGTAGAATACGCATCGATGACATGCCCGCATTGCGCGCATTTCTACAAAGAGATCTTTCCGGATGTGAAGAAGAAGTACATCGACACCGGCAAGGCCCGCTTCATATTCCGCGAGTTCCCGCTGGACGGGCTTGCAGTTGCAGCGTCCATGCTTGCACGATGCTCAGACAACGACCGCTTCTATCCCATGTTGGAGGGGCTTTTCGAAACCCAGGAGACCTGGGCGGTACCGGGCGCCGACGGCAAGGAGAAGCTCAAGCTCATTGCCAAGCAGGCGGGCTTTTCCGAGGAAAGCTTCGAAAAGTGTATGGCGGACCAGGAGCTGTTCGACAAGATCGTGGCCGTCCGCAAGAAGGCTCATGAGGACTATGGCGTCGACTCCACGCCGAGCTTCTTCGTGAACGGCAAGCGCCTTCCAGACATCGCAATCGAATCATTCGACGCAGCCATTGAGGGACCGGCCGAGACGCCGCCAAGCCCATAGGCCCGCCAGTCCAACGCGCCCTCGGCTATTACGCTCCCGCCACGGACGAGGAACGATCGAGGGCGATCCATAGATCATGACCTTTGGGAGATGTTTCTTGGGGCTTAGCAGAGGAGCCGCGATCGTCTTCGTCTCAGCC
>Ga0316193_10000374_pt1 | contig 27377 bp, 20 predicted proteins | sample MerIslsedime2_MG_FD_207735 | JGI IMG/M metagenome (GOLD analysis project Ga0316193, IMG submission 207735) | Coastal sediment microbial communities from Maine, United States - Merrow Island sediment 2 | ecosystem: Environmental > Aquatic > Marine > Coastal > Sediment | place: USA: Maine... | reverse complement strand
CCTTGGTCATCCGGAACTCGCCGCCGCTTCGCGAGGCAAAGCGCCAGCGGGGCTCGCCCGTTCGGATGTCGATCGCGACGAGCCGGTGGCTGCCTTCGGTGACCACCGCGACGGGCGGAATGCTGCCGCCTCCGGCCATCAGACCTACGGGTGGGCCTCCGATGCGAGGGGTGATGTGGGTCGAGCAATACGGCTCGCCGTCCTCCACGTTGCAGAGCTCGACCTCGCCGTCGGCTGACAAACGGATCAACACCGACCCGGCCATCAAGGTCGTCGATGCCTCGCCGGGACGCGCCCACAGCACCTTGCCGTCGTCGCGGGAGACGGCGACGACATGGCTCTGGGTCGCGATCACCAGACGATCGCCGCACATGAACACCGAGTTCGCGTCGAGGCCTTCGAGGCAGATGCGCCAGCGTTCGTCGAACTGCAACGAGGGGAGCCTGCTGGGCGCCGCCGCCTCTTCAGATTCGTCGCTGCCGTGGATCCGGAGGCGGTCCGGATCGAGGTTGACGAAGCTGTCGGCGCTTCGGCGGGCACGGATCTCGCGGCGAAGCGCCCGGACCTCTTGGCGGAGGGCGCGGACGCGAAGGTTTCGGCTCTGACCGCGATCCGAGCTGACCAGGCTTCGGAGCAGGTCGCTCGCGAGCTTGAGGATCGGGAGGGCGGCCTCGGCGATCGTCAGCGAGGTTGCGGTCAGGTCGCCTCCGCCGTCCGAGGAGAGCTCGACGGTGACCAGCTGGTGGGAAGACTTGCGCATGGCGATCTGAAAGCCGCCCGCCCGCAAGCGGACGTGTGTGGGTCGCGCGCTGTCCCAGGAATCGATGAGGGTTCGCACCCCGACGACCATGCGATGAGCCGCCAGCATGATCGGGCCTCGCACCAAGGATAGCCGGCGTCCTCGCACGAAAGTCCACAGGTGCCCCTCGAAGAGGAGCGCGTGCACATCAGCCCGCGCCGATCGACCCTGGGCCGACGACGACGAAGGAAAGACCGCCGCCTCGTATCCAAACGCTAGCGGCACGTGCTCCCCTGGCGTGTCGAGATCCCCGCCACGCTGGTTCATCGGTGCGACGAGACCCTCGGGGTCCGGCATGATCTTGGTTGCTAGCGCTCGTTCCGCGACGCGGACCGCGATCTGCCGGGCGGTCGGGTCGAGCTCTTGCCCCGCCATTTCGAGCATCGACTGGGCGCAGGTGTCCAGCAGCAGACGAAGAGGGACCACGCGATCGAGCTGATAGACCACCGGCGCGCTCGAGGTGCCGTAACAGCTGACCAGCACCGAGTCGCCGCGGCGAACCAGGGCGTACTCGACCGCTGCCGTGGCGAGTGGCAGTAAGGCTTTGCGTTTCGCGCCGATCGCGAGCGCCGCTGCGGCAGCGGTGAGCTCGGCCAAGGCCGGCGCTTCCACATCGAGCTCCCTGCCGAGGAGGAGATGCGGAACACCGGAACTAGCGCGTTTTCGTGCGTATGAGAGCGATTCGTCCAAGTGGGCGACCATGTTGTCTTTCCGACGCGAGCTGGGAAGAAAATGGTACTTGCTGGGTTCAACTTGGATCCAAAAAAAGGCGCGTTAGCGCATATGTTGACAGTGCGTGGCGGCGATGGGCGAAGAAGCAAGACGCGTGTCGCTGGTGCGAGCTCGCTGAGCTCATTGAGCTCGGGGTGCCTGCGCAACTGCTGGATGCGGCGCGGGACGCCTGGCCTGCCGGCTAGCTTTGGGTTCGCCGAGGAGCTGGCGCATCGCTGCGGCATAGGCCGCGGCGGAATGGTGCGTCGTGACGTATCGGCGCGCGTGTTGGACTACCGTATCGGTGGCATGATCGTCTTCGATCAATCGACTCGCGGCGGTAGCCAACGCACCAGCATCGTCGTTCGGTACCGCAATGCAGGCATCCTCTACTCGAAGGGCGGCCGTGGCGCGCTCCATCGCCACGACTGGGAGCTCTCGTGAGAATGCATCGAGCATCTTGATCGGGAGCCCGCCTTCGATTCGCCTCGGAACCCAGGTCAGGTCGCTTGCGGCGTGCGCAAGCTGTCGGGCCTCTTCACCGTCGATGCGGCAGAAGTGAACGGAGTCGGCAACGCCCAGACGATGTGCCAGGCCCCGGGTACGGGCAGGGTCGGACTCCGTCGCGACGAGGAGCGCTGCCGCCGAGTGGGTACGCCGCAAGATCACCAGGGCCTCGATCAGCGACTCCCAGCCCTGATAGCGATCGAGGTTGCCAGCATAGAGGCAGATGTGTGTGTTGACGGAGAGGCCCAGCGCGGCGCGTGCTTCATCCCTTGCCAAGCGGTGCGTGGCAGGCGAGGTCCAGGGGACCGGCAAGTAGTGCGCTCCCTCTCCGAGGAGCTGGGCAAGCGATGGCGCGACCGCTGCAACGCCAGCAACCCGCGCGCAGACAGTTTCTTCGATACGCTGGGCGAACTTACCGACGAGTCCAGCGGGCAAGGAAGGGAGATACACCGGGAGCTCGCGGGTGAGGCAGGTGTGGGCGACGTAGTAGACAGGTGCGACGCGCGCTGCGAGCGCTGCAAGCGCCGCTTCGATGTGATGGGCTACGATCGCTTCGGGCTGAAGGAGGTGTGCCAGGCGACGCGTCTCGACGATGCACCGCGCATCGAGCGCCACCTTGCCCAACGAGGGCCCGGAGCGAAGCGAGCGCACCTTGGGGAAGTCCGGGATGCGGTGGACTTCGTAGGGCGCGTCGAGCGGATAGGCCCCATGCGCATACGTCAGCAAGTGGGCGGGGCGATCCGTGCCTGCAGAGGCTTGCAGCATGGCGGCGAGCGCCGCTTGGGTGCCCTGATAACTAGGGAAGGGCAGGCATGCGACGTGGAGAATCACTCGATGTACCCCAGTGCGCGAAGCCGAGATTCGACGAGCCCTTGGTTTCGCGTCGTGCGTGACGTGACCTGTCCGGCTTCCGGGAGCGCTATTGCCGATGCGTTTTGCTCGTCGCGCAGCGCGTCCCAAAGAACGCGTCCCTTGAACGAAGACGGGACCGAGAGACCCAGCCTCGAGAGGAGCGTCGCAGTCAGATCTGCGATGTGTGCATCGAGCTGACCCGCGGGCCGGACGCTCGGTCCGGCAATCGTCATGAATCCGTGCGAGCGATGGCTCCCAGGGAGGCTTCGGCCTTTCTTGCCGAGCTTCTCCGTGTCCGCGAGCTTGCGGAAGGGCCCCGTAGAGCGGCTGTGCCGCCACGGGGCTGCGCTCGCCCAAACGCGGCTTTGCCGCGGCGGGGGCGAGCTTGGCATGAGGTTGTAGGAGTAGCCGTCGTCTAGGTGGAGATCGAGAAGGAGGTCGGGCGCACGATCCAAGTGCGGACCCTCGAAGAGCTCTTCGCGCGGAACCACGTCCCGAAACACCGGCTTACCGCTCCATGGGTCGCGTGTGTCGAGCAATGCCGCGCGCACCCGAAGAACCGTTTCGTGCTTCTGCTTGGGCGGAACGATGCCCTGTGGTTCTCGGCCGGCGATGTTGAGATAGATGCCGGGGAAGTAGTTCAGCTCGTCGCTGAACGCGACCGTGTTTCGCATGTCGATCGCGCCGAAGCGCACGTTCGACTCCAGGCGGCTTGGGAGCCAGGCGTTGCCAAAGCGAAAGAGTTGCTGGCGGAGGCGCGGTGGAAAGCGCCGCAGTGCGATCTCTTTCAGTCCGGCGCCGCCCCGTCCCCGCTGCTTTCCAAATCGAAGCAGGCCACGCTCCGCCAACAGACGATTGAGGTAGAGCACCTTGTCCGACGAGCCGCCCGATCCGTGGTCGCTGAGCACCGTGAGCTCGGTTTCGTCGCCGCCCGCAGCCTTCAGGAGCGAACCCACCGCCTCGTCGAGTGCCACGTAGACTCGGCGGAGGCCACGCCGCTGCTCTGTCGGGACGCTGGCGGGTCGGCGCGGCGATCCTGGGTCGTGATGCGCCCATAGGTAATGGGAGGCCGTATCGCTTTCGCCGAAATAGACGGCAAAAACGTCCCAATCTTGGCGATCCAGCAACCATCGAGCCCACTCGGTCTTGCGTGTCACGCGACGTTCGAGCGCCGCGGGTAGCCGGTCGACCCAGCCGGGCTCGTCGGCGTTGAACTCATCCACGTCGTCGAAGGTCGGGGCGCCAAAGCGCTGCACCGTCTCGTCATAGAGCGAACGCGGCCACATGAATGAGCGATCCGCTTCGAACGCTACCGGTGCATCCCAACCGCTCACAAAGACCCCATGCTCGAGCTCCTCGGGAGGCCAAGTCGCCGGAAAGCTCAAACACGCACACCGAAGTCCCAGCTGATCGAGCTGCCGAAACACGGTTGGCACCTCACGCGCCGTCCCCGCCGTGAACCGCACCTGGTACCCCTGACGCGTCGTGAAATCAAAAACCCCGTGACGAGCTGGGTCAACCCCGGTGAGAAAGGTGGTCCAGTTGGGAAGGGTGGCTGGGGGCTGCACAGACTCGAGCGCGGCGAAGACCCCGCGGGCCATGAGCGCGTGAAGGTTGGGGAGGCTCGCGGGGCCGAAGTCTTGGACGAGGCCGAGATCGAAGCCATCCAGACCCACTATCAATGCCCGCGCAGCCATCGGGCGGAGCGTAGCGCGTCAAACCGGCGCTGGCACCGGCCACTGACACTGCCCCCAGCACACCGGCGGCAGCGCGAGCCCGCAGGGCGAAGCCCGGCGCAAAGCGCCGCCAAGCCCAAGCGAAAGCGCCGGGCGCGGCAGGGAGGATTACGGGTGGGGGTGGGCGGGCGGTGTAACTAAACTGGCGCTGGCACTGGCACTGGCACTGGCGCTGGCGCTGGCGCTGGCGCTGGCGCTGGCAGGTGTTGCGGTTACCGGGTCCAGTCCCTTCCCAAAATCTCCGGCGGTCTCGGCACTCCAAACGCCCCCAGGATCGTTGGCGCAACATCATAGATCTCCGCCCCCTCGACATATCCGCGTCCCACCGTCCCCCCGCCGCTCATCACGAAGATCCCATTCCAATCGTGGTTGCAGCTGTCCGGGCCCGTGTCGTTTTCTGTGACGACGACGCGACCGCCTCCGATCGACCCGATGGCGCGTAGCTTCAGGTCGTCGAAGTAGACCATCAGGTCGGGTGGGAAGCCTCGGGCTTGGCGGTAGTGTTCTTCGGGGACTCGGACCGATGCTGGGATGCGATTGCCTTCGTCGCCCGATGCATTCTCCAGCTGACACCGCAGTTTGTCGCGAACCGCGCGGACCTCTGTAGGTGCGATTGCCCCGTCGGGCTCGCGGCCGGCGACGTTCAGGAACACCCTCGCGTAGTAGCCGCCCTCGGCCCAGGCCGTCGTACGTTTCCAGTCAACGAGCGAGTGGTCCAAGGGCCCCGGTGTGGCGGACGGCCCTCGAAGCACCAGGTACCCCTCCTTGATCAACCATTCGTTGATGCAGAACCCGCCGTGCATCGCGCGTGCGCCGTGGTCGCTGACCACCATCACCGTGGTGTCGTCGTCGGCCGAGGCGCAAAGCCGTCCGATATGGGTATCGAGCAACTGATAGTATTCGCGGCCCAGGTGTTCCCATGGGTTCCCCACTTCGTGCCGCGGGTGTTCCGGGTCGATGTGCCGCCAGAACGCGTGGTGGAAGCGGTCGACGCCGATCTCCACCATCATCATGAAGTCCGGCTCCTTCTCCTTCCAAACATGTTCCGCGACGTCGATGTGTTGCTCGGTCATCTTCACGATGTCCTGGTAGATGCGATCGAGGTCGTTGGCGCGAAAGTTCTCGACATCCGCGCGATAGGTTCCGAAGCGGTCGACGATCTCGGCTTCGAGCGCCCTTGGAGAGCACCAGGGTGCATCGCCGCCGGGCCACATGAACCCCGATATCATCTGCCCCCGCACCGGCGTCGGCGGCGAAGTTAGCGGGACGAACAGCGGGGCCACCCGGTAGCCGTGCTCGCCAAGCCAATCCCACACGCGCTTCGCGCGAACATCGCTGCCATCCGCCAAACGCAGCGACGTCTCGCCCGCGACGCGGTTTCGAAATCCGTACAGTCCCAGCTCGCCCGCGTCGCGTCCCGACACCATGCAGGTCCACGCGGGCACCGTGATGGGCGGCTCCGAGCTTCGAAGGGGGCCCCAGGTGCCACGCTCCATCAACGCCGACAGGTTCGGCATCGCCTCGCGGTATCGATCGAATACCAGTCGAGGCGCGGCGCAGTCGAGCCCGATCACTATCATCCGGCGCCTACGCATCAGTCCTGCCTTTTAACCCTTTGGAAAGGGGTCTGACCCCATTCTTAATGGGGATCTACGATGTCGGCGGCTTCGTAGATGGTGCGCTCCAGGTGGGTGAGGTCAAAAGGCTTTTCAATTCGGAGGTTTGGGACGCTTTGCAGGAAGTCGCGGGCGCGCTGGGTGAAGGCGCCTCCGGTCATGAAAACGATTCGGTCGTTCACCGGCGTCGCTCTTTGGAGGGCGGCTCGGTAGACGTCCATGCCTGTCATCTCGGGCATGATCAGGTCGCATAGAATCACGTCGTACGCGTTCTGCCCCATCAAGGCGACCGCCTCCCGCCCGTCGTGTGCCGTCGTGACGTCGTGCTCGGTGAGCGCTTTTTGAATGAGTCGCGCGATGACCGGCTCGTCGTCGACGACCAAGACCGACAGCTTGCCTCGCGCCGCGCGCCGGATCGCGCTCATCGACGACGGTGGAACGGTTAGAGGGCGCTGCGCGCGCGCGGCTCTCGGTAGGACGACGCGCGCCACTGTACCTTGCCCGGGGTGACTTTGGATCTCGATCGTGCCTTCGAGCGAGTGCACGATGCGGCGACAGATTGAAAGCCCGAGACCGGTTCCGCGCCCGGCGGGTTTCGTCGTCACGAAAGGGTCGAAGATACGTCGAAGCAGCTGCGAGGAAATGCCAGGGCCGGTATCCTGCACTTCGATGCATACGCGATCTTTGTCGGTGCTTCGCGCCCGGACGGTGATCGTGTTTTGCGCTCGGTCGCCCGGGTCGATGGCCTGGGCCGCATTCACGATCAGATTCAAGAACACCTGGCTGACCCGCGTCCGCGAACCGCGAATGTATAGATTGCCTTCTTCGTACTCCCGCACGACTGTGGCCCGATGCTGCATCTCGGGCTGCGCCATTCGAATCACGGAGTCGAGCACCTGCTTCAGGTTGACCGTCTCGACCTCGGCGCCGTCGCCGCCATGAGATAACGCCGTGATTTCATTGGAAATTATGCGGATTCGTTCCGCGCCTTCGTAGGCCTCGGCAAGAAGCTCGGCCGTCTCGGCGGAAGACAGCTCGCCGGGGTCCCGAAGTGAACGCAGATGGTTCCAAACGAAGGTGAGCGGATTCTTGATCTCGTGAATGATGCTTGCGGTGAGCGTGCCGATCGCCGACATGCGTTCCGCCAACAACAACCGTTGCTGAAGCTCCCGCTCCGCGGTCATGTCGACGACCGAGGCGATGGCGCGCTCAAAGCGCCCCCCTTTGCCTTCCACGAATCGCCAATGCACGCGAACGTCTCTTGGTTCACGCGCGCAGGTCATGATCGCGGTTTCGAGATGGACGTCGCGCTCGTTGCGAAAGGCAGCCATCAGCACGCGCAGGAAATCCGCTTTCGACTCGGCGGTCAGCAGCTCCAACGAGCGGCGGATGCATTCTTCTTCGCTGGAGGCGCCGACCAGCGCGACGGCGCCTGCGCTCACCCGATGAATCCGCGTTCGATTGAGGCACTCCGTGAGCGCCCCAGGATCGTTTCGCACCAAGCCCTTGAACTCGTCGGCATCGTGGCAGCCCTGTGCCTCGATCCACTCCAGCGGGCCCCGGAAATCCAGGTCCCAAAGGGCGCTCGGCAGCAACTCCCATCCGCGATTGTCGCGGTCGGGTGCAGGTTCCTTGGATTGGCGGATGAGACGAACCATGAGCTTGTGCGTAGGTAGCCTTCGGGCAGAAGGCCACCGGATCCTAGCGAAGAGCGGGCCGCCCGCCCAAAAGCCAGCATGGCTGGCCCCCGACACCCGTGAATTCAGCGACGATAGCCGTCGAGCACGCGCCGGGCGTCGGTCACCAGGCCTTCCACCTGAGCTCGCGCGGTTTCCGCGGCGGAGCGCGCATCGAGGTTCGGCGGCAGCGCCGCGCCCAGGTGGATTGCGATTTGAGTGCTGGGGCGCGCGGCGATGTTGGCGATGTGCTTGGCGAACGATTCCTTCTCGAAGGCAACCGCGGGCGAGTACGCGAGGCCAACCGGGATGATCGGAACACCGAGCGACCGCACCGCGGCAAACGCGCCCGGGTGAAACTCGTGAACCGAATCGCCAGGAAAGGTTCCACCTTCCGGGAAAGCGACGACCGTGCGTCCCTCTTTGGCGCGTTTGCGGATCTCGCGAAGTGCTGCGGCACCGCTTCGCCGGTCTTCACGGTCCACGAAGATCGTATCGCCATGCTTCGCCAATCGACCGAGCAGCGGCCAATCCGCGACGTCGTGCTTGCTGAGCATCACGCCCTGAAAGAGCGAGAGCATCACGGCGATGTCGAGCGCGCTTTGGTGGTTGGCTACGATCAGCGCCCCGCCCTCGTGCGTGCGCTGCCCTTGCACCATCAGGTCTGCACCGAACACGCGCAGAAGGCCGTCCGTCAAACGCGCGAGGTATCGGCTTCCGAGTTGCTCCTGCCCCGATTCAGAGGTGATGGCGCGTCTCGTCTCGTAAGCCACAAGGATGCCGGCGGAGAATCCGACGAAGGCCCCGGTACGCAGGAACACGCGGACTTTGCTCATTTTTGGGGCTCCCGAGTTTGGGCTCGCGAGGCTTCGGGTTTGGTGGCAGTCTCGGCTCGTGGCGGCATCACTTGCACCGGGATTCATCGTCGCAGCACCTTCGATGCGGTGCCCATTTTTCAATCATACTCTGGTGTTGCTGATCGATCACGGCGACGAAGGCTCTTTTGGCTTTGTCCTCAACCGTGTGACCGACCTCGACATCGAGGATGTCTTCAATGAAGTCGGTGTGTCGGGCGAGGCGGCCAGCACAGTGCGCGCACCCGTCATGCTCGGTGGGCCCGTCTCGCCCGAGTCCGGTTGGATCCTCTACGATCCCGAAGGAGTTCCGCAGCCGTCGTCTGGTCAGACGATCGCGGTTGGCCAGCGCATCGCATGCAGCGCCTCTCTCGAGCTCCTAGAGCGAATCGCCCGAGGCGACGGTCCCGACACCTGCGCCATGATGCTCGGCTACGCCGGCTGGGGCGAGGGCCAACTCGAGAGCGAGATGAAGCAGGGCTCCTGGATTCCGGTGGACCTACACTACGGCCTCGTGTTCGACACACCGGTCGAGCAGCGCTGGGAAGCCGCCCTCGCCACGCTCGGAATAGACCCGGCCCGAGTCATCGACAACCAGATCGCAAGCGCCTGAGCCGCCCGAATCCCAGGGTTGGAGCGTCGCCTTGTTTCGTGCGGGGTCAGAGGCTACCTCCGTTGCCGATGGGGTTTCGCCTCGACAGGTTGGTGTGCATTGGTCTCCTTGCGCTCGCCATGGCGTGCGGCGGCGGCTCGGCGTCTGGAAGTGGCAAGAAGATGCTCGACCCGGACGACGATGCGCGCAGCGGGTACGAGAAGGCACTCCTCGATTTTCGCCGTGGCGACTGCCTGTCGGCCGAACCGATGTTTAGCGAGATTCGACGGGAGTTCCCCTACAGTCGTTTCGCCGCGCTGGCGGAGCTTCGCATCGGCGATTGCCAGTTCAAGAACGAAGCCTATCCCGAGGCGATTCAGACCTACCGGCAGTTCGTTCGCATCCGTCCCTCACACAAAGAGATCCCCTACGCGCGATTCCGAATCGCCGAGGCCTACTACAATCAAATCCCCGGCGGCTGGTTCATGACGCCCCCGGCGGCTGAACGCGACCAGAGCGCCGCGCGCGATGCGCTGATCCAGCTGCGTCGATTCGTGGTCGACTACCCGGAAGACCAGCGCGTTCCCGACGCCAACAAGCTCATGGAGGAATGCATGAGCCTGCTCGCGGCGCACGAGTTCTACGTCGCGCGCTTCTATCTCAAGCGAGACGCATACCGCGGCGTGATTTCGCGGCTCAAGGGTTTGATCGCTTCGTACCCGGGCAGCGGGGTGGAGCCCAAGGCCCTGCTCCTGTTGGGGGAGGTCTACCTGAAGACCAAGGAGGTCGAAGCGGCCCGGCAGACCTTCAACGAGATCGTCCAGCGTTTCCCCGAGAGCGGTGAGGCCAAGAAGGCCCGGACCCTTCTCGGCAAGATCGGCTGAGGCCCCGGGGCGCGGATTTCTGGCCACCGATCCTGCCGATCGCTACCTTCGGGCCCATGGCTCCTTGGGCTCAACAGATTTTGGACGCGGCGAACGAGCACTACGACCGTGCCGAGTACCCACTTGCGCAGCCCTACTACGAGAAGCTCGTGCAGCAGGGGCTCCGCTATCCCGACGTGTTCAATCGGCTCGGTGTCATCTATCACCTCGGCGGCCGGCTCACCGAGGCGCGCTGGTGCTTCCAACAGGCGCTCGAGGTCAACTCCGGCTACCTGGAGGCGGCGCTCAACCTCACGGTCACGTGCAACGAGCTCGGCGAGTACGGCTCGGGTGTTCGGACTTTGCAACAGGCTCAGCGCCACTCCGACTCTTCGAATGATGCCTACCGTCGCGGTAAGGTCGCGAACCTTCACCGGGCGCTTGGCCGGGCGTACCTCGATCTGGATCGTCCGGAGGATGCGATGCACGAGTTTGGGCGCGCGCTCCGGCTCTGCCCGAAGTTCCACGACATCCGGCTCGAGCTCGCCAAGCTGCTGAGGCTCCGCGGCAATGCGCATGGGGCGCGGGAGGAGCTCACGCTCATCCTGCAGCTCGACCCGGAGCACCACGACGCTCGCGCGTTGTTGGGTGTGATCGAGATCGAGACCGGAGACCGCAAAGAGGGCCTGCAGCACCTGCGAGCCGTCGTCGAACAGTGTGCCGAGCACCCGGTTGCCCAAGCGTACTTGCAGCAGGCGGATTCCGACTACCAGCGCGCCTCCTGAGTCCGTTCGCCCAATCGTTTTGTCGGTGCGGCAAAGGGTGCCACACTAGCTGACACGTGCCCCAGACCGTCCTCCTCCTCGACGATGACACTCAGTTTCGATCGAGTATAACCCCCGCGCTCGAAGCGTTCGGCTTACGCGTATTGAGCGCGACCAAGGGCAGTATCGCCCGCGCGTTGCTCGAGGAAGAAGAGCCTACGTTGCTCATCGTCGATGGTTTGCTTCCCGATACCAACGGCATCGTGTGGATCGAGGAGCTTCGTCACGACGGCATCAACATCCCGATCATTTTCGTTTCGGCATTCTACAGGGACCTGACGACGTTCAAGCATCTCACGCGCGACCTGGACGTGATCAAGGTGTTTCACAAGCCGGTCGCGGTAGATCGATTCGCCCGCGAAGTGGCGAGCGCGGTCTCCGCACCGATGAGCTTGACGCCGGCTGCACATCGACCCGCCGAGGATCCCACGGATCGAGTCCTCTTTCCCGAAGAGGCTTCTGAGCCTGGCGTCGATGCCGAGAAGGCCAAGCAGTCATACACGAGTCTGCTTCCGATCGCAGCGGACAATCTGACCGGCGCGATCCGGCGGGTGCATTCCGAAGCCGACCGAACCAGCGTAGTCGCCGAGGCGCTGCGCCAGGCGCACGACCTTCACGGGGCCGCGCAGACGCATGGCTTCGCCGAGATCTCGGAGGCGGTGGGCCGCATCGAGACTCAGCTTCGTCACCTTCAGAAATCGGGACGGCTCGATTGGACGACCATGTTCGAGTCCATCGACGAGGTTCGGGGCCACGCCGCAGCGGCGGTCGGCCGTCCGGCGGAAGACGGCTCGATGGCGGCGGCCCCGCCCTCGGTCACCCCGGCCGCCTCCTTCTTCCTGCACCGCCCAGTTCCGAAGGATTTCGTCCCGACTGTGCTGGTGCTCGAGGACGACCCTGCGATGATCGCCTATCTGCGATCGGCCCTCGATGAGGTGTTGGTACATTTGAGACCTGTTTCGACGGTCGACGAAGCACTCAAGGTTGCTGGCCGCAATCCGCCCACAGCGGCCCTAGTTGGTTGGCCTCTTGAGGATCGTGAGGCGCTCCCGCGATTTTTTCAGACGTTCCGTAGCTTGCACGGCTGCGCCGAGGTGCCGGTCATTCTCCTCTCCGTCGACGACGACCCGCACACGCGAGCTCTCGCCGCACAGCTCGGCGTCGACATCTTCTTACCGCACCCGATCGAGCTCGTCCGCCTCCATCACGCGATAGGCACCGCCGTCGAGCGCGCGATGACCCCGAGTCCCAAAGTTGCGGTTCTTCGTGACCCCGACGCGGCGCGGCAGATCGAAGAAGCCGGCATCGAATGTTTTCTCTACTTCAGCTTCGATGAGCTCTTGCGCGAGATCGACGTCCAGTGTCCCGACGCCATTTTGCTCGGGTCCGGCGTGACCGGAAAGCAGGTTCCGGCGATCATCCGCATGTCGGCGTGGGATTCGGACTTCTCTCTGCTGTGCTTCGACGACTCGCCGCTGGCCGGAGAAACCGAGATCAGCGAGCCACTTAGCCGCGCCTCAGGTTGGCTGGCAAACCTTCACCGTGAGGCCGAACGGATGGCGCGACTCCGCCGGCAGCAGTTGCGCTGCAGTCAGACCGGGTTGCTCGCCCGTCCGGGAGCGGTCGCAGCGCTCGAATCCGGTTTGTCGTCCGCTCAACGCAACGGACACACGTATTCACTCGGCCTCATCCAGGCGATGGGCCTCGATGGACTCGACCACGTCAGGGCGCGGCGCCTGCGAGCTCACCTGGGCCGGCTGATCTACGGCAGGTTCCGCCGCGAGGACGTTAGGGGGCGATGGGATGAGAACACCTTCGTCGTCGGGTTCGACGGCTCTAGCGCCCGAGCGGTCGTAGAGGTCATCCGCAGGCTCCAAGAAGACCTCGGAGCCCAGCGAACCAGAAACCCCGAGGAGCTCTCCTTTTTGCACCTTGCGGTTGGCCTGGCGTCGTACCCGCTCGACGGGGATACCGCCCGTTCCCTGATCCTAGCCGCCCACGAGCGCCTCGAAACGGCAGTCGAACGCGAACCCGACGCCCTGGTCTGGCGTTGACGTTGCGGCTCGCGCCCCACGCCGGGGCAGGCTAGAGTTTGGGCATCGAACCCACCGCGCAGCGCGGCCCCGTGGAGGCCGATATAGCCGCCGACATCGAAGTCGCCGATCCGGGTCTACTCCTCAAGCTCACCGGCCCCGGTGGCTCGAATTTGCGTACGCTCGAGGCCGAGCTCGGGGTGTCGATGGGCATGCGCGGTTCCACCATTCATATCCAGGGCCCCAACCGCGATGTCGAGCTGGTGGAGCGTGTGCTTCACGAGCTCATCGATGCGTTGCAGTTCCGCGAGCTCAGCTCGGTAGAGATGGCGCGCGCCGCGAGGACCCTCCGCTCCCATCCGCAGATGAGGCTTCGCGCGCTGCTGGACGATGTCGTGCTGACGACCTCCAACCGCCGAATCGTTTCCCCCAAAGGCGTCACCCAACAGACCTATATCCAGGCGATGCGTGGCCACGACATCGTCTTCGGCATCGGACCGGCCGGCACCGGCAAGACGTACCTCGCCATGGCGATGGCGATCCGGGCGCTGCAGGAGCGGCAGGTCAAACGCATCATCCTGACCCGTCCTGCGGTCGAGGCCGGCGAGCGGCTTGGCTTCCTACCCGGTGATTTGGCTGAGAAGATCAACCCTTACCTGCGGCCGCTCTACGACGCGCTGCACGACATGATGGACCCCGCCCGCGTCTCCGCGCTGATCGAGCGGGGCACCATCGAGGTTGCGCCCTTGGCCTTCATGCGCGGCCGGACGCTGAACGACAGCTTCGTAGTCCTCGACGAGGCACAGAATACGACGCCCGAGCAGATGAAGATGTTCCTGACGCGCCTCGGGTTCGACTCGAAGACCGTCATCACGGGCGACGTGACCCAGGTCGATCTCCCAGGCGGGACGCGCAGCGGGCTTCGTCACGCCGAAAAGGTGCTCTCCAAGATTCAGGGCATCGAGTTCATCTACTTCTCGCATGCGGACGTGGTGCGGCATCCGCTGGTGCAGGAAATCGTCCAGGCTTACGATGTCCATGAATCGGCCTCTTCCAACGGTGACATCTAAGCGCCGCCTGGTATGCTGGCCGCGACATGACGGATCGAATCTACGACGGCGCGTTGGACCTGATCGGCCACACGCCCTTGGTGCGCCTCGCGCGAATCACCGGTGATAAAGGCGCCGAAGTCTGCGGCAAGCTCGAATCGAACAACGTGGCCGGTTCGGTGAAGGATCGCCCCGCGCTTTCGATGATCCTCGCTGCTGAAGAGTCCGGCCAGCTCGTCCCGGGGTCGACGGTCGTCGAGGCGACCAGCGGTAACACCGGCATCAGCCTTGCGATGATCTGTGCGGTGCGCGGGTATCGCTGCGTCATCGTAATGCCCGAAGACATGAGCGAGGCACGACGTCACTTGTTGAAGTCGTATGGCGCCGAGGTGGTGTTGACGGCGGCCGAGGACGGCATGGCCGGCGCGGTCGAGCAGGCCGAGCGTCTGTTGCAGACGACGCCCGGCTCACTGATGTGCGGTCAGTTCGAAAACCCTGCCAACCCGGACATTCATGCGAAAACCACCGCGGAGGAAATCTGGGAAGCCACGGGCGGGAAAGTCGACGCGTTCGTTGCCGGCGTCGGCACCGGCGGCACGCTCACCGGGGTTGGTCGCGTGCTCAAGGAACGCAACCCGAACTTTCGGGTGGTGGCCGTCGAACCGCGGGCGAGCTCCGTGTTGTCGGGCGGAAAGCCAGGGCTGCACGGCATTCAAGGTCTCGGCGCGGGTTTCATCCCGGCGGTGCTCGATACCGAGCTCATCGACGAGGTGATCACCGTGACCGACCTTGCCGCCGAACGCATGAAAAAGCGTCTCGCTCGCGAAGAGGGCTTGCTGCTGGGCCCATCTTCCGGTGCCAACGTCCACGCCGCGCTCGAGGTGTCGCGCCGGATGCAAGCTGGAGAGCGAGTCGTCACGATTCTTTGCGATGGTGGCGAGCGCTACCTCTGCTGATCGCGCATGGCGGAGCTCGTCCAAATCTCCCGCGCTTTGGGCCGCGCGGTGTCGAAGCTCGAATTCGGCGAACCGGTGACCCACGTCTATAACCCGCTGCAATACGCGAAGCGCCCCCATGAGCTCTACCTGAGCCGCTTCGGCGCGGGCCCCAAGGAGGCCGTGTTCGTTGGCATGAACCCCGGCCCGTTCGGGATGGGGCAAACCGGGGTGCCGTTCGGAGACGTTGGCTTCGTCCGGGATTGGATGGGCATCGAAGCGCCCGTGGCTCGCCCGCCGAACGAGCATCCGAAGCGCCCCGTACTGGGTTTCGAGTGCGAACGATCCGAAGTTAGCGGTTCACGCCTGTGGGGATGGGCGAAGGAGCGCTTCGGCACGCCGGAGAGGTTCTTCTCCCGATTCTTGGTCATCAATTATTGTCCGCTGCTCTTCATGGAATCGACCGGGCGCAATCGAACGCCGGACAAGCTGTCGGCCGCCGAGCGCCTTGCGCTGTTGTCTGCATGTGACGAAGCCTTGCGCGCCGCGATTGACGTCCTCGACCCGAGGCTCGTCGTGGGCGTGGGTGCTTGGGCGACCAAGCGCGCGCTCGCGGCACTCGGTCACGAGGGTCCCGCGATTGGAACCGTCCTGCATCCGAGCCCCGCCAGCCCGAAGGCCAATCGCGGATGGGCGCCACAAGCCGAGAGCGATTTGCGCGGCCTTGGCATCAAGTTATAAGCACCTCGAGTGCACGCATGCGTTATGCTCTGCGCCGGGGGTCGAGCCGATGCCGAAGAAAGTCGTCCAAGTCGCGGCCATCATGGCCCTCAGTCTGGTCAGTCTGCCGGGTTTGGGGTGCGGCCACGAGTCCGCTGCCACGCAGCAGGTACGAAGCGCCGCGGCGATTGATCTCGACTGTGACGCGTCGATGATCGAGTTCGTCGATGACCAAGCCATGGTGAAGCGCGTGAGCGGCTGCGGCCGCACGCTGACCTACATGTCCAAGTGCAATCCGACGGCGGGTGGAGGCCAGGACTGTCGCTGGAAGCCAGTCCGAGACGACAGCAACAAGCTCAACTAGCCAGCGTCGGGCTGCGCGGCGAGGATTTGCTCCCGTAGCTCGTCCACGTCGGGGTTGTTCGAATCGAACGTGCTCGCACGCTCGAGCGCAGCTGCGGCCTCGGCGAGATCCCCGCGCTCGAGCGCCTCACGGGCTCGCCCGAGCTCGTCTTTGGCAGCCTCCTCGCGCTCGTGAGGGGAGAGAGATTCGGGGCCGGCGTCAGCTTCAGTGCCAGCGTCGGTGTCAATGCCAATGCCAGTGCTAGCGCCAGTGCCAGCGCCAGTGTCAGCCCCAGCGTCGACGCCAGTGTCGGTGATCGATGGGTCGCAGTTTTCCACGGCTACCCAGAGCGCAAGCAGGACCCCAATCGCCAATGTCATCACGAACGGCACGCTCTTACGCTTGCGCTGCGCCTTCGGTGGGCGGCGTCCGTCGTAGGCCTCTTTGAGTGCGGATACGAATGTGCGTGCGCTTGCGTAACGCTCGGATGGATTCTTTCGGAGCGCCCGTAGGATTGCCGTGTCGACGGTCGTCGGAAGTGCAGCACCTCGATTCGCCTCGCTTGGCGGAACGGGGTCCTTGCTCATTACTTGGTGCGCGACCGCCATCGCCTCGGCGCCGGGGAATGCGCGTTCGCCACATGCAGCCTCGTAGATGACGGCGCCGAACGAGAACAGGTCGCTCTGCTCACTGTACTCGCCGCTTCGCAGCGTCTCCGGAGCCGAATAACACGGGGTCCCTAGGAACTGCCCTTCCTTGGTGAGGTCGGCGTTTGGCACGCGCGCGATGCCGAAGTCGGCGAGCTTCACCTGCCCGTTGTCGGTGATCAGCAGATTCTCGGGCTTGAGGTCCCGATGGATCACCCCCGCAAGGTGTGCCGTTGCAAGCGCATCGCCGACGTGTTGGGCCAGGTCGAGCAACTTGTCGCGGGAAAGAGGCCCTTCTTTTTTGAGCTCTTGTTTGAGCGTGTGCCCGTGGACGTATTCGAAAACCAGATACGGGCCGACCTTCGGGTCGTCGCCAACGTCGAATATCTGAACGATATTAGGATGATGAAGACGAGCGGCCGCCCGCGCCTCGTTCTGAAAACGGCTCAGGAACACCTCGCGCATCTCCGCATCGAGCACGAGGTCACGCAGGGTTTTGACCGCCACCGGCCGGTCCAGATCTGCATCGTGCGCCAGATAGACGTTCCCCATCGAACCCGACCCGAGGAGCCGGTCGATTCGGTAGCGCCCAATCTGTTGAGGCAGTTCGTCCATGGACGCCTTCATCTACTGCATCGGAGGGGGTGGGGCCAGAGATGAGTAGGAGATGACTAGCGATGAGCGGAGATGACTAGAGACGATGAAGCTTCAGGGTGTTGGCGCGCCCTGAGGTGGGCCATCCCACAACCATTGCGAACGCTTCCCCCCCTTGGCAAAGCTTCTCACGCACGAGCAACGAGGTCGCGATACGCAGCGTCTCGTCGAGCGATTCTGGGGGCAGCTCGAGGCGCGGGATCACGCCCCACTCGAGAGAGAGCCGTCGCGCGACGCGCACGTCGCTGGTGACGGCCAAAATCGGCGCCCGTGGCCGGTGCTCTGCTAGCAAGCCCGCTGAACGGCCGTCCTGCGTGAACACCACGACGGCTTTGAGCGGCAAGTGAGTCGTCAACACTGCAGCCGCGCGCGCTGCCGCATTTGAAAACGGCCAATCCTCATCGCCAACGTTTTTGAGCTCCCTGAACTCTCGCGCGAGATCCTCGACGTAGTCGGATTCCACCTCCCGAATGATCGCGTCCATCATCTCGAGGCTCTGAACCGGGTAGCGACCTGCGGCCGTTTCACCACTGAGCATGACCGCGTCGGTTCCGTCCATCACGGCGTTCGCGATATCCGCTGCCTCAGCGCGCGTTGGCCGTGGGTTTCGGATCATCGAATCCAGCATCTGAGTTGCCGTAATCACGACTTTGCCGCGCGCGTTGGTCTCCCGAATGATCCGTTTTTGGATCAGAGGAACTTTTTCCGCACCGAGCTCCACACCGAGGTCTCCGCGGGCAATCATGATGCCGTCGGCGACGTCGACGATGTCGCCGAGCGCAGCCACCGCTTCGGGTCGCTCGATCTTCGCGATGACGGGTACGTCCCGAGCCAGGGCCTTGGCTTCTCTCACGTCGTCGGCCGACCGCACGAAGGACAGGGCAATGTAGTCCGCCTCGAGCACGGAGATCGCAAAAGTCAGGTCGTCCCGGTCTTTGTCGGTCATTGCGGGCGCGCTGATCGACACCCCTGGCAGATTCAGGCCCTTGTTGTCGGAAAGCGGCCCGCCGTCTTCGACCACCGTGTGGACCGTGCGGCCCTCGATGCTGTCGACGCGGAGGCGAATGAGGCCGTCATCCAATGCCACGGCGTCACCGGGCTTCACATCGGTCGCGAGCGAAGCGTATGTCACCGAGACGATCTCTTGGCTGCCTTCGACGTCAGCTGTCGTGAGCGCGAACCGGTCACCCCGTGAGAGCTCGATCGGACCTTCGGCGAACCGGCCGACGCGCATCTTGGGGCCCTGCATGTCAGCCAAGATTGCCATCGGCAGTCGCGCTTCCGCTGCCGCCTCACGAACCAATTTGGCCACGGCCGCATGCGACTCGTGGTTGCCGTGTGAGAAATTGAGACGCGCACAGTTCATGCCGGCCCGCACGAGCTCACCGATCTTGGCTTTGGTGTCGCTGGCGGGCCCAAGCGTGCAGACGATCTTGGTGCGTCTCACAGCGCGGTTGTAGCCGGGTTCTGTGCGCTGGCCAAACTACCGGTTGCGGTACCTGGGCGGTTCCCACCGGCTGAGCTTCGACTTGAAACCCAAGCGTACGACAAACGTCGCGTAGAGCGTCCATTGCGTGCGATCCTCAGTCGGCTGCGTGTTCCGATAGGATGGGTCCGCGTTCACATAGCGGGCGGCGATGCGAAGCCACAGGCCACGCACGGTGGTGAGCGGCCTATACAACGGGACGCCGAATCCAAAGCCGACGCCAAGCCCGGTGCTTCCGTTGCCGTCGAGCAAGAACGCTGGCCCAATCTCGAGGAAGATCGACTGCAGCAAGAGGTCCGCGAACTCGTTCCAAGTTTGCTTATAGAGAAAGAAGAGCGCGGGGAAGAGGGGGCGAAGGTCGACACCAAGGAACAGATGTTGACCGGAGTCGGGGCCCCATCGGCCGGAGAGCACTACGCCGGCCACGTCGGCCACCAAGAACCGGGCTTCCCCTACCACGTTGGGGTCCGCCTTTCCGTTGAGCCACGTCGCACCCGGCCCCGCGCCGAACGAGAGCGTCAGCCCGCGATCCCAGCGGCTATAGAGCCCATCCCCCTGGCGTTGCGCACTCGCAGAAGCGCCAAACGACGAGAAGACCAGGATCGAGCCGACGATCACCCCTAGACGGGCGCCCCGTGTCATGATTTCCCCATGCACCGGCCCGCGTGGCGGGTCAAGAGATTGAGGTTGTAGACTATATCCATGGGGCGTCCGTTCGGCTTGGGGCTTCGAAGCCAACTCATGCTCGCGCTGATCGTAGCGTTTGGCGGGGCATTCGTGTTGTTGAGCCTGGTGACGGCGCGCCTCGACGAGCGCGAGAACGCCCAAGAACAGCGCACGCGCGCGGCGGGGCTGGCCGCGGCGCTTGCGTCGGGCGTTGGGCCCCGAGGTGACGGACTGAGCGAGGAGTCGATCGCCAGCATGGTCGATGAAGGTCTAGTCGAGCGCATTGAGATCCACGGCGACGATGGATCGCTGAGGACGTCAGGTGTGATCGATGGCGACCCCGATGCCACGATGACGACAGGAACTGGCGTCGAGCTGCGTGTGTGGGTGCCGGCGAGCGGCCGCGGCGATGCGGCTCGGCGAAGTTTGTTTCTGTTCTACCTTGGTCTGACCGCGGCCACGGTGCTGCTGTTGACCTACGTCTTGCTGACCTACTTCATCGTACGCCCGATCGATCGCTTGCGATTGGCCTCCGAGCGTCTCGCCGCTGGCCGGCTGGGCACGAGTGTTCCCGTGCAAGGTGCCGCAGAGGTCGCGCGTCTTGCGGCTACGTTCAACGAAATGGCCGCGCTGCTTCGCGAAGACCGCGCGGCGCTTCAAGATCGACTCGAAGAGCTCGAACACACCACCGCCGAGCTCACGACCGCCCAGGAGCAGTTGGTGAGGAGTGCGCGCTTGGCGGCCGTCGGACGACTGTCGGCCGGAGTTGCTCACGAAATTGGGAATCCTCTCGCCGCGATTCGAGGCTTGCTCGACCTCATGCAGACGGGAGACCTGGACCCCGCGGAAGAAAGGGAATTCGTGGGCCGCATTCAGGGTGAGGCCGAGCGAATCCACCACACCATCCGCGACTTGCTGGATTTCTCGAGGAACGAGCCGGCCCTAGTGGGAAGGATCGAAAGCTCGGCCGACCTTTCGGAGGTCGTGTCGGACACCATCAAGCTCGTCGACCGCCAGACCCGCTTCCGCGACATAGACCTCACCCTCAGCCTCGACGACGAGCTGCCGCGCGTTCGCGGCGACCACGAACGTCTGAGGCAATTGCTGCTGAATCTGTTGTTCAACGCCGCCGATGCGCTTGGCGGCAAGGGACGGGTCGAGGTCCGCGCGGCGAATGGCCAGGGCGTCGTGCAGCTCATTGTCACGGATGACGGGCCTGGGATCGATCGGGACGTCCTCGAGCAGGTGTTCGACCCTTTCGTAACGACGAAGGCGCCGGGGCAGGGCACCGGCCTGGGGCTCGCGGTTTGTCACACCATCGTCGAAGGGCTCGGCGGGTCGATCGAGGCGAGCAACCGAGAGCAGGGCGGGGCGGCATTCGAGGTTCGGTTGCCCGCGGCAATCTAGCCGGGCCAGGTTCAGGTCCGGTTGTAGTCCTACTCCTACAACTCCCCCTGCAACTCCTCCTACCCCTGCAACTCTCACCCGCCCGGTCAGTCTGTTTGGAAGGCGTTCTCGATTGCGGTTTCCTCGGCGCTCTCGGTATCCGGGCCTCCTGGTGAGTGGTCTCCGAGGCATTCCCTAATCGCCTCTGCTTGCCTTCGCGTCGCTCCGGCCTCGATCAGCTGCTCCTCGGTTGCGGCCAACACTCCACGCAGCGACCCCAAATTCCGCAGCAGCTTCCCCCGCGTCTTCGGCCCAACTCCGGGAACCCTGTCGAGCTCGCTTCGTAACCGCCTCTTACGCCCCACCTTTTTTCGCAGGGCGTTTGATGCCCGGTGGGTCTCGTCGCGTGCGAGGAGGAGCAGGGATAGTGCCGAGTTGGCTCTTGCCGGGACCGCGTTCTTGCGTCCGGGGCGGAACACGCGGTCGCCTTCTTCCTCGCCCGTCGCGGTGATCCGTGGCTTTGCGACCGAGGCGATCTCGAGGTCGGGAACGCCAATGTCTTCGCGGGCGCGGACCGCCACCCCCAGCTGTCCTTTGCCTCCGTCGACGACCAGCAAGTCCGGCAGCTCCCAGCCCTCTTCTTCGTTTTTCCCCCGGCGCAACCGCCGAATCAGGACTTCGTACATCGCCGCGTAGTCGTCGCCGCCGCCGCCGCCTTTCACCCGGAAGCTTCGGTATCGCTCTTTGGCGGGCACGCCGTTCTGCAGCGCGACGAAGACCGCCACGGTCTCCTCGCCTCCGGTGTGCGAGATGTCGACGCACTCGATTCGGCGCGGCAGCACTGGTAGGCGCAGCTGCCGCTGAAGCTCTTCCAGCCGCGCCTCGACATCCTCACGCGCGCGTTCCTTCTCGTTGAAGGCGTGCTCTGCATTCTCGCGCGCGAGATCTAGAAGTTTCGCCTTGGCGCCGCGCTTCGGCTCGACGACCTGCACGCGGCGCTTTCGGTTCTCGCTGAGGAGCTCCTCGAGCGCTTCACTCATCTCGATCGTTACCGGCACCAGAACCTCGTCAGGCAAAGATGTCCGTTCGGCATAGTGCTGGCGGAGAAACGCGGCGAGCATCTCGTCGTTGGGCACCGCGACCCGTCGCAATGCAAGCGTGCGCACACTAACCAAACGCCCGCCGCGCATGCTCAGAACCGCCACTTCCACTTGGTCGCCCTGACGGTGAAAACCGATCACGTCTTGGTCCGACTTCTGCACGCCCGCGACCCGCTGTTCCTCTTGGGCCCGCTCTACGGCACGAAGCTGATCGCGATACACCGCCGCACGCTCGTACTCGAGCTCGCCCGAGGCACCTTTCATTCGGCCGTCGATGTCGCGCACCAGCTCGTCGTGCCGCCCGTCGAGAAACCGCGCGACGTTTGCGACCTGCGCGCGGTACTCCTTCTCGTCGACCGCCAGCACGCACGGCCCCGGGCACCGTTTGATTTGATGTTGCAGACATGGCCGAGACCGGAAGCGAAATTCGGTGTCCGTGCACGTGCGTAGCTGGAAATAGCGGTTCACTAGCCGAAGGGTCTGTCGCGCCGCGGTCGCTGAGTGGTAGGGCCCGAAGTACTGCGCGCCATCAGGCTTCGGCCTGCGAACGACTTCGAGCCTGGGCCAAGGCTTCTTCGCATCGAGCCGCAACGATAGGTACTCCTTGTCGTCGCGCAGCTTCACGTTGTACTTCGGCTGGTGTGACTTGATCAGCTGGTTCTCGAGGAGCGCAGCTTCCTTGTCGGTGTGCGTGACGAACGTTTCAATGTCGGTCAGCTCGCGTTCGAGACGACTGACGAACGCGCGCAAGTCGCTCGACCCCGGTTGGAAGTAGCTCCGCACGCGGCTCCTTAGACTCCGCGCCTTGCCGACATAGAGGACCTTCCCGTCCGCACCATGAAAGACATAGACCCCGGGCGACGTCGGGAGCTTGTCGAGCTTTCGCTGGGCTAGCTCTGCAACCACGCCGAACCTATACCACCGCGGCCGGCCTCGGGCGCCCTGCGTGTCACTCGGTGCGAATCACGCGCTCATCGGTGACGATGAGGTCGACCGCCACGTCGAATGGAAGCTCGGGCACTTCGGAGATCAACTGAAAATCGTAGGCGACCGCGCAGGTGCGTGCGTGTCCGAGTCGCGGGATCAGTTTGTCGTAGTAGCCACCGCCGTACCCGATCCGGTAGCCGCGAGGGTCGATCGCCAACGCGGGAACCAGTGCGAAATCCACCTCCTCGGGCTGTACTTGCACGGCGGTGTCGGGCGGCTCCGGCACGGAGAAGGCCCCTTCGACGAGCAAGGTTTCCGAATCGACGAGGTGAAGTTGCAGCTCGTCTCCAACCACTCGCGGCAACGCCACTCGTTTCCCAGCGGCCCAAGCCGCTTGCATGGCTGCTCGTGTTCGCACTTCGTTGCGAATCGACGCGAACGCGAGAACCGTATGCGCCCGTTCGAGCTCCGCGAGCGCGACGAGACGTTTGGTAATCTCGCCGGAGCGGACGTCGCACGCCGATTCCGGCAGTGCCTCGCGAACGGCGCGCATTCGATTGCGCAGCGTCAGCTTGGCGCGTTGACGGAGCTCGGTTTCGGCGTGCTCCGTCTCGCCTGTGCTCACGGGTCGATTTGCTGCGCGAGCTCGGCGTCCGCTTGCAGTCGTTGATCGATGCGTCGAATCGCGGTGTCGACCACCTGGCGGGTCTTGGCTTCGAGGCTCTCCCGTCGTCGCTCGGACGCGTCGAGATCCTCAGCGAGACTCAGCGCGACGACCGCGAGAAGCTGAGCGGGTGTCGCCGCTCGCGCCGCCTTGGGGCCCAGGGCCGCAACCCGTTCATTCACGATATCGGCGAGGCGTTGTAGGTATGCTTCGTCGGCGTCCGAGGACATGCGATAACGGGCGCCGGCAATTTCGATCTGAACGTTGCGCTTCACGGTTGACGGGAAGGTAGTCCTCCACGTCCTTAGGCGTCAAGGTAGGACATACACCCATATCCCCTTTACGTTCCGCTGCGATCGGAATCTGACTACGAGGGTTTAGGGGACAGGGGGCTGGCGTGTTATGTTTGATCCCCGGGGGACAGTAGGGGTCATGATCAAGGTTAGTTGCCCGTCATGTAATGCGTCTTACGACGTGGACGAGCACCGTTTGCCCGAAGAGGGGCTTCGGATGCGATGTCCAAAGTGCAGCGAAAGCTTTCAAGTTCATCGCGATGGCTCGACTGCGAAGAATGGAGGTGGGGCTGCGCCTGGCGCGAAGAAGCGCCCACGACGCAAGCCGACTCAGGTCGGGCTTGGTCCGCAAGTACCGCCGGGCGCTCCGGCGGCCGCGACCGAGTCACCGCCTTCCGATTTGCCGGCTCCGGTTGGGGACGTCGATCTTCCCGCGCCATTTGGTGGTGGCGATTTCGCAGACCTTCCCGCGCCTAAGAAAGGCGGACGATCGCTCGACTTCGACCCATTCGATGATCCCGGAGTTGTCGACCTTCCCGCGCCGAAAGCTCAATCGGAGCCTTCCGGCTTCGATCCGTTTGCAGACATGGACCTGCCGGCACCGTTGGAGGCCCCGGGCGGCACCGATCTTCCCGCGCCGATGTCAGCCGCTTCGGGAGCCGAGATCGACTTGCCGGCCCCCATGGGCGCCGCACGGGCGCGAGAGGTCGAGCCTATCGGCGGGGAGATCGATCTGCCGATGGCGCTCACCGACGCCGATTTGCCCACGCCGAGGGCAGCGTCTGCGGTGCCGGCACCTATCTCGCTCGACTCGGAGTTGCCCATGCCGAGCGACCAAAAAGATCTGCCGATCGCCCGCGACGATTTCATGGACCTCGACATCGACGGTCCGGAGCGGGTTCATGGCGGCGGACCGATCGAGCTAGATCTCCCGGACGGCGAAGACCTCGATCTCGAGCTCGATGCGCCTCCCAGGGCCCCGGGACCACCACCGCCGCTCGGACAGCCCTTCGGAGTTCCAGGCGGGGCGCCGCCGGGCGAGATGCCGAGCGGCGATCGTATCAGCCGAGATTCAGCCGAGCTCGATCTGCCGGAATCAGACGAGCTGGAGTTCTCCGAGCTACCAGGTGACGGCCAAGACGGTGTGCACCGTATGCCCAACCCTGGCGGAGCGGGACCGAACGTGGTCGCCGCGCCCAAGCCCAAGATCAGGGTCAAAGGGCTCTCGATCAAGCGCCCGCCCTGGCTGATGAAGGCCGCTGCCACCATGGCGGTCATCGCGGTGGTGCTTGGCGCAGGCTTCTATCTCGGCACGACCCAGTACGGCCTGTTTGGGATTCACCTGGTGGAGCCGTTCCTCCCCGCCTCGGGCGACGCGGTTTCGGTTGCGCAGGCGATCGAGGACGCCGAAATGATCGCGGCGGCAGACACCTACGGGGCGACGCGACAGTCGCTCGCGAGGCTCGAGGGTGAGCGAAGCGGTGCGGGCCTGAATCGCTCGCTGATCGCGAGGAGCCTCCTGCACGAGTCGTACTATCAGGTTCGCTACGGACAAGACGCCGAGAGCGGGAGCACCGCCGACGTGCTCCGTGTGCACTTGCAGCGCAGGGGCGACCAAGCGCCGCGCATTCACGTCGCGCTTGCGGCCGATGCTCTGCGCAACGCCGACACTGCCGTGGCGACCTCAGAGATTGCGCTCGCTGCGCAGGAAGACCAGACGGATGTCTATGTAGACTTGGTGGCCGGCGAGATCGCGCTCAAAGGGCGTGACGGACAAGCCGCCGTCGACGCATTCGACCGCGCTATGAAAAAGCACGACAGCGCTCGCGCGCAGTGGGGCCTTGCCCGCGGCTATCGCGTGCTCGGGGACTACGACAAGGCCGCCGCCGCGGCCAAGGCGACGCAGACGCTCAGCCCGAACCACGCCGGCGCGCGCGTCGCGGTCGCGGACCTGCTGATCCAAGAGGGCCAGATCGACCAGGCCTACGAGCTGCTTCAAGCCCCCGCGGGCCTCGCACCGGTTGAGGGCGCCACCCTGGCAGTTGCGCGTGCAGACAAGTCTTCGGCGCTCACCCTCGTCGCGCAGATCGAGGAACACCGGGGGCGCCTTGGCGCCGCACGCGAGATGTACGAAAAGGGAATCGAGTTCGACACGAGCAACGCCGCCGCGGCGCTCGGGGCGGCGCGACTCGTTCTGTTGGAGCGGGCCTACCAAGACGCCTACGCCCGTTTCCAGACCGTGCTCCGGTCGGAAATCCGGCCTGGCGCTGAGATCGACGTGACAGGGAAGCCCAAGATCGTGGTCGATGCCAAACTTGGCGCTGCCGAGGCGCTCCTCGCCATGGACAAGGCGGCTGATGCCCAGAAATTGCTCGCCGACCTCAAGACGCCCGAGCCGGTGAGCGCAGAGGTCGAGCTCTGGCAGGGGATGGTCGCCGAGGGCTTGGGCCACAGCGAAGAGGCTGTGCGGCACTTCCGCAACGCAATCGCGCTCGAGCCGGGCGCGTTCCGCGCTTACTTGGGGCTCGCACAGCACTACAGGTCGACCAAGCGTCCCGGTGAAGCGGTCGGTGTTCTCGTCGAAGCACAGCAGAACGTAGATATTACTGCCGAGGTGCGGCGTGTGTTGGGATGGGCCGAGCTCGAGCGCAACCGTGTCGACGACGCGATCAAACAGTTCCTGCAGGCGCTCGAGATGGAGCCTCGAGATTCCACTTCGCAGTTCGGGCTTGCGGTGGCGTACCGACGCAAGGGCATGCTCGAGGAGGCCGGCGTGGAGCTCGAGAAGGTTCGGGAGTTGGACGCGAAGTTCCCCGCTCTTGCGCTCGAGAAGGGACGGCTCGCCGAAGCGACAGGCGACATGGATGGCGCGGTCCTGAGCTACCGTGAAGCGCTCGAAGAGTCGCCCAAGGACGCCTCGCTGAAGTCCCGCTTGGGCGCGGTGCTGGTTCTCACCGGGCAGCTCGACGAGGCAGAGAAGCTGTTGCTCGAGGTGATCGAGGCTCAGCCGTACTCTGCTGAAGCGGAGCACTATCTCGGCCGCATCGAGTTGGAGCGGGGCCAGACGGAGCCCGCGCGCCAGCACTTCCTTCGCGCTGCGCGTCTCGAGTCCGACAGCGGTCTCTACCGAATGTACGTCGCCTGGGTAGCGCTCGAGTCGAACGAGATGACGACCGCGCTGCGGGAGCTCGACACCGCGTTGAAGCTCGATCCGACCCTCGGTGACGCCTATTGGCTCCGCGCGCGGATTCGGATTCGGGCCGGCGTCGTTCGCGATGCCCTCGGCGACCTTCGCAAGGCCATCGAGCTCAGCCCGAACCGGGTTGATGCCTGGGCAGCCATGGGTGAATGCCACTACCAGCTCGGACAGATGAAGGAAGCGATCGTGGACTTCGAGAAGGCCGTGGCGGGCGATCCGGAGCGTGGGTACTGGTGGTACCGCTT
>Ga0316193_10000372_pt1 | contig 27431 bp, 18 predicted proteins | sample MerIslsedime2_MG_FD_207735 | JGI IMG/M metagenome (GOLD analysis project Ga0316193, IMG submission 207735) | Coastal sediment microbial communities from Maine, United States - Merrow Island sediment 2 | ecosystem: Environmental > Aquatic > Marine > Coastal > Sediment | place: USA: Maine... | reverse complement strand
CCGCGAAGTACTGGACTGGCTCGATTTGTATCTGGGGCCAGTGGACTCAGGGAGCTGATGGAGAAGCCTATTCCTACTGCCGACCTCGTCGACCGCCTGGCAGCATTGCCGAGTCTCGCGGGGATTCCCCGGGAGGAGTTGGAGTGGCTCGCGGCCCACGGAAACTTCGAGCTGCGCGAAGTCGGCAGGGTGGTGGCGCCGAAGGGCAAGCGGATCGAGAACCTGTGGGTCATTCTCTCCGGGCACATTTCAGTCCGTGTGGATCGGGGCGCGGGACCGCGGCGGGTCATCGGGTGGCGCACCGGTGAGGTGACCGGCATGCTGCCGTACTCCCGGATGAGCGGACCTCCCGGTGACAACGTCATCGAAGAGGCGTGCGAGCTGCTTACGGTGCATGAAAAGCACTTCCCGGAGATGGTTCACCGGTGCCCGGAGTTCACTGCGTTCACCGTGCATCTAATGCTCGATAGAGCGCGACGGTTCAACGCCAGCGACCTGCAGGAAGAGAAGATGATCTCGCTGGGGAAGCTCGCGGCCGGCCTGGCCCACGAGCTCAACAACCCCGCCTCCGCTACGATGCGGGGCGCCAAGACACTTCTCGCGGCACTGGATGAGGCGGACACCGCGTCCCGTACTCTCGGTGCGGCGGTGCTTACGGACGAGCTGTGGGAGGCGGTCGAGCAGGCGCGTGCCGCCTGCTTGGCTGACCCCGCCGGCGACGTGATCTCGCCTATCGAGCGTGCGGACCGGGAGGAGGAGATCACCGGCTGGCTCACCCGACACCACTGCGACCCGACCCACGCGGGGCGCCTCGCCGACACAGCCGTCAAAACGGAAGTTCTGGACAACCTGACTCAGGTGATGTCAGGCGAGACGCTCGATGCCGTGCTCCGCTGGATGGCTGTCGGGTGCGAGACCCACACTCTTGCCACCGATATCGAGCATGCCGCCACCCGGATCCACGAGCTGGTAGCCGCCGTCAAGAGATTCACCCAGATGGATAACCCAGCAGCACCGGATGCCGTAAACCTAGAGACAGGATTGAGGGACACAATACTGGTCTTGGCATCAAAGGCCAAAGCCAAGGGCGCTGCCATCGCCCTCGACGTCGAACCAGACCTCCCTCCAGTTTGCGCCACCGAGGGCGAGCTGAACCAGGTCTGGTTGAACCTGATCGACAATGCTCTCGACGCCATCCCCGAGTCCGGGTCGATCGATATCAGTGCGCGCCGGGAGCTAGACAGCGTCGTGGTGCGCGTCGTGGACGACGGCCCCGGAATCGCGCCGGATATCGAGGCCCGGATCTTCGACGCGTTCTACACGACCAAGCCGCCGGGCCAGGGTCTTGGTCTCGGTCTCGAGATCACGCGGCAGTTGGTGCGCCGGTATTATGGCGACATCGCAGTCGAATCCCGCCCGGGCCGGACCGAATTTCGCGTCAGCTTCGCCATCGAGCAGCCACGACCAGCCAACGCGACCGAAGAGTCCACATGAGCACCCTTCGGTTGCGGCGGCGCGGAGCTCTTTTCCTGCTAACGTCGCCGAGGATGTCCCGATGAAGATCATTCACTGGCTGTTCGTCGTTAATTCCCTGGTGTCCGGTGTCGTCGGCGCGCAGCCGTCGGTGCAGGTAGAGGCCCTTCACGAGGCGGCCTTTGCGGGGAATCTGGATGAGGTGAAGCGCCTCCTCGAGGAGGGTGCCGCCGTCGACGTCCCGGATCCCGAAGGCCGCACGGCTCTGATGTGGGCCAGTTTCAACGGCCACACCGCTGTGGACGCTCTTCTGCTGGAGCATGGAGCTGCCATCGACGCCCGAGAGGTGAACGGACGGACGGCTCTGATGTACGCCTCCAGTGGTCCGTTCGTTGCGACCGTGGGGCTTCTGCTCGAAAAGGGGGCTGACGTGAATGTCCAGGGCACCGGGGAGGGCTTCACGGCGCTGATGACGGCTGCCGCGGAAGGGCAAGTCGAGGTCGTCCGGGTCCTCCTGGCGTATGGAGCCGATCCGGATCTGGGGGATGTGGACGGCGATACCGCTGAGAGCTTTGCGACGCAGAACGGCCACCTGAAAGTCGTTGCCATGCTCCGCGCCCCCCCGCCACCCGTGGAAAAGCCTTGACTCACTGGCATGCTGGCCGAGTCATGGCAACCCTGGCGCGCGGTGGCAGCTCGGGTCCTGTGGCATCACGATCTCTCCCGAGGCTAGCTCCCCCATGAATGGCCAACGTCAGGCTAGCCTTGCGGAAGATCGCGAATGTCTGCTTTGAATCTGCAATACTCCATTGGTCAAAAGAGTAGAGAAAGAGATCTCGATCCGCAAAGCGGCACCACCTCACTAGAGAAGGGAGAACAAGCAATGTTCTTGACGCAATTGGCCACGGTGGCCCCCTCACGTTTCCGTTCCATCCTGACCTTCAGTCTTCTGTGCGGGATCTTGCTTGTTGGCTCTGCGGCGCCCGTGTTCGCCCAGATCACTCCCTCTAAGGACTCGTTATCGGGTCTCTATCCCGGCAAGGCGTATTCGCCCTATGCACAGCGCAGCTTCCCCGACCAGGTGTTCTGGGGCGACACGCACCTGCATACAGGCCTCTCCATGGATGCTGGTCTATTCGGCGCCCGCCTCGGCCTGGACGACGCCTACCGCTTCGCCCGCGGCGAGGAAGTGATGGCCTCGAGCGGCCAGCCGGCCAAACTGGGTCGCCCGCTCGACTGGCTGGTGATCGCCGATCATTCCGATGGCATGGGTTTCTTCACCGACATGGCTGCAGGCGAGCCCGACATCATCCAGTACGAACAGGGAAAGCGCTGGTACGATGGCATGCAGGCCGGTGGCGACTCCTCGGTTGCAGCGGCGCTGGATCTGATCACCACCTTCTCGCAGGGCGAGATCAATCCAGAGATGATGGCCGAGTACTCACCAGGCGGTGCGACCTATGAGTCGATCTGGGAGAGGGTCGTCGATGCGGCCGAGCGCTTCAACGATCCGGGCTCGTTCACCACCTTCATCGGTTTCGAATGGACCTCACTGGTCAAGGGCAACAACCTGCACCGCAACGTGATCTTCCGCGAGGGCGCCGCCAAGGCTGGCCAGGTCGTGCCCTACACCACCCAGGCACCGGTCGGTTCTACAGACCCGCTTGATCTTTATGCATATCTGGAGAGCTACGAGGCCGAAACCGGAGGCTCGGCGCTCGCCCTGGCCCACAACGGCAATCTGTCGAACGGCATCATGTTCCCGGTTGACGCGCAGTACACCGGACGGAAAATAGACCGGGACTACGTCGAGAAGCGTGCCCGCTGGGAGCCGATGTACGAGGTTACCCAGATCAAGGGCGACGGTGAGACCCATCCGCTGCTGTCGCCGGATGACGCCTTCGCTGATTACGAGACCTGGGATGTGGGTAACCTCGATCTTTCAGAGGCCAAGACCGAGGATATGCTGCAGTACGAGTATGCCCGCGAGGCCCTCAAGAACGGTCTCTTGCTAGAGAAGCGGCTCGGCACCAATCCATACAAATTCGGCCTGATCGGTTCGACCGACAGCCACACCGCCCTTTCCGCCGTCGAGGAAGAGAACTTCTTCGGCAAGGCAACCAACGCCGAGCCCAAGCCTGACCGCATGGCGCATCCCTTCGCCGAGAGCGATTTCGGTGCCTTCGAAGGTTACGAACTGGTTGCCTCGGGGTATACCGGCGTCTGGGCTGCTGAGAACACCCGCACCGCGATCTGGGATGCGATGGCACGCAAGGAGGTCTACGGCACTACGGGCCCGCGCATCACCGTTCGCTTCTTTGGCGGCTGGGACTTCACCGCGGAGGATTTGAACAGTCGCGCGCCCGCCTTCCGGGGCTACGAGAAAGGTGTACCGATGGGTGGCGATCTGCGGGCACACAACGCCGGCGGTGCCCCCACCTTCATGGTCTACGCTCTGCGCGATGCGATTGGCGCCAATCTCGACCGCATTCAGATCGTGAAAGGCTGGCTGGACGCGAATGGCCAGACGCACGAGAAGGTCTATGACGTCGCCTGGTCTGCCGGCCGCGAGCCCAATGCCAGCGGCGTGCTACCAGCAGTCGGCAATACGGTGGACATTGCGGCGGCCAACTGGACGAACACCATAGGCGCTTCCGAGCTTGCCACGGTCTGGACCGATCCCGACTTCGATCCGAAGCAGCGCGCCTTTTACTATGCACGCGTGCTAGAGATCCCGACGCCACGCTGGATTGTCTACGACGCGTTTCGTTTCGGCGTCGAAATACCCGAGGGAGCTGAGACCATCCACCAGGAACGAGCGTACACCGCACCGATCTGGTACACGCCGTAGCGACTGAATCGGTCAGCGACCAGCAAAACCCGGGGTGCGGTTCGTCTTCGTGGCGAGCCGCACCCCTTTTTCTTGAACTGAGCGTGGGAGCCTTCGAGGTTCTTCGGCGTGCGCTGGTGACCGCCGTTGCTCCTAGGAGAACAGGACTGATATCCAGATTCGCACAGCGGCAGCGGAGATGAGGAGAGCCAACACCCTGCGGAGCCGGAGCACGGCAACTCGATGACTCACTCGGCCTCCGAGATGAGCAGCGGGCACGACTACGAGCACCAGTGGCACCGCTAGCAGCCACTCGATTTGGCCAGTGACCGCTTTGCCTATGAAAGCCGCACTGGTGGAGAGTAGGACGATGGCCAGGTTGCTGCCGATGGCGATGCGTGTCGGGACGCCGACGAACGAGGTCATCAGCGGAATCAGGATGAAGGATCCGCCCTGGCCCACGAGGCCGCCCAGTAACCCGACACTGGTGGCACTGACGACGGCTCGCCACCGGCTGAATCCGAGATCGCTCACGTCGGGTTGCTCGCTGTCCTGCCGCATCGGAACGAACATGAGAATAGCGGCGGCAGCCGCCAAGCAACCGAACACAGCCAGCAGGACCTGCTCGGAGACGAAGCGCGCCGAGGCTCCACCGAGGGCCGCCGCGGCGAAGATGGTCGTGCCCATGTAGAGGACCAGACGATCGGACACAAAGCGGAATCGGCGGTGGGTCAGGGCGCCGGAGATACAGGCGGCCAGCCCTTGCACGATCGTCAGCCCGGCCACCGTCCGCATGGTCAGCGGCTCGAGGCCGAACAGAGGTGGAACGTAAAGGAGAAGCGGCGCCATTACGATGCCGCCACCGATACCCAGCAGGCCGGAGAGGAAGCCGGTCGTGGCGCCGAGAGCGACGATCAGGAGGAGTAGGCTCACCTCACACCACTTCGATCGATGGCGGGCCCTCGACGACCTCCGCGATACGGACCGCCACGGCAACACCTGCGTTCTCGAGGGCACCCATGAGGTCCTCCGCCTCGTCTCCGGGGACCGAGAGGAGGAGCCCGCCCGAGGTCTGAGGGTCGAAGAGAATCTGCTCTTCGTGTCTCGCCAGCGAGGCCCGGATGGTCAGATGCTCGTGGACCATCGCGCGATTCGCCAGGTTGCTGCCCGTGCTCTCGCCTTTCCGATACATCTCCAGTGCATTGGGATAGACGGGAAGGGTGCTGTAGTTCAGCCGGACTCTCGCCCCGGAGCCCTCGGCGATTTCGAAGAGGTGCCCAGCGATCCCGAATCCTGTGATGTCAGTGCAGGCATGGAGATCGAATCCCAGTGCGATCTCCATGGCCGGCCCGTTGAGGGCTGCCACGCTGGGTAGGACCTCCTCCTCGAGATCACGCTGCTGCAACTTTCCCGACACGACCGCATTGAACAGTACGCCGGTACCTACGGGCTTGGTCAGGATCAGTGCATCGCCAGGACGGGAGCCTGCGTTGGTGATGACCCGGTCTGGGTGGACAGCACCAATGACTGCCAGGCCGTACTTGGGTTCGTCATCATCGACAGTGTGTCCACCCACGAGGCAAGCTCCGGCTTCGGCCACCTTGTCGTGGCCTCCGCGCAGAATGTCCCGGAGCAACCCCATGTCGAGATGCTTCGCCGGGAACATCACCAGGTTCAGGGCGTTGAGCGGTCTCCCGCCCATGGAGTAGACGTCCGAGATGGAATTGGCCGCCGCAATCTGACCGAACCAATAGGGGTCATCCACCGGCGGCGTAATGAAATCCACCGTACTGATCACCGCGATCTCGTCCGTTAGCCGGTAGACCGCTGCATCGTCGGCCGTTTCGATACCGACCAGTAGATTGGGATCAGAGGGTGGCGTCAGGCCACGAAGCGCGTCCGACAGATCCGCCGGACCGATCTTGGCTGCTCAGCCACAGGTGCGGGCGAGCCCGGTTAGGGTCTTCTTTCTTAGAAAGTCCATTCGGTTTCCCCCCTTTCACTAGGTGGATGAAGCCTTGACCACGAGTGTGACGATGGGATTGTAGTTGAGGTAGGAACGGCGGACGTCATCCCCTCCGATTGGTCTCTCGTGTCGACCTGAGATCGCAGGCGCCACTTGTCGCGAAGAAGTACGCAACCAACTCGGTGACGGGTGCATCTAACGAGACTGATGGAGTTGTGCATGGCGGTTGGTGGACCTAACTACTGAGGAGAAATCGAAGGTGACTCGTCACAGGAGAAGCGGGCGGTTGCTCACCCTTGCCATGGCATTCGTGTGCTCCGGAGCGGCGTCCGGTGAGGGCCCTATCGCTCTCATCGACGGTGTGGTCATCGACGGAAACGGTGGAAAGCCCATCGAGAACGGCGTTGTGGTTGTGCGTGACGGACGGATCGAGGCCGTGGGCGATGCGGACACCGTCTGTGTCCCGAGCGACGCAAGAGTGATCGACATCGAGGGACGAGCCATATTGCCAGGGCTCGCTGACATGCACGTCCATCTGATGGGCGGGTGGGATGGTGTCGGTTCGGATTGGCTCGGGTATCAAAGGTATCTGAACGCCCTTCTCTACTCGGGTGTCACCACGGTCTTCGATCTGGGGAACGTCATGCCGTTTGTGCTCCAGCTCCGGGACGAGGTGGCAGCAGGCACCATCGCCGGCCCCCGGATCTACTGCGTCGGCCCACTGGTGGACGACGCCGATCCGTCATGGCCGCCGTTCTCAGTGGGTCTCGTCATCGATTCCCAGGTACCCGATGTCATCGCGTTGTTGGAGCGCTCCGGCGTGGACGCGGTCAAGGCGTATGGGGGGCTGTCGGTGCCGCTGCTTCGAGAGCTGGTGGAGGTCGCCTCCGAGAGCTCTCTTCCCGTAATCGCCGACCTCTGGGACCGCAACGGGTCCTTCGACATGACCGCAACCGGGATCGCGGCGATTGCCCACGCGCCCACGCGCGAGATTGACGAGCTCAGCTTCGACCTGATCGTCGAAAAGAAGACCATGGTTATCACTACCCTGGTGGTGCGGGAATCGTTCTCACGGCGGAGGTTCAAGGATCTGTCTTTTCTCGACTACCCGTTGATCACGGAGACCACTCCGCCCAATCTTCAGGCTGCCGTGCGAGAGCACGCGACCCGAGATCTCACGGACGAGGATAAGCAAGCTGCCGCGGCTAACGGAGTGAAGCTCGACATCGCCACGAAGAACGTCCAAAGGCTCCAGCGAGCCGGGGTCGTGTTGGTCGCTGGCACCGACGCCCCCTATCCGGGTGTATTCCAGGGGGAGGGCATCCACCGGGAGCTCGAGCTATTGGTGGAAGCGGGGCTGTCCCCACTCGAAGCCATCACATCGGCGACCCGGAACGCAGCGACTCTGATCGGTGCGGAGGACTGGGGGACCATCACCCCCGGCAGCGTGGCCGATCTGATCGTCGTCGATGGCCGGCCCGACCAGGACATCCGTCGAACTCGTGACATACACATGGTGATGCAGGGTGGCCGGATCCTGGACCGAGATGCGCTCGAGTTCGATCCGGACACGGATCCGGGTTTCGCCGTTGGTGCCGCGGTCGACTGAAGCCAGTAGCCGGACCCATCCGGCAGGTCTGTGCGAAGGAGCTTCGCGCTTCCAAGCGAGATCCAGAAGGCGAAGAACCGCGCCCCCTGTCAATCGGATCGGACCCCTCACCTTGAAGGCCTTCGGAAGGGTCGGAGGGCACCAGAGGGTCTTGCCGTGGACCTTCCATTGTCGAAACCCTCGATGTCGGGGCCCCGTAGTGAGTCTCGAGGGCTGTGATGAGTTTGTCCTCGATCTTCCTGGGGGGATTCGATGAAGAGACTGCACTGGAACGTATTGGCCGGTCTGGTTGTTGGAAGCGTGTTTCTCGCGCAGGGAGCCGAGGCGGAGTCCGCGACTCCAACAGTGTCGGCCCAGATCGATGAGCTCTTCGCGGAACGGAATAACAGCGCTGCACCCGGGCTCGTTGCGGCGGTCATCCAGGACGGTCGAATCGTCTACGAGAACGCCTTCGGCATGGCCGACCTCGAACGTGGTGTCGCCCTGACGCCGCGCTCGGTCTTCGAAATCGGCTCGGTCTCCAAGCAGTTCACGGCGATGTGCATTCTGCTGCTTGAACAAGACGGCAAGCTGTCGCTCGATGACGACGTCCGAGCCTATTTTCCGGAGTTGCCTGAGTACGAGCTTCCGATCACGATCCGACACCTTCTGCATCACACCAGTGGCATCCGCGACATCGAGACGCTGGTCCCCCTGGCCGGATGGCATTACACGAACTACTACTCGCCGGCTCGACAGCTGGAGCTCATTACCCGCCAGCAGGAACTGAACTTCGCACCCGGAACCAGGTTTCTGTACAGCAACTCCGGCTATCTCCTGCTGGCCTACCTGGTCGAGCGGGTCAGTGGCCAGACACTGCGCGGATTTGCCGAGGAGCGGATCTTCCGTCCGCTGGGAATGCGACACACGGTCTTCTGGGACACCCCTGGGCAGATCATCAAGGATCGCGCCATCCCCTATTCAACCGGCCCAGAGGGCAGCTATCAGATGGCGATGTGGTATCTACCGTTCGCCGGCCCCTCGGGTCTGTACACGACTGTCCAGGATCTAGCCTTGTGGGATGCCAACTTCTACGACAACAAGCTGGGTGGTGGCACTGAGCTGATCGAGAAGATAATCACCCCAGGGACTCTCAATGATGGCAAGTCCACTGATTACGCGGCTGGGCTATTTGTCTCCGACTATGGGGGGCAAGCCGTAATCGAGCATGGCGGGGCCTGGATGGGCTATCGGGCCCAGGTTTCGCGGTTCCCCGAGCGTCGTCTGACTGTGATCTTCCTCTCCAACGCCTCGTCGATCGGCGTCCCGGTGTCGAGCATTGCCGATCTCCTTCCGGGAGCTGTACCTGCGACTCCAGAGCCGCAGTCGTCCGAATCCGAGGCACCGAGCACTATCGATCTGCCGCGCGATGCCCTAGCGGAGTACGAGGGGCCCTACTGGAGCGAGTCCGATCTGCTCTTGCGAACGATCGAAGTTCGCGACGGCGTACTTCACTACGTTCGGAGTGAGGACAACTCGACCGAGCTCGGTGCACTCGAAGCGGGTCGGTTCGTCATGATCGACGTTGGAGGGCACGTCGAAGTGGAGTTCGCGACTGGAAACGGGATCCAGGCCCGGTCGATGACAGTCACCATCGAGGAAGAGGAATCGACGCAGTTCAAGCGTCTCGAGTCCCTGCCGGCAGAATCGCTAGCCGATCATGAGGGCAGGTACTGGAGCGACGAGCTCGAAAGAGAGCTGCGGCTCGAAAGCGAGGACGGGAGGATCCAGCTTGGATGGGCCGATGATGCCCTTCGAGTGCCGACGGTGCAGATCGGACCTGACGACCTCCTGGCGCGGCAGTTCGTTGAGGTTCCCTGGCATCCGCAAGACGTGCGAATTCTGCTCGAGCGAGACGATTCCAATCAGGTGACGGGATTGAGCCTGAGCTGCGACATGGTGCGCGGCCTGGCGTTTGTCAGGATCAATCAAGAGTAGGCAGCAGGAGATCTCCGCTCCCTCTTGCGCGTCCTGGCCATCAGAAGTTGTGCCGTAGTACTCCTTTGAGAGTGGGCTCTTCGGTGGGTTCTGCGAGTCGAAAACTTGCACTGGCTTTGCTTTCCCCTCAAGATTTATGGGGAGTAAAGTGGTTGTAGGGAGGGAAGGCTCGAGCTTGGAGGTACCCTGATGGTTCGTCGTCAACTTCTGGTCCTGTCGATAGCCGTGAGCCTGAATGCGGGCATGAGTGTGGCTTCGGCTCGAGAAGAGATTCGCTACGAGCTCACTGCGGAGAGCTGGTTCGGAGTGGTTTGCGAACTCTGTTATTGCCCCGACTCAATCACCGATCTGCACGGAACGTTCCTGCTTCGAGAGACCGGGGAGCAGGGCGAGTTTCGGACTTTCGACGTGCTCGAGGTGGAATGGAGGACGGGTGGCGGTACCCAAGGTGCGGTGACCGGCTCGGGCACATTTCGCCACGGGGGCCCCTCGGGCCGTCAGCAGCTGCTCGAGCTCGAACTCCGTCTGGGCGACGAGGAGTTGCACGTCACGAGCGGTCCGGTAGAGGCCGAGCTGGACCTGCCTCGCCTCGCGATTCAGGTGGAGACGAGCCTCAAACCGACGTGCAGGGACAGGGTCTTCTTCCTCACCGCGCGGCCCATACCTACCGACTAAGGCGGCCACCTGGGTCCCTGGACGATTCCGAGCTCGTCCATCCTTCCCTGGGGGTCGCGCCCGCCCAAACTGCATCGCCAGGCGAGCGTCGACACCCCAGGATGGAACCAACTTCTACTCAGAAAAGCAATTGTCTATTCCGCTAGTCCCCCTTTAAGTCGAATTGAATGATCTTGGTCGCCCACCCGAATTGCTCGCCGATACGGGTATTGGGCTGGGCATGCTCCTGTGTGTACCAGCAGGTGTCATCGACCGGGTCGATGGCCATCGCGCTGTAGTCTCCCCAGCGTGACGTCCGCCGCTGCACGAACCCATCGACGTTGCCATCGAAAGCCACAAGCTCGCGCACGTTCATGTGGTTCGAATCGCCACGCCGGGCGGCCAGGCCAATGCTCGGATAGGTAGTCTGGCTCGAGATGCTGTACCCCAGGCAAGTTTCGCCTTTCGCGTTCGTCGCGATACTGCCCATCCACCGATGATCGCCATCGGGTGAGAAGGTGTTCTCCTTCTTCAGCGTCCAGCCTCTGTCCTTGTGGTTCCGGAACTCGTACCAGCGGACGCCTGCTTTGCCGTTGCCGTCGGCGTCGACCGTGTGGTTGACGACGGCCCGCTTGTCGTTGCCGAAGTCGCGCAGCTGCAAGCGGTGCATCAGCCGGTCAGCGATGGCCTCCAGGAATGTGATGTTGTCAGGAAAATCGCCCGTGCCCGAGCCCGGTTGATCGATGCATCGCTCGCGGAAGGCCGGGCAGATATCGGTATCGAAGGGCGAAACCGGGATCTTGGCCACCTCGCTGATCGTAGAATCAGCGGGCACCACGAAATCTGGTGCGATTTCCCAGACGTCGATCCGGCTTCCAGAGCCACCGTTGTTGGTGAAGAACGTCGGCGGCGTGTTGTCGAAGACCGGGCCGTCGTTGTCACCGACGACGAAGCCGAACTCATTCGTGCCCAACTTGTAGAGCACCATTGTCGTCGGATCGGCGCTGAAGGCTTCCGTCTTGTCGATAGCGCCCAGCGCTGCGCCCTGGAAAGGACTGAACAGGTTGACCATGACGCCGATGGCGTCGGTGACGAAACCGTACTTCGGATAGTCCGGGAACCCGATGCCGGTGAAGTCGAACTCGTGCTGATAGTAGCTGCCCGTCGGATCACCTGTCGCCGACAAGGCGATGCACAAGAAGTCCCCCGGTCCACTGAAGAAGGCGAACTGGCTCACCAGCCACCTGTCCGTCTCTTCGTCGTAGAGGACGATGGGGTCGCCCCGGTTGGTGTCCTGGCAAGCCCCGCCCAGGCCGGCAAAGAAGAGGTTGCTGGGGAAGGGACCGAGGACGACGTTACCGGCCTTGTCATAGATGGTCGTCAGGTCGTTGACCATCTGCACGTAGTGGTTGAGGCCAACGTCTCCGTCGGTATCGGGTGGCGCCACAAGGAAGCCCAGCAGATTGTCGTTGTCGTCGTTCTCCACTCCGTCGAAGATCTGCAGGAGCTCGATCGTCGAGGTGGCCTTGGAGGGCTTGAGCCGGCTCGGCCCCGACGCCTGTGTCGAGAAGCCGACTGTGACTCCATTCTGCCGCAGCGGCTCGACTGCCGCAGCACCCTGCGTTGACATCGGAGCTGTCGCACCCGAAAGTCCGGAGGGGTCTTTCATGAACATCGGGACCTCCTGAACAGTCGGAGCTGCACTGGTGCCCTCGAGGAGAGATCGTTCTGCAAGAGGAGCCAGGGTGCCGATCGGCGCAGAGAAGCCGTCGCGAGTCGACTCGAGAATAATCTGCTCTGGCGGCGGTGGAAGGTCCACTGTGACTACCAAGTTGCCACCACCGACGCCATCGAGGAATTCTCCGAATTTGACGTAGTAGGTTTCCCCAGCAGTCGCCTCGAAAATAAGGTTGTCGGTGAGACCAACATCTACACAAGCGACCTGGGTGAGAGCATCACAAGTACCCGTGAAGACGCCGTGGGCGGTGTCGAGAGGGTCGCCTCCAGGCTCCGTGCTGCCATCGGTGCTGATATTGACCTCTATGTCCTCGGCTGGGGTCCAGACGTACCAGACCGTGTTGCCGTCATTACCTCCATTGCAGGTCAGTAAGGGATCTGAGGGATTATTGGTAGCCGTGGTGGTATCGACGGTATCGGTATAGGGGATGGCTGGAATAACGGTGGCACCAACACACTCGTCATTTGCAGGCTGACCATACGCGGGCAAGCCGAACAACAACAGCAGCAGCGCGGCACCGAATGTCCTGCAAATCGGCGATGGTCTGCCAGTTTGGGGCGATTTTTGATGATTCATCATGTGCTCCTCATTGATTGGTACTGAAGGCTTCGACTGAAAGGTCGAGAGCCTGTCTGGGTGGAACATTCCCTGCTGCGGATCGGCAGATCAGGACGAAGAGAACTCTATGGGTAGGTTCGAGCTTTCTGGCCGAGCATCACCTCTCAACGTGCGTCGGATTCACCTGGTCAAGCTGACCGGGAATCACAGGATCAGCCGTCGGAAGCCCGACGGTCGAGAGACCTCGCAAGGAGGAAGCGAGGACCCCTGGCTTCGTGTGCTCTGGCTTTCGACTGGCTTACCCTGGTCGTGGACTATTGCAACACTACTCCCGCCGAGCTCCAGTTGCAAGGTGGAGGCGAAGAAAGTCACCCAGCGCGAGGGCTCGGTGAGGGATTCCTCTTGTTTTTCTTCGAAGGTAGGCGTAGCGTTATCCTTATTCCGACCTCGGGTGAGCCAGCCGAAAGGCTGGGGGCGCTGGACAACGGGTCCTCGCCTGAGCCCAGGCTGGGTTGCTCTTCTGTCCAGGGGCAAAAGGGAGACTCTGTTCAGAATCGAAGAATAAGGAGACGAAAGGAGAGGTCATGTCCAAGAGTCGCGCTTCCAGATCCATGCTTCACGCTAGCTTCATTGCGATCCTGACTTCAGCAATCCTGCCGCTTGGCCTTGCGGCATCTCACACGCCCGATCCGACCAGCGTCACGATCGTTGGCAGCCTGCAGAGCGAGCTGGGTTGCCCGGGCGATTGGCAACCCGATTGCGCGGCGACCCATCTGGTCTTCGACGCGGAGGACACCGCCTGGCAGGGTGTCTTCAATGTCCCTGCCGGCGACTGGGAGTACAAGGCGGCGCTCAACGATAGCTGGGACGAGAACTACGGCGAGAACGCAACTCAGGACGGGCCCAATATCGGACTGTCACTGGTAGAGGCCACCGACGTGAAGTTCTACTACTCTCACGAGACCCACTGGGTGACCGACAACGTCAACGCGGTCATCGCCACCGCTGCCGGCAGCTTCCAAAGTGAGCTCGGCTGTCCGGGTGACTGGCAGCCGGACTGCCTCCGCTCCTGGCTCCAGGATCCGGATGGCGACGGGCTCTACGAGTTCGCCACCGACCAGATCCCGGCGGGCTCGTATGAGTTCAAGGTAGCCCTCGACGAAGCGTGGGATATCTCCTTCCCTGGCTCCAACGTACCTTTCACCGTTGCCAACGCCGGCGACCTCGTCACCTTCACCTACGACTCGACCACCAACGACGTTGCTGTGGACACCGGGTCACCGGCGGCCTCGAAGTATGCCGTCATTCACTACTTTCGCGACGACGCTGACTACGGGGACCCCACCACGGGTGACTTCAACGACTTCTGGGGCTTGCACCTCTGGGGCGACGCCATCGATCCGTCCGAGGCCACCGACTGGCCCGATCCGAAGCCGTTTCTCGGCGAGGACGAGTATGGCCGCTTCGCCTGGATCAAGCGGGGCGGAACCGACAGCCAGGTGAACTTCATCATCCACAGGGGCGACACCAAAGACGGCACCGACGCCGACCGGTCTTTCGACGCCGACGTTACCCCCGAGATCTGGCTGCGGCAGGACGACGCGGCGACCTACACCTCGCAGGCGGAAGCCCAGGGATTCGTCACCGTCCACTACCACCGACCGGACGGTGACTACGGCGACCCCACCAGCACCGACTTCAACGACTTCTGGGGTATTCATCTCTGGGGTGACGCCATCGATCCGACCGAACTTACGATATGGACCGATCCCAAGAGGCCGACCGGCCCCGACGACTACGGGATCTTCTGGGACATCCTCATTCAGGACGCCTCCCAGCCGGTGAACTTCATCGTCCACCGCGGCGACGAGAAGGACCCCGGACCCGATCAGAGCTTTTTGCCGGTGGACGAGGCCACCATCTGGCTGCAGTCGGGCGACGAGACGGTCTACCCGCAGCGCGGGGCAGCCGAGAATGTCGCCACGATTCACTACCACCGGCCGGCCGGTGACTACGGCGACTCCACCAGCCCGGACTTCAATGACTTCTGGGGAGTGCACGTCTGGGAGGGAGCGCTCAATCCCACATCCTGGCCGGATCCGGTCCGCTGGCAGGAGCAGGACACCTTCGGGCCGATCTTCCAAGTCGAGCTTGTCGACGAAGCGCCGCAACTGGCCTACATCCTTCACCGGGGCGACGAGAAGGACCCCGGTCCGGACCAGTACCTCGATTTCGCGATGTACGGTTACGAGATCTGGCAGATGCAGGGAGCGGACCCCGATGATCCCTACATTCTGCCCATCGACGTTGGAACTGGAGCCAACCCCGGCAATATCGGCGAGCAGCGGGCCTACTGGGTGAGCACCGACACCATCGCCTGGTCAGCGGGCGATGACACGGCCAACACCTTCACGCTGCACTACGCGCCCGAGGGCGGCCTCGACACTACCGACGGTGGCATCATCGGCGGGTCGTTCCTGACGCTGACCCCGGATCCGGCCGGCCTACCGGCTGAAGTTCAGGCCAAGTTCCCGCATCTGGCGGCGCTACCGGCGCTGAAGATGGACGCCGGTGACCTGGCCTTGGTGCCGGAGATCCTGAAGGGCCAGATTGCCGTCTCGACAGTGACCAGCGAGGGTCTGTCTGTCGAAGCCACCGGTCTGCAGATTCCCGGAGTGCTCGACGATCTCTACACCTACAGCGGTGAGCTGGGCGTGAGCTGGGATGCCGGCACGCCGGCGATTCACGTCTGGGCGCCGACGGCCAGGTCGGTCACACTGCATCTGTTCGCCGACCCCGATCCGGCGACGACGAGCACGACCTATCCGATGGCGCTGGATGCGGCCAGCGGTGTCTGGAGCGTCACCGGCAACACGAGCTGGAAGGATGAGTTCTACCTGTTCGAGGTGGAGGTCTACGTCCACAGCGCGGGTCAAGTGGAGCACAATTTGGTCACCGATCCCTACTCCCTCGGCCTCGCCATGAACAGCACGCGGAGCCAGCTTGTCGACCTGGGCGATCCGATGCTCGAGCCGATGGATTGGGACCTTTTGGAGAAACCAGCCTTGCCGACACCCGAGGACATCAGCATCTACGAGATCCATGTTCGCGACTTCAGCGCCCAGGATCCGTCGGTGCCGGAGGAGCTCAAGGGGACCTACAAGGCATTCACGCTCGAAGGCACCTATGGAACCGATCATCTGGCAGCGCTGCAGGAGGCCGGCCTCTCCCATCTGCACCTGTTGCCGGCCTTCGACATCGCCACCATCAACGAGAACAGGGCCGAATGGCAGGCTCCCGACCCCGCCGAGCTGGCCAGCTATCCACCGGACTCCGAGCTGCAGCAGGCCGAGGTCACGCTTTACGAGGACGTGGACGGCTTCAACTGGGGCTACGACCCCTTCCACTACACGGTGCCGGAGGGCAGCTATGCCACCGATCCCGACGGCAGCACCCGCATCGTCGAGTTCCGTGAGATGGTGCAGGCTCTGAACGAGAGAGGACTGAGGGTCGTGATGGACGTGGTCTACAACCACACCAACGCGGCGGGTCAGAGCCCGAAGTCGGTGCTCGATCGCATCGTCCCGGGCTACTACCACCGTCTCGACGATTCCGGTGCCGTGGAGATGAGCAGCTGCTGCCCCAACACCGCCAGCGAACACAACATGATGGAAAAGCTGATGATCGACTCGCTGGTGACCTGGGCCGCGGAGTACAAGGTCGACGCCTTCCGCTTCGATCTCATGGGTCATCACATGAAGCGCAACATGGAGAACGTGCGCGCTGCGCTGGATGCGTTGACCTTGGAGGAAGACGGCGTCGACGGCAGCTCCATCTACATCTATGGTGAGGGCTGGAACTTCGGCGAGGTAGCGGACAACGCTCGCGGCGAGAACGCCACCCAGCTCAACATGGGCGGCACCGGTATCGGCACTTTCAGCGACCGACTACGGGACGCGGTTCGCGGCGGTGGACCCTTCGACGGAGGGGAGGATCTCATCCGCCGGCAGGGCTTCGCCAACGGGCTGTTCTACGACCCCAATGCGCTCAACAGCGGCTCGACAGCCGAGCTGGACACGCTGCTGCTGCTGAGTGACCAGATCCGGGTCGGAATGGCGGGCAACCTGGCGGCCTATGAGTTCATCGACCGCAACGGGAATCTGGTCGCCGGCGCCGATGTCGACTACAACGGCCAGCCCACCGGCTACACCCAAGACCCACAGGAGGTCATCGCCTACATCTCGAAGCACGACAACCAGACGCTCTATGACAACAACGTCTACAAGGCGCCGGTGGCGACCAGCATGGCGGATCGGCTGCGTATCCAGAACGTCGGCCTGAGCACCGTGGTGCTGGGCCAGGGTGTGCCTTTCATGCATGCCGGCAGCGATCTGCTGCGCTCCAAGTCGCTCGACCGCGACAGCTACAACTCTGGCGACTGGTTCAACAAGCTGGACTTCACCTACCAGGCCAACAACTTCGGAGTCGGCTTACCCGTGGCGAGCAAGAATCAGGATAACTGGGCGATCATGGCGCCGCTGCTGGCGAATCCGGCTCTGCAACCGGCGCCCTCCGGTATTCAGGATATGGCGGAACGCCTGCAGGAGCTGCTCGAGATCCGCTACAGCACGGAGCTCTTCAGGCTCGAGACCGCCAAGGAGATCCAGGATCGGGTTGCCTACCACAACACCGGTGCGGGCCAGATTCCGGGCCTGATCGTCATGAGTATCCTGGATGACGAAGGGTCGATCGACCGCACTACGGAGATCGTCTTCGCCCTCTTCAACGCCAACGACGACGACGTAAGCTTCCCAGTGCCGGCGGCCGGTGGACTGGACCTGAGGCTGCATCCGGTTCAAGCCGGCTCCAGCGATCCGATCGTCGGGCTCTCGGCCTTCGACATCGCGACCGGCGCCTTCAGCGTGCCGGGGCGTACGACGGCGGTGTTCGTAGGACAGCGTTCGGCGTCGGAGCAGATCGATCTGCTCATCGATGACGTCGAGGAACTGATCGCAGCCGGTGTATTGAATCGCGGCCAGGGAAACGCCTTGCTCTCCAAGTTGTGGAACATCCGCAGGAAGATCGCCCGTGGCAAAATCAATGCCGCGCTCGGTCAGCTCGGAGCCTTCGTCAATCAGGTGGAAGGCTTCGTACGAGCGGGCATTCTCACCGAAGAGCAAGGTGCGGCACTGATCGCCGCGGCGCAGGACATCGAGGCGGCGCTGATGAACTGATCTCGAAGGTCGGTCTCGGCCTGCCGCAGCCACCGGTCCGCTTCCGGGCTGTGAATGAAGCTCCGAGTCTGCGGAGAGTGGATCTACAGCTCGGAAGATTCGCCAGCTCTGACTCTTGTGGCCCGGAGTAGCTGAGCCACGATGTCTGGTGCATCGCCGGCATTCGAGAAGATCCTCTGCGCGAGGGTGCCAGAGGATCGGATAGGCTCCGGTGATGGAATTGGAGCCTGAAAGCCTCGAGGTCCGCGATCGCTACAAGCTGCTCATCGGAAGCATCGTGCCTCGCCCCATCGCCTTCGTTTCGACGGTCTCGCCCGAAGGCGCTCTCAATCTCGCCCCCTATTCTTTCTTTACCGCCGTGGGCTCGAACCCGATGACCCTGCTCTTCTGTCCGGCCACCAAGGCCGACGGCGCCGACAAGGACACGCTGCGCAATTGCCTTCCTCCCGAAGAGGGCGGTGTGGGCCAGTTCGTGGTCAACGTGGCGACGGAAGCCTATGCGCGCGAGGTTGCCGCTGCGGGTGAGATGCTGCCCTACGGCGACAGCGAGTTCGACTTGACGGGCTTGACCCCCTTGCCGAGCTCGAAGGTGCGACCTCCCCGTCTCGAGCAGTCCCCGATCGCCTTCGAGTGCGAGACCGTGCAGGTCCTGCGCACGGCTCCCGGTGAGCCGGCCAGCGGCAATGTGGTGATGGGTCACGTGCTGTGCGTGCACGTCGATGATGCGCTGATCGACGAGCGATTCCATATCGACGCGGATCGACTCCGAGCCATCGGTCGGATGGGAGGTCTGGGGTACTGCAGGACTCGTGAGCGCTTCGAGATGCCTCGTGGCCGAAAGGCTTTGAGAGGAGAGGAGATCTGACGAGGTAGCGGATCTGGTGTCGGTCGGACAGCGACTACGGTGGTATATTTCGCGGACTAAAGCCCTTCAGAGGAGACAAGGTGGTTGTCATGAGTATCTTCAGTTCGGGTCACGAGTTCCGGCTCGAGGTTGAGTTCGAGGACCGGCGAGTGGTCGGATGCTCACCACCCATCGCGTCAGGACAGAGGAGGTCCTCGATTTCGGTCGACGGGCTGTTCGGCTCATGCACCGGTTCTTTGAAGCAGTGATAGCACCCGCATTGCAGGCGCTGAGGCCGAAGGTCATCGTGGAGATAGGCGCCTTGGCGGGTGCGATGACGAACAAGCTCATCGACTATGGCATTGAGCATGGCGCCGTTGTTCACTGTATCGATCCCGAGCCGCAGTTCGAACGACGTGAAGTAGCATCGTTTGTATTGCACCGCGCGCTCAGCCATGATGCGTTGCTTGGAATATCGCGAATCGATGTGGCTCTCATCGACGGTGATCACAATTACCACACCGTCCTTGGCGAGCTGCAGATTCTGGCCGCCAACGCCAAGAGAGACAGTCACCCGTTTCCGGTGGTGATTCTCCACGACGTGGATTGGCCCTACGGCAGACGGGACTCCTATTGGGACCCTCTGACTGTTCCAATCGAGTCTCAGCAACCCAGCTCGCGCAAGGGTATGAGACCTGGGCAGTCCAAGCTGGTGGAAGATGGCGGGGGCCTAAACTCGCAGTTTTTCAATGCGGACCACGAGGGAGGTGCACGCAACGGGGTGCGAACCGCAGTCGAAGACTTCATCAGTTCGGCTCCGATGGAGCTGATTCACGTGCATCTCCCGGCTCTACACGGACTTGGAATCCTATGCCCGGCCAGTCGCAGGAGAGACCTTGCCCCCGTCATCGAATCACTCGAATTGTCGCCGTCGTTGGAATCGGTGATCACCTCGACCGAGGCTGAACGAGTCCATTACCAAATCAGATCCCAGGAGCTGTCAGGTCGGTTTGTGTCCAGCGGTCCGGATCTGTCGATCGTCGTGGTCATGTACAACATGAGTCGCGAGGCCGAACGAACTCTGCACTCGCTGAGCCGCACCTACCAACAGCGGGTCGCGGACCTCGATTATGAAGTTGTTGTCGTTGATAACGGTTCAGAGGAACCGTTGAACGCCGAGTGGGTGAGCTCCCACGGGCCCGAGTTTTCCTATTTGCGTCTACCCAAGAAGGGTATGTCTCCAGCTCCCGCTGTGAATGTCGGGGTGGCCACATCCAAGGGCCGACTCGTAGGCATCATGATCGACGGTGCTCGACTCCTCAGCCCGGGTGCTTTGGCCGAGGCGATCGAGGCTAGTCGAGTGTCGGCCAATCCCATCGTGGCTACTCTGGCCTGGCACTTGGGTCCTGAGATCCAGCGACACTCGAAAAGCCAGAGGTACGACCAGGATGTAGAAGACCGGCTTTTGAAAGATGTTCGGTGGCCGGAGGACGGTTATCGATTGTTCGATATCTCGGTCTTTGCGGGCTCGAGTAAGGAAGGTCATTTCGGTCCGCTCGCGGAGAGCAATTTTGTTGTGATGAACCGAGCTCTGTTCGATGAAATCGGCGGTATGAACGAGGGGTTCGAAACACCGGGGGGCGGATTGGTCAACCTCGACTTCTACACCCGCGCGGTGACGACTCCCGGAACCAAGCTCCTATTGTTGCTGGGCGAGGGTTCATTTCATCAAAGACACGGTGGAGCGATGACCGGTGGTGGTGCGTCTCCGCCCTTGACGTTTTCTGAGCTGAAAGATGAATATCGTAGACTCTTCGGTGTGGATTGGAAGCCCAACTCCGTGCGAGCCACTTACTATGGAATGCTCCATCCGAAAGCGCTTCGATCGTTGGCTTTATCGATCGCCGAAACAGCAGTGGACATCAACCGCCTATACACTCCTAATGTTGACTGACATCCGCAGTGGTCGATACGCAGACAACGCCGCCTGTTGAAGGAGCCCCGGGTTGTGCTTACGAGTCGCTTAGAAGAACCCACGCGGCAAGGCTTTGACGGATCTCTTGGGCATCTTGGATTCGCGCACGGTAGGTGGTTATGCTTATCCGCTTGCGCAGAGGATCAACAATGAACCATTCGGATCGGGCCGAGCTCGGCATGGACTCAACCAGCAGGTTCCGGATACTGAAGGTTCGAAGATCGGGTTGGTCCGAACCGGCATGAGCGCGAAAGTCGTCACGATTACGGGGGGGAGCGGCTTCGTCGGACAACTCCTGCGGGTGGGATTGGAGGAGTCCGGCTACGACGTTCGCGTGTTCGACCGGATGCGAGGAGGGTTCGTCAATCTCCTCCGGCGCCGGTACCTCGGCACCTCGCGCTCCTCGCTGGGACTCAAATGCGCGCAGCAAATCAGGAGTCTCCAACGACGGGCAGAACCCGCGTTGATCGAAACCGGCGTGCTCCGTCCCTCGAATGACGACATCCTGGACTTCCGCAGCCGGGTGGCAGAGCGCTTACGGGGCAGCTATGCAGTCGTCCATCTCGCCGGGATTCCGCACCCGAGAATGCCAGGCGCCATCGAAGCCGATTTTCGGCGGATCAACTACGAAGGCTCGCTGAACATATTCGAAGCCGCTCGGGATGCCGGGGTCTCGAAGTTTGTATTCGCGTCGTCGGGACAGGTTTACGGCATCAACAATCCGGTGCGAATCGACCAGCTGCCAATCTTGGAATCGAACTACTGTCCGGTCCTCGAGGAGGGGCAGAACCTGTACGGCTGGTTGAAGCTCGAGTGCGAACGGTACATGGAGCGGGCGGCAACGAATGGAAACATGCAGATCATTGCTCTTCGCCTGGAATTCCCCGGGCTGCTTTCGTGCACACCCGTCAACTTCTTCGTCAGCACGTCCATCGAGAACGTGGTGGCAGGGTTCGTCGGTGCCCTGGAGGCACCGCCGAGCTTTGGGTTCGAGGCCGTGAACCTGGCCGACGGGGAGGTGAAGCCGGAAATCGTGGACGTCCAGGAGTTCATTCGACAACAATGGCCCGAGGTTCCGAATCACACGACCGGAAACGAGGGTCTACTGAGCATCGCCAAGGCTCGCTCGCTACTCGGCTATCGCCCCGTGCGGGATGGTCGTTACTTACACTTGTCCCTGGCTGGGCCGTGAGGGACGAACCGGTTGTCATAGGAGCCCTGGGCGGGTCCGGGACACGCGTGGTGGCCCGCCTTGCTCGCGCCGGCGGAGCGTTCATGGGCTCGCGGTTGAACTGGGCCGAAGACTCAGAACCGATCATGGAGTTCTATGATTCCTGGCTGCGCCGCTATTTGGAGCGAGGCGGAGTCTTCGACGCAGTGGAGTCGACGGCTGCTGAGGAGCAATTTGGCGCTTGTCTGGAGGAGCACCTCGCGGGGCTCGACGACCCGGCGGCTCCGTGGGGAGTCAAGGTACCTCGGAGCATTCTCATGCTCGGCTACTGGCAACAGCGGTTTCCCCGATTCAAATTCGTTCACCTGATTCGCAGCGGGTTGGATATGGCCTACTCTGGCGATCGGTGGCAGCTTCAAACGGTTGGCGATCTAGTTCTGACTGATGAGGAACGCGGCTATAACCAGCGACTACAATCCATGGCCTATTGGCGAAAGGTCAACGCGTCGGCAGCGAACTACGGTGAGGAGGAGCTGGCTCCACGCTATTTGAGAATACGGTTCGAGGATCTGTGTGCGGAGCCGGCGAGAGTCTGCCAGGAGCTCGGGCAGTTCTTGAACTCTCCCGATCCGGCATGCCTGGCGCAGGCAGGGATCCGGGAAATTACACCGCCGCCGACGCTCGGTCGCTGGCAGCATCAACCTGCCGAGGAGGTGGCAGAGATCAAGCGAGTGGGTGGCGCGGTCCTCGAGCGCTTCGGCTATTCAAGCGCTGAGCTGGACGGTGATGCGACCTGGAGGAAGAACTAGATGAAAGTTGCGGAGCCCGACCGGCATGCCGAGTGGCTGGCACGGAAGCGCCGCGATCGTCAGAGTGGCGACTACCGGGCCTTCGTTGGGCCCGACAAGCTGTATGACCTGGTTGGTGCAATGCAGTTCAATCTATTGACGCACCTCGGACTGCGAGAAGAACACTACCTCCTCGATGTGGGCTGCGGATCCTTGAGAGCTGGTCGTCTTTTCATTCCCTACCTCCTGCCGGGGCACTACTGCGGCATCGAGCCAGAAGCCTGGCTGATCGATGCGGGGATCAAGTGCGAGCTCGGCGAAGAGATCAAACGTGTCAAGCAGCCGCGTTTCAGCCGCGACGGCGAGTTTAGGCTCGGTCTGTTTGACCAGATGTTCGATTTCATCATTGCGCAATCCGTTTTCTCGCATGCCTCTGTGCGTCAGATCCGGCGCTGCCTGGCTGAAGCCCGAACCGTGATGCGACCGAACTCGATTTTCGCCGCCACCTTCGTGCGGGGCGAGGAGTGTTACGACGGAGACGAGTGGGTGAGCTGCGCGCCGTACACATTGGAGCTCATGATGGGGCTGGCGCGGGAGCACAGCCTGGATTGCCAGCCGATCGAATGGCACCACCCCACTGGTCAGCAGTGGCTTCTCTTGACCACGCGCCAATCGTGAAGGTCCTCGACGGAGGCGCTGAGAGGTGATTGGCATGAAGCGCAGAATCGCGGTGTTCACGATCGTTCAGAACGAGCCCGTTTTCCTTCCTGTCTGGTCTCGGTACTATCGGCAGCATGTTCCTCCAGGCGATCTGTTCGTGCTCGACCACGACAGCACGGATGCTGTGACGGTCGAGACCGCTCGAAGGTGTAATCGAGTGCCCGTGCATCGCAGTGAGAGCTTCAATCACGGATGGCTTCGCGACGTAGTCGTGAGATTCCAGGCGTTTCTCCTGCAGAGCTACGAGTTGGTTCTGTTCTGTGAAGTCGACGAGATCGTCGCGCCCGATCCCCGGCGCTGGCCCAAAGGCCTGGCGGAGTTTCTGGAGCACCGAGGTGTGCCGGAGGTGGGGTTTGTCCGTTGCATTGGATACGAGATCGTGCACCAGCCGCGGGAAGGGGAGCCGCAATTGGACTGGCAGCAGCCGGTGCTCAGGCAGAGAGGATACCGGCGGCGGAGTGACCGATACTCGAAACCACTGCTGGCCGGGCGACGACTCGATTGGGACATCGGGTTTCACCAGTTTTGCTCTCCCGAGCCCCCGCTCCCCAGCCCCGACCCTGAGCTGCTCCTGCTTCACTTGCATCGGGTAGATTTCGAGACCTGCCGGGCCAAGACCCTGGAGAACGCGTCGCGTCCGTGGTCGGCTGCGGATGTCGCGGCCGGGGCGGGCTACCAGAACCGCATTGTGGACGACCAGGAGTTCGAGCGGTGGTTCTACACCGACTTCCACGGCGACTTGTACGCCGTCGAGCCGATTCCCAAAGCCTGGCAGGTGATTGTGTAATGCACGTGACTGTGGTTGTTCCCACCAACCGACCGGACCGACTGGAGGAGTTCGGACGAGTGTGGGGCGAGGGGCCATGGGACGACGCTATCGTGGTCTTCGACGGCCCGAGGAGCGAGTGCTCGCTCGAGTGGCCGAACGCCACCATTTACTGCTGGGACGACTACGAGGCGCTGTGTGGCTCGGACAGCTGGATCTTTTCGCGGCGCGACTCGGCGTGTCGCTCGTTCGGCTTCCTGCAGGCGGTGCGGCGAGGTGCGGATTGTGTCATCACCTTGGACGACGACTGTCACCCGATGGCCAGCGCCGAGGTGCCGCAGTTCCTCGAAACGCATCTGCACAACCTCCGGCGGCCGCCGCCTTGGGTGTCGACTGTCCCCGGCTTGAGAGTCCGCGGCGTCCCGTACGACGAGCCCGACATGGACTGGGACGGTCCCCCGGTTCTGGTCAGCATGGGTCTGTGGTGCGACGTACCCGATCTCGGTGCGGTCGAGGCGCTGGCATTGAGAAGCGCTCTCAGCGGCGAGCACCGGTCAATGCTGACTCGCTTTCGACCAGCAGGGGGGACCCGGGTGGCGTCTCCGCACCAGTTTTTCCCGTTCTGCGGCATGAACTTCGCCTTCCGTCGGGCGGCTTTGCCTGCGCTGTATTTTCCCCGCATGGGCGAGGGCTCGTGCTTCGCGCGGTTCGACGACATATGGTGCGGTCTGCTGCTGCAACGAATCTTCGCGCAAACGGGAGACCTGATAACGATCGGCGAGCCCTGGGTTCGTCACACGCAAGCCAGCGACGCGATGGAAAATCTCGTGAAAGAGGCGCCTGGAATCGCGGCTCACGAGCAGTACTGGAGGATTCTGGCGGCTGTGCCCATCGAAGGAGACACACTGCCGGCGTGTGCGCGATCGGCTGCAGAGAATCTCGAGTTGCAGAAGGACATCTTTCTTGCGGAGTGGGGGCGAGCACTGCGGGCCTGGCTCTCGCTGTGTGAGAAAGTCATGGCGGATACCGATCCGGGCTCGGGTTCCCATTGATCGCCGACACCGCGCCACCTGTACCAACCCCTATGTAAGAGAAGTCCAATCCGCAGGGCGTGAACCATCACCCGGCAGCGCATTTAGCCAGATCGGAGAGCGCGATCATCGGCCTTCTCTTGCTTTCACCAGTACTTCTCCATGTGAAGATTGCCGGGTTCGTTGCGCTTGTGCTCCTTGAAACCCTGCTCGTTCAGCAGCTTCTCCATGGTGACGATCATACTGGGATTGCCGCACAGGAAGACGTGGGTATCCTCTGGCGAGGCTTGGAACTTCGAGGACTCTTCGAGCACTCCTCGTTGCCATACGTCCTGGATGTATCCAGTCTCTCCAGCCCACTGTATAGGCTCTTCCTCGGGTCGACTGATCGTCGCAAGATAGGTGAAATTGGGACACATACGGTCGAGGGTCAATAGCTCCGACCGGTAGCCCAGGTCCCAGGAGTGACGCGCTCCGTGGATCACCGCGAACCGTCGAGGGTCATCACAGACAAGGTCACTTCGAAGCATGCTCATATACGGGGCCAAGCCAGTGCCGGTCGAGATCAGGAGGACGTGCTGATCTCGCGGCACCTCGGCGAGCGTGAAGAGCCCGCTGACCTTTGGGGAGAGCCACAGTCTGTCGCCTACTGACAGAGCAAACAGGCGGGGTGTCAGGGCACCGGAGCGCACCATGACGATGAAGAACTCGACATACTCGTCAGCTACGGAGGACGAGGCGATGGAGTAGGCGCGCTTGATGAGCTTGTCGGGGTCGGCGTGCTCCTGTTTGGGGTCACTGACCGGGTGCCGCGATGCGGTTGCCGGCAAGCCCAGAACTGCGAACTGGCCGGCTTCGAAGTCTGGAAGGTTCCATCCATCGGGAACCACACGAAGGACGATGAGCCCCGGAGAAACTTCGATTCTCTGGCCTACGATCGCGTTGAGCTGGTCCGTCTGTCCACTCATTGTTTCCTCCCGATGAGTCGTTTAGATGAGACTGCAGCGGAGTCTACAGCGCTCCTGCAGCCATGGAGCCCGTGGCGCATTTCTTGGTAGTGTTCTTCAGAACCGAGGAGCTTGTCGACGATGAGCACCAAGGCGCTTCGCGCCCCCTCCTGGCTCGGACTTGTCGCCGTCGCTGTGGCCGGAGCCCGGGCAGAGTGCCATCAGCATCGGCTACACCTTGAACAGTTGGGTGCGCGATGTGGCGATCCTCAATGCCGACAACGGCATCTTCTTCTGGTACGCCAGACTGCACAGCGGAGAGTATCGTCATCGCCGGTCGCGGAGGACACTATGGTTTCAACCTCGGAGGCGCTCAGGACTGCTTGGTAACTCGATTCAGCATCGAGAACAAGTCGGTTCACGACACCTCGCTGTCGAACATGGCGAACGGCAATGTGTACTCCTGGGGCAAGGGCCTGGAGATCAACTTCGATCATCATCGAGGCGCGTCGCCTGGGCGAGCCGATACCGTCTCCTCCCGAGATGCCACGGCCTCTCCCGCCGGGGTTGTTCGAGGAGGCGGTGACGGGTGGTTCGGCCGTGAAGGCTGACGGACGTGGCATTCCGCCACACTAGAGGACGAGCTCGCACTACAACGGCGCACTGACTCTCACCCGATTCCCTGGCGCGCATCCCGGAGATCTGGAAGTATGTTTCTCCGCGAGTTTCCTTTTCGGTGCTTTCTATGTCTAACTACACATGGAGAGCATACGAGCAGTGGAAACCTCAGATCCAGGTGGTCCGCCCCCGGTAGCCGACGACGAGGCAGTCCTCTGGCCCAGAGCTGCGAAGGGAGATCTCGACGCGGCGGATGCGCTGGCACGCTGTACGTACCGTGCCGTCTACGCATCTCTATTTCGGCTCTGTGGTGGGGACCAGGACCTCGCAGCCGATCTCACACAGGAGACGTACCGTAAGGCCTGGCGGTCGATCGGCAAATTCCAGGGTGGCAGCCAGTTCTCCACCTGGTTGTATCGCATCGCGTACAACACCTTTCTGAATCACATCCGGGGTCCAAGAAGGCTCGAGCCGATGACCGAGGAGCAGATCGACCAACTCCTCGATCCAGACGAGACCCCCGATGAAGCGA
>Ga0316193_10000371_pt1 | contig 27436 bp, 26 predicted proteins | sample MerIslsedime2_MG_FD_207735 | JGI IMG/M metagenome (GOLD analysis project Ga0316193, IMG submission 207735) | Coastal sediment microbial communities from Maine, United States - Merrow Island sediment 2 | ecosystem: Environmental > Aquatic > Marine > Coastal > Sediment | place: USA: Maine... | reverse complement strand
GGGTGTTGCCCCGGGGCGTGTACAGACACTGCATGTACTGGATAAACCGCTGGAATCCATGCGCGACACCGCCTCCGCTGTCCCCGGGTTTGCGGATCAACTGGGCCGTTTTTTAAACAAGGAAAAAGCATGAAACACTTGATGTTCTGTATGCCCTTGTTGCTGGGTTGTTTGCCGATGCTGGCTTCAGCCGAACCGGGTCTCGCCGCGCTGAAAGTCGAAGCGGGTGAGGATGGTAGTGAGACTTATACGGTAACTATCCAGGTGCTGATGTTCATGACGGCGCTCAGCCTGTTGCCGGCAGCGCTGATGATGATGACGTCGTTTACGCGTATTGTCATCGTGCTGGCCATACTGCGACAGGCGCTGGGTACCCAGTCATCTCCGTCCAATCAGGTGATCATCGGTCTGTCACTGTTTTTGAGCCTGTTTATCATGATGCCTGTTTTTGATCAGGTTTATGACGATGCCCTGGGACCCTATCTTGAAGAGGATATGCCTGCCCGGGAAGCCCTGCAGCATGCCGCCTTGCCGTTTCGCGGCTTTATGCTGGAACAGACGCGTGACGACGACCTTATGCTGTTTTCCAATATTTCGGGCGCCCCGGAATTTGAAACAGCCGATGATGTACCTTTTTCGCTGTTAATGCCCGCCTTTGTGACCAGCGAATTAAAGACAGCTTTCCAGATCGGATTTCTCATTCTGATACCGTTTCTGGTGATCGACCTGGTGGTTGCCACGCTGCTGATGTCCATGGGCATGATGATGCTGTCGCCCATGATTATCTCGCTGCCGTTCAAAATCATGTTGTTTGTATTGATCGATGGCTGGTCTCTGGTCATGGGAACCCTGGCGGCCAGCTTTTCCAGTTGAGGATCTGTCATGACACCTGAAACAGTCATTGAAGTCGGAACCCAGGCAATGAAGGTCACGGCTTTGCTGGCAGCGCCACTACTGTTGTCGGCCCTGGTCGTGGGTCTGTTGATCGGTATGTTTCAGGCCGCCACCCAGATTAATGAAATGACTCTCACCTTCGTACCTAAGCTGATCGTGGTAGGCCTGGTGATGCTTGTCGCCGGCCCGACGCTACTCAATACCTTACTGGGCTTCACTATCCAGTTGTTCGAGAGCATACCGGGCATGATCGGTTAGCGGACCATGTTGTTTACCAGCGCCGATATTGGTACGTGGATTGGCAGTCTGGTCTGGCCGTTTACCCGTATAGCGGCAATGTTGGCGATCGCGCCCATATTCGGCGCACGGATGGTGCCGCAGCGGGTTCGTCTCGTCATCGCCCTGCTGCTGACCTGGATCGTTCTTCCTCTGTTGCCGGAGGTTCCCTCGCTTGACCCTTTATCCCTCGCCGGCGCGCTGCTTACAGCGCAGCAACTGGTCATCGGTCTCGCCATTGGCTTCAGCCTGCAACTGGTGTTCGCTACACTGGTTATCGCCGGGCAAACCATCGCCATGGGTATGGGGCTGGGCTTTGCCCAGATGGTCGACCCGCAGAACGGTGTCAATGTGCCCGTTATCGGTCAGTACTATGTTGTGGTTGCAACCTTGTTGTTTCTTGCCTTGAACGGGCACCTCGCGTTGATCCGCGTGCTGGTTGACAGTTTCCAGTCGCTGCCTGTCGGGGTGGATGCCTTGACGCGCGAGGATTTCAGGGCCATCGCCTACTGGGGCGCACGTATGTTTGCCGATGCCATCATGGTCGCGTTGCCTGCCGTGGCTTCAATTCTTCTGGTCAATCTTGCCTTCGGCGTGGTCAGCCGTTCGGCACCACAACTGAATATTTTCGGTGTCGGTTTTCCGATCACGCTGACACTTGGCTTCGTCATCCTGGTATTCGCCATCGCCAACCTGCTGCCGCAAATGCAACAACTGATAGACGGGGCGTTTACAGGCCTCGGTCAGTTCGGTAACGGGGGGTCGTGATATGGCTGAGAACGAAGACGGTCAGGAAAGAAGCGAACAGGCGACGCCCAAACGACAGGAAGAGGCGCGCAAAAAAGGCCAGGTACCGCGATCAAGGGAAATGACCACTATGGCGATGCTGCTGATGGCGGCTGTTTGCATGTCGCTGATGGGTGGTCACATGATCGAGCGGCTGGGTGCGGTATTGCAGCTGGGTCTGCAGGTTGAACGGGCCAAGCTGTTTGATACCTTTGCAGTGATCGAGATACTTGGGCAAGCCGTCTACCAGGGCTTTATGGCGATTACTCCCTTTCTTCTGGTCATGCTGGTAACTGCCCTGGTCGCCCCGGTTGCACTGGGTGGCTGGTCGTTCAGCACCGAGGCGCTGAGTTTCAAGGCGGATAAACTGAATCCATTGAAGGGGCTGAAGCGGATCTTTGCCGTACGCGGTATCGTGGAACTGCTTAAGGCGCTTGCCAAGTTTCTGTTAATCGGTTCAATCGGAGCCGCTTTGCTGTGGCATCATTTGCCTGAACTGATGGGCCTGGGACGCGAAGCTGTTGAGCACGGCCTGGCACATGCCGGAAGTATCCTGTCCACATCCTTTGTGGTTCTCAGTGCCTCACTGCTGTTGATTGCGGCCATTGATGTGCCATTCCAGTTATGGGATCACGCCAAGAACCTCAAGATGACCCGCCAGGAGATCAAGGACGAACACAAGGACACGGAAGGCAGGCCGGAGGTTAAATCCAGGGTGCGCGCCATGCAGCGTGAAATCGCCCAGCGGCGCATGATGGAGGAAATACCCAAGGCGGATGTCATTATCACCAACCCGACGCATTACGCCGTCGCGCTGCGTTATGACACAGACAATATGTCTGCACCCATCGTGGTGGCCAAGGGTGTGGAACTGATGGCCAGTCAGATTCGTACCGTTGCCGTGGCCAACAATGTCCCGCTTTATGAAGCGCCGCCACTGGCGCGAGCCCTGTATTACAGTGCCGAAATCAATCAGGAAATACCCGCCGGTCTGTACCTGGCGGTCGCGCAGATCCTGGCCTACGTCTTCCAGCTCAAGGCGACGGTACGCGGCGGGCCTGTTCCCGCACGGCCGGCAGATGTTCCTGTGCCGGATGAATTTTTCCAGGGACCTGGCGGGAACCCGTGAGTCACCTTGATACCGAAAGGGGTTAACTGAGACATGGCAACTGAAGCAGCAAGCATTAACTTCCGCGCTATCAGCGGCAAGGGGATGGGAGCGCCGATCCTGCTGGTGATGATGCTGGCGATGATCATCATTCCAATGCCACCTATCGCCCTGGACATGTTTTTCACCTTCAATATTGCACTCTCACTGGTGGTGTTGATGGTGACTGTCTACGCAATGCGGCCGCTGGATTTTGGCATTTTTCCAACCGTGCTGCTGATTACCACCTTGTTGCGGCTGGCGCTGAACGTCGCTTCCACCCGTGTTGTATTACTGAACGGCCATACCGGGACGGGGGCGGCCGGTAAGGTCATCGAGTCTTTCGGTGAATTCGTTGTCGGTGGTAATTATGCGGTGGGACTGGTGGTGTTTGCGATCCTCGTCATCATCAATTTTGTGGTGGTCACCAAAGGTGCCGGACGTGTTTCGGAAGTCAGCGCACGTTTCACCCTGGATGCCATGCCGGGCAAACAGATGGCTATTGATGCGGATCTGAACGCGGGGCTGATTACCCAGGATGAAGCCCGTATCCGGCGCGAGGAGGTCGGCCAGGAAGCTGATTTCTACGGTGCCATGGACGGTGCCAGTAAATTTGTCCGCGGAGATGCCATTGCCGGCATCCTGATCCTGTTCATCAATATTATCGGCGGCCTCGCCATCGGTACCCTGCAGTTTGACCTTCCTTTGACAGACGCGCTGCGTAACTACACCCTGTTGACCATCGGTGACGGCCTGGTTGCACAGATACCTTCCCTGGTGCTTTCCTCAGCGACGGCCATTATTGTCACCCGTGTTTCCAGTAAACAACAGATGACCGAACAGGTGATGGAGCAACTGTTCAGTAATCCGATGGTGCTGGGCGTATCCGGTAGCATCATAGGTTTCATGGGGCTGATTCCCGGCATGCCCAACCTGGCCTTTCTAAGCCTGGCAGCGGCGGCAGGTACGGGGGCTTACTTCTCATGGAAGCGTCAACAGCAACAACTGCTGCCGGTCGAAGAAGAGCGGCAAACAGAACAAACAGCGCCGGAGGCCAGAGATCTCAGCTGGGACGATGTCGGCCCGGTGGACGTTATCGGTCTGGAGGTCGGTTACCGCCTGATACCGCTGGTAGATCGCACACAGGGCGGTCAGATGATGGATCGGATCAAGGGAGTTCGCAAAAAACTCTCGCAGGAACTCGGCTTCCTGATTCAACCGGTGCATATCAGAGACAACCTGGAACTGGCGCCGAATGCATATCGCATATTGTTGATGGGTGTCCCACTCGGTGAAGCGGAAATCTATCCCGATCGTGACCTGGCGATCAATCCCGGCCGCGTGTTCGGTACCGTGCAGGGTGTCGAAACCAGGGATCCGGCCTTCGGCCTGGAAGCGGTCTGGATACAGCCTTCGGAACGCGATAACGCACAAACCCTGGGTTACACGGTTGTTGACGCCAGCACCGTGGTTGCCACCCACCTCAGCGAGCTGCTGCAGGGCCATGCCCATGAACTGATCGGTCACGAAGAAGTTCAGCAACTGCTGGATGTCCTGGCCAAGACAGCACCCAAGCTGGTTGAAGATCTGGTGCCCAACACCCTGTCGATTGGCGTGGTGCTGAAGGTGCTGCAGAACCTGCTCGAAGAACGCATTCCGGTTCGGGATATGCGCACCATCGCTGAAACACTCGCCGAAGCCGGGTCAAGAAGTCAAGATTCCGGCGCTTTGACGGCTGCCACGCGCGCTGCGCTGGGCCGATCAATTATCCAGCATATCAATGGGATAGGGTTGGAAGTGCAGGTTGTCACGCTGGATCCTTCACTGGAACAGATATTGCAATCTTCCATCCAAGCAGTTTCGGAAGGTGGCGCCGGGATCGAACCCGGGCTGGCGGAACGGATGCATCGTTCGCTGGCCGAGAGTGTCCAGCGGCAGGAAGCCGCAGGCCAGGCAGCCATTCTGCTGGTCGCGCCGCCGATCCGGCCGTGGCTGGCAAAACTGGTGCGGCACAGCATTCCGGGACTGCATGTACTGGCTTATAACGAAATACCGGATAACAAGCAGATCAAAGTGGTTGCGAATATAGGAACAGACACACCGAGTCTCGGTGTACAGCAGAACGGTCACCCGGTGGCATGAGTTTGCCGGCGCCTGGCGTGAAATCAGCGTCGGCAGCCAACCTGAACAGCGGAGTATTGGGATGAAAGTAAAACGATTTTTTGCGCCGGACATGCGCCAGGCCATTCGCCTGGTCCGCGAGGCCCAGGGTCCGGATGCCGTCATTCTGTCCAACAGCAAAGTGGATGGCGGTATCGAGATTATCGCCGCCATGGATTATGACGAATCACTACTGAATGACGACGCTTCCAGGACCGCTTCTCAACCCTCCTTCGAAAACAACGTCAAACAGTCCGCAAGTCAGCCTACCGGCGCCACTCCCGTTGCTAACGCTATCCAGGAGCCCGTGTCAGCCACTCAACAGGTGAAATGGTCACAGGATCCGGCGATCGTCGCCATGCGCGATGAAATCAAACAATTACGCGGCTTGCTGGAAAACCAGCTGGCGCACCTGGCCTGGGGTGATCTGAATCACCGCGAGCCCCTGCATGCCGGTGTCATGCGCCGTTTGAGCAGTATGGAACTGGACACTGGCTTGATCGAAAGGGTGTCCGCTCCCACACTCCATGCGCGTGACGAAGAACACGCCTGGCAACTGGCCCTGTCGGAACTTGCGGCGAGCGTTCCTGTTGCAGAGCATGATATTGTGGATCAGGGCGGTATCGTCGCGCTGGTGGGTTCCACCGGCGTTGGCAAAACCACCAGTGTTGCCAAACTGGCGGCACGTTATGTTTTGCGTCATGGCCAGCGTCATGTCGCACTGGTTAGCACTGATAGTTACCGTATCGGTGCCCACGAGCAGCTGATGACGTATGGCCGTCTGCTGGGTGTTCCGGTACAGGTAGCCTCCGACCACAGAGAGCTTCGTTCCACGCTCAACAGCCTGGCGGACAAACGGCTGGTATTGATTGATACCGCCGGCATGAGTCAGCGTGATGTACGCCTTAGCGAGCAGTTTGCCACCCTCGCGGACAGCGGTATTCCTATCCGGACGCTGCTGGTACTGTCTGCGACTGCGCATCCTTCGGTGCTGGATGAAACGGTAGATGCGTTTTCCTGCGTAGCCCTGGAGGGTGCCATTCTTACCAAGCTGGATGAGGCCGCCAGGCTGGGTGGCGTATTGTCAACGCTTGTCAATCAGCAGTTGCCACTGATGTTTGTCACCGATGGGCAGCGTGTACCCGAAGACATGCACCTGGCTCGCGCTCAGAAGCTGGTACAGAAAGCTGTTGGGTTGACGCTTGGCAGTGACTTGCCGGCGGAATCACTCATGGCCGAGCAATTTGGAGGGTTCCGGACGCATGTTCATGTCTGAGTTGCGAGTGGACCAGGCTGCTGGATTACGACGTATGGCACAACCCAACCCGGTAAAAGTAATAGCAATAACGAGTGGCAAAGGCGGCGTTGGCAAAACCAATGTTTCCGTCAATCTTGCTGTCGCCATGTCTGATGCCGGAAAGCGGGTCATGTTGCTGGACGCGGACCTGGGCCTCGCCAATGTCGATGTCATGCTCGGCCTGCACCCGGAATGCAATCTCTCACACGTTATCAATGGTGAACGTACGCTGGAAGAAATCATTCTGACCGGACCCTCCGGTATTATGGTTGTCCCTGCCGCGTCTGGTGTTAAACGTCTGGCCGAGTTGTCCACCATGGAAAATGCCGGCCTGATCCGTGCCTTCAGTGAACTGAATCATGATGTCGATACCCTGATTATCGATACCGCAGCCGGAATCAATGAAAGTGTTACCAGTTTCAGTCGTGCCGCCCAGGGGGTTGTGGTGGTGGTGTGTGATGAACCTGCTTCAATAACCGATGCCTATGCACTCATTAAAGTGCTGAGTCTTGACTATGACATTCAGCATTTTCGTGTGCTTGCAAACCAGGTACATAGCGCTCAGGAGGGAAGGGATTTGTTTAACAAGATTTCACGAGTAACCGATCGTTATCTGGACGTCACGCTGGAATTCATAGGTGTTGTTCCGCACGACGACTACCTTCGCAAGGCTGTACGCAAGCAACGCGCTGTGGTTCAGGCATATCCTCGCAGCCGTTCCGCTGTGGCGTTCAAGAATCTGGCACAGAAAACCGATAAATGGCCGGTGCCGTGTGCCGCCGGTGGGCACCTGGAATTTTTTATAGAGCGTCTTATCCAGTCGCGCAACGAATACACGGAGGTTTTGGCATGAATGGAGCAGCTATGTACGTTACCAATCCCGAACTCGAACGCGATGATCTGGTGTCCAAACATGCGGCACTGGTCAAACGTATTGCCTACCACCTGATGAGCCGCCTGCCGCCGAGTGTTCAGGCTGATGACCTGATACAGGCCGGCATGATTGGCTTGCTGGAGGCTTCGAGGAACTACGATGCTACCCAAGGAGCCAGTTTCGAGACCTACGCAGGTATCCGGATTCGCGGCGCCATGCTGGATGAAATCCGCCGCACCGACTGGACACCGCGATCGGTGCACCGCAAGGCCCGGCAGGTCGCCGAAGCGGTACGCGAAATCGAGAACAAGGAAGGACGTGATGCGCGCGATGTTGAAGTCGCCGAGAAGCTCGGTATCGAGCTGCCCGAGTATCACCGGATACTACAGGATGCGACCGGATGCCGGGTGTTCAGTATCGATGATGCCGGTGTCAATGGTGATGAGCCGCAGCAAGCCACGACCGCGATGCCTCGCAACGAACCGCTGGACAGTCTGCACAAATCAGATTTCAAGTCAGCTCTGGCGCAAGCCATTGCAGGTCTGCCGGAACGTGAAAGCCTGGTGATGGCAATGTACTACGATGAAGAGCTGAATCTGCGCGAAATCGGTGAAGTCCTGGGTGTGAGTGAATCGCGGGTCTGCCAGATTCACGGGCAGGCGCTGATTCGTTTGCGCGCACGCATGACCGAGTGGACCGGAGATTAAACAACACAAGGCAGTTGCCGAAAAACACAGGGACAGGCACGGTACAGCGGGAGGTCAGCGTGGATTACGATATGAAAATCCTGATTGTGGATGATTTCTCCACCATGAGACGTATTATCAGGAATCTTTTACGTGATCTTGGATTCAACAATACCCACGAAGCGGATGACGGAAACACAGCGTTGCCGATGTTGCGGAATGGCAATATCGATTTCCTGGTCACGGACTGGAATATGCCGGGTATGACGGGCATAGAATTGCTCAAAACTGTGCGAGCCGACGAAAAACTTTCAGGCCTGCCTGTGTTGATGGTGACCGCTGAATCAAACCGCGAGCAGATTATCGAGGCCGCCCAGGCTGGTGTGAACGGTTACATCGTCAAACCGTTTACCGCCGTAACCCTGAAGGAAAAGATTGACAGGATCACTGAGCGTGTAGAAGCAACCGCGGGAGCAGCCGTTTGCACTGTTGCCGGGCCACGTCAGTGAAAGCGCTGCCCTGGATGCAAGCCCATGTCCGGCACATGTGAACTTTGCCAGGGTTAAAGGATGAACAATGAGCTGCCAATGGCCGTTGCCGAAGCGGGCTTGAGCGACCGGGCGCTCTCTTTACCCGATATCGGACCCTCGCTGCGCCTGGCGGCCGGAGGCTGATCATGGACATGCTCAGCATGGTTGGAATTATGCTGGCACTGGTCGCCATTCTTGGCGGTAATATCCTGGAAGGCGGGCATACCAGTTCGCTGGTGCAGTTAACGGCTTTTGTCATTGTCGCTGGCGGAACCCTGGGGGCGGTTATGGTTCAGACGCCTATACGGACCTTTGTGCGCGCTATGGGAATGGCTAGCTGGGTATTTGTACCGGTCAAATTGCAGCTGGAAGAAACTGCGGAGAAGATTGTCAACTGGAGCAATATTGCACGTCGCGAAGGTTTGCTTGGACTGGAAGCCATCGCCGAGGAAGAACCGGATCAATTTGCGCGTAAAGGGCTACAGCTGCTGGTGGACGGCGGCGAACCCGAAGTGATCCGCGGCATCCTTGAAGTCGAGATCGATCACAAGGAGTACCAGGACATTCAGGCCGCCAAAGTCTTCGACGGTATGGGGGGATACAGTCCGACGATTGGCATAATCGGTGCCGTCATGGGGCTAATCCACGTCATGAACAATCTGGCCGATCCTTCCAAACTCGGTGGTGGCATTGCCACCGCTTTTGTCGCGACTATCTATGGAGTGGGCTTTGCAAATCTCCTGTTTCTGCCGATGGCAAACAAACTGAAGAGCCAGGTTCACAACCAGACCCGGTTTCGGGAAATGGTTGTGGAAGGAGTGATCTCGATTGCCGAAGGTGAGAACCCGCGCAATATTGAGACCAGGCTGCAGGGCTATTATCAGTAGTGCAACGGGATACAGCCTCAATCCCGGTACAACTACTACGAGCAAAAACGCATGGCCAGAAAGAAGCGCATTGAAGAGCACGAGAACCATGAGCGCTGGCTGGTGTCCTATGCGGATTTCATTACTTTGCTGTTCGCTTTTTTTGTTGTTATGTATTCCATTTCTTCGGTCAACGAAGGCAAGTACCGGGTCCTGTCCGATTCCATGGTCGCGGCGTTTCGTGATCCGGCACGCAGTCTGGAGCCTGTTCAGGTCGGTGATCTGATACGCTCGTCCGAGCAGTCAGAAGCAATGCCTGACCGCAACAAACCTGTCATTGAAGTTTTTGAAATGCCGCAGCCTGCCCAGCCTGCTGAACAGCATGAACCCGAAGCTGTTGACGAATCTGTGCAGGAACTGGCCGATTCGATTGAAGCCAGCATGGCAGACCTGGTTGATGACGGTCTGATTCAGGTGCGCAGAGACAAACGCTGGATCGAAGTCGAGATAAAGTCCAGTATTCTGTTTGATTCCGGGAGTGCGGGACTGTCCGCGTCATCGGCCCCAGTATTGCGGAAGCTGGCTGATAAATTCAAAGGGCTGGATAACGTGATCCACGTTGAAGGCTTTACCGACAATGTGCCGATCAATAACTTCGAATATTTGTCCAACTGGGAACTATCAGCTGCACGCGCCTCCAGCGTCGTACATTTGTTCACTCGCCTGGGTATACAGCCAAAACGACTGGCAGCGATTGGCTACGGTGAATTTCGGCCGGTTGCGAGTAATGATACGGTGGATGGCAGGGCCAAGAATCGCCGCGTGGTGCTGGTTATTATGTCAGGCTCCGATGCCCGTGTCAGTCAACGACTGGATCACCTGCAGACACTGCGTGAAGGTCGGCCCGAGCCGGTAAAACCTGCACCTGATAACAGGCCCGCCACAGCAGGTGCAGCAGGTTCGGCGTCGTGAATATCCGGGCAATCCCGAAACAGTGAACTGATCGAGCTGGAGTGGACCGGTTAACTGCTCCAGACTATGAGACTGGCATGATTGATGCAAATTTAAGGCTATCAGAACAAGTGTCCGATTTTTGACATTGGAATTGTTTTCAAGGCTATATTCGCTAAGGTTTGGACATGGCCAATCTCTGATTGGCGGTTTCCTGACCGGTCAGGGGAACTGCAGGCATGGTGGAAATCGAACAGCTGCCCCCGGCCTACCGCGTACCGCCAGGCCGTCCGGCGGCGGGCAGCGGTAGGGGCAAGGGCGGGGCGCAACGCAAACCCAGGGATGATGATCGGCAGCATGAACAGCAGCGTCAAAGAAAAAAAGATGACGATGCATCCCATATTGACGAGTACGCTTGAGGTAGTTATATGATCACCGAAATCCTGATGCTGTTAACGACCGTGGCATTGCTTGGCGTCTCCATCCAGAGCATTGCACTATTGCGAGTAAAACGCAGTCACAAGGAAGTGGCTGAAATTCTCCAGGGCGCACAGCAACGTGTTAAGCAAATGGAACAGGAACTGGGTGCACTGTGCAGTGCTGCAGTGGGTGCGGGTGAGCATGTGGTTAAACTGGAGCAAAAGGTTAAACGCATCATTGAGCGTCAGAATCTTCTCGAGCTGCGGGCCAGCAGCGATCGTCCCTATAGCCAGGCCAGCCAACTGGTCCACAGGGGCGCGGATATCAAAGAGCTGGTGGATAGCTGCGGCCTTACCAGGGGTGAGGCCGAGTTGCTGGTGATGATGCAGCGCGGTACGGCCGGCACGGCCTGAACCCGAATATACTTACATACGCCCTGGTAACCTCGAAGTATGGGCTAATTCCCGTTGTCTGCCTGATGCGGTACTTTTCCGGACAGGTGGTAGGCAAAGGCAATAACCTGTGCGACAGCAAGATACAGCGCCTCCGGTATTTCATCGCCGAGCTCCACACCAGCCAACACTGAAGCCAGTGCTTCGTTTTCCTGCATGGGAACACCGTGTTGCTGTGCAAGTCTGATGATCTGCTCTGCGACGGTATCACGCCCTTTTGCAGTCACACGCGGTGCACGTTCGCCGTCGTATTGCAGTGCAACCGCCAGCGGCGTCGTCTGTTTCTTATCGCTCATGCTTTATCTCTGATCAAAGCCTGACTGCCGGTCGACTTGACAGCAGGTCTCGGTCCTGGTTGACATTCCAGCTCACCGACATCCAGCCCGGCTTCGCTGAGTGCCTGACGTAACTCGTGCATGTGCCCGCGTAACAGCGGCAGCGTATCCTGGTGTTCAGTCCAGAAACGTGTCGAGACCTGTTCGCCCGCCAACTGAACCTGTGCTTGCATGGGGCCCAGTCCCGGCAGGTCGAAGGCCAGCTGTACCGACCAGTTCGGGGCCTGCTGGCGGGTTTCATGCTGCTGTTGCCGGTGCTCGGAAAATACGCGCATTGACCATAGATCAATATCTTCACCGCGTCGTATGGGTACTTCAAGCAGCCATTCCAGCAGACCGCGTTCACCTTCCCTGGGCAACGCTGCCAGCTGATGTAGTTGTATGCGGGCCAGTGCGGCTTCGGTTTGTTGCAGAAGGTTGGTACGAAAATCAGCTGCACGGTTTAACAGCTCCATGCTGCTCTGAAGGGCGGACTGCGGAACCGGCATCGCGCCGCGCAAAGGCGGTGCAAGTGCTCCCGCTGGCAAATTTGATGGTGCTGTGCCGCCAGTACCCGCTGCAGCCCCTGCTGTTGCCTGTAGGGTGGCGGTTGAGACTGGCGGTGGCACGGCGGCCGTGGCTGGTTTACCGCTCACGCCGGTCTGGACGGTGCGCTGGATCTGGTCCGGCGACGCCGGCGCTGTGGTCCGTGCAGCTGCCGCCTGTTGCGCCGATCCGCCAGGTGCTGGTGGTGGTTGCGCGCCTGTTGCAGACGCCGTGGTCGAAGCGTGCGGCGCATTTGCCGTGTTCTGGCCGCTGCTGCCTGGCCATTGACGAACCAGCTGCACCAGACGTAACAGATTGGCCTTTAAATCCGAGTTGATGGACAGCGGGCTGAAGGGTTGGTTCGGCTGCTGCAAAAGCTGCCGCTCCAGAAAAACCCCCGATTCACTGACAGCTTTTTTCAGCCCCTGCGGCGTTACCGCGGTTTGAATATCGGGCATCTGTTTGACGATAGATCGTATTAACTCGTTGATTTGTGGGGGCACGGATGGATTAGAGCTTCGTATCAGCTCGCCCATCGTGGCCAGTAAGGGGGGCATGGGGCCTTGTTTGGGCAACAGCAGGCGAATCGCCGGGTTTATCGGCGATTCGCCCCGTGAGGCGGTTATTTTCAGAACCGGCTGTTCCCCCAGGCTACGTACCTGCAGTGTCAGATGCTGGCCTTTTTCCAATGCTAGTGAAGTCTCGGCACTGATCTGCCGATTACCAATAGCAAGCAGCACTTTTCCAGTACGGCTCTCGGTAACAGTCGCTTGCAGCAACTGTCCGACCTGCCACTGTCCTGCCAGGGTTCGAGTGGCAGTGCCGAGTGACCGTGATATCCCGGAAGTGGGTCCGGATGTTTCCATGCAACACCGAGCATCAATCGAAATTCGCTATCCAGTGTGCAGTATTCAGGTGCGGAAAGAAACGACAAAATTACGCGATAATGGCAGCGATGAGTGCAGAAAAATCCCATAGAACTCTCTGGTATACGCGCAGGGAAGGCGTGGTGCGCGGGCCGTACCCCGGGAATCAGATCAGTCGTTACGTGTTGCTGGGCCGCATCTGCACGACTGACGAAGTCAGGCCGGATGGTGGTAATTGGCAGGAACTTTCTGCCTGCCCCGAATTGATCCCGGATGTGATGCGACTGCCAGCCGGCGCAGAGCATAAGCAGAAGCTGCTAATGGCACGATTGCGCGAAGACGAGCGTCAAGCCGGTGATCGCCGCGAGCGTGCACCCAATCTGCCGCAGGAAATCCGCGAACAGCGCAGTGGGCGGGAACGCCGGCAGCCGGAGTCCGCAGAGGTACTTCGTCATCGTAAGCTGAGGTATCAGGTTGCACACGCGGCGCAGGATGACGGCAAGCTGTACCGTTACCCGCTGGTGGCGAGTGTGCTGGTGATGCTGGGGTTTCTGGTCAGCTACCTCCTGCAGCAGTCCGAGGCGGAGTCGGTTTATACGGATTGTGCTGCCACGCCGCGGCCTGGTGTGAAATGGGATAACTGTAACCTGATTGGTCTGGTGGCCAATCGGGTAAATCTGCTTGGCGCAGATATCAGTAATGCGCGAATGGATAATGCACAGTTGTCCGGTGCAAACCTGGACGGTGTCAATCTGGAATATACCAGTCTGAATCTGAGCAATCTCCAGCAGGCGGATTTGAGTCATGCCAGACTGGTCGGGGTGACCCTGCGCGGATCGGACTTGCGTGATAGCAAGCTGATCATGGCTGACTTGTCATACGCCAATCTCAGCGATGCAAACATCGAGGGTGCCGATTTCAGCGGGGCGATTCTCGATAACACCATCTGGATCGATCAAAAGCCTTGTGTTCCGGGTTCAATCGGCGTGTGCAAGCGTTATAAAACCAAATAAACATTTGGCCGCGATATCGGGCCGGAGTGCGGTGCTCCTGCGGCTGCTATTCATTGGCATCTAACGGTTGAAGTGAGCCGCGCAATATTTTGCGTCGGTTCTAATGATTGCTTATGCCGCAGACTAACTCAAACGTTATGCGCTATGTATTTAAAACGGGATTGGCTCACCATCGTCATCATATTGTGCCATATCACTCATTAAGTTAAGAAAAACTCCGAGTGACTCGCATAAGTTTTTTACTGTTTCACTGTGCGTCAGCTTCTCCTCTGGCGTCTTGGCTTTTTCCATCGCTTTCAATGTGGCCTCAATTTCTTTCGAAATGCCATTCATTATTTTCTCAGGATCCATCACTCCTCCATGTCACTTGGGTTTACTGTGTAAAGTACTTTCTCACATGCCGCAGAAAGAGCCGGCGACTGAAGCGGTCAGTCCGTTGGCTGATGTTTTGGGGACTGAATAGTCCCTGAACACACCCGACCGGCAACGATTTTAACTCCGTCACACAGGAACCGCAGTTGGTAACTGCCTTGAGCACTTCGCCAATCTGTTCAGCGCTGGTAAGATTGCCGGTCTGTGCTCTTACTGTCCAGTCTCAGCTCTTACTAAGTACACAAGTTGGTCGACACAAGCTTGAGGGACCGTCGGCCGCATGGACGCGGCCGTCGAGCGTACAGGGATGTATTCACAAGGTGAATTGCGTAGCAAGACGAGGTGAATCGCCGACAGGCGAGAGAGGGTCCTCTGGAGGAGAGGGTGCCCTGGGGTACAGCGTGTCCAGAAAGCTTGTGTCGACCAACTTGTGTACTCCTTAGTAACCGTCCTTGTCTCCAAAGCTCTCCGTGGTGTAACGCCAGACTTCGAGGCTGTCAGACCAGTGATCGGCCGGCAGGCCGGCTTTCAGCTTCAAGTGTTGCAAAAAGAGTTCGGCGTCCGGCAGAGACTTCCAGACACTGGGGAGAAAGGTGCCGCGATAGTTACCGTCCTTGAGAATCAGGCCGTCCACCCTGGGTCGAATCTGTTTTAACAGGTCCTGCTCTGAATCGAACACCATGGGTTCGGCCTGACTTAGAACAGAGATATCGAGGCTGATACCTTTCAGTTCGGCATCCTTCAATGGCGGAAAGCGTGGATCGCCGAAGGCGGCGGAAAATGCATTTTCCGCGACATCACAAATCAAGGGTCTATGGGCTTGCAGACTTCCGATGCAGCCGCGAAGCTCCTCGCCGATATGTAATGTCACAAAACTCGCGCCTGGTTCGCTCAGTGGGGTCTCAAGCTGATCCGGGTCTACCTTCAGAGGATTGCCTTTTCTCAGGCCATGTCTGATCGATTGCCGGGCCGTATCCAGAAGAACAGTGCGGAGTGATTCAGAAAAAGGCATAAGCACCGTAACCTACCACCCGGTCCCGGCTTCCGGCGGTATCCCCGGAGTTACGCAGATCCAGGGTTTTAGCCTGCAGGTGGTGATGGCGGGCAGCCACCAGCAGACCGCTGACCGGATTGCGGCCACAGGCCTGCTGGTAATCCAGTCCCTCTGCATTGAGCTGTTCGATGGCTGCTGAGGTGGCGCTGTCCAGGCGGCGTGCGGTGTCGTAGTCCTGATAGTGACTGAGATCGGAGCTGATCACCAACAGGGTTTCGGGCCCGCCCCACAGTTTCTCGATGACCTCAGCAACCTCGTCTGCCCCTGCCTCTCCGACCACCAGCGGGATAAGCGCAAAGTCTTTTCTCAGCACCGCCTGCAAAAACGGCAACTGGACCTCGAGGCTGTGTTCTTCCAGGTGCGCGTCATCGAATACACGTACCTGGGGTAATACTAAAATGTCGTTCATGGCCTGCTGGTCAATACGAATCAGGCCCAGCGGCGTGGAAAAGTACTCTGCGCTGCTTGCCGCCAGACCCCGAAAACCCACCCGATGTGCCGGGCCAAGTAGTACAACCCGCTGTATCTGCTCACGAATCGGTATTAGCTGCGTATAGGCGCTGGCGGCCACAGGGCCGGAATAGATGTAACCGGCATGCGGAACGATCAGTGCCTTCGGCTTGGTCTCAACGCGTGGTTTCCGGGACAGGAAACCCTCGAGCTGCTGCTGGAGCACGATGGGATCATCCGGGTAGAACAACCCGGCCACAGCGGGATCACGAGTCTGTGACATGACGGCTACCTCCCTGGCAATGCTGTTGTCTTGTCTCTCTTAATAGTATAGATAGGCCAGCGGCTGCAAAATGCAAGTGCAGGGCTGGCGCGTTCCTGGACACGCTGTTCCCCGTCCCGCTTGGCATCGGCCAGTGCCTGTCGTTGCCGGACGTAAGGAGTTAGCCTCCCTGATCAGGATTTAACAAGGATGAGCCCAGCCAGCGGGGGCACATCCAGCACGATGGAGTGTGGTTGATCCATGCAGGCAACGGCCTGGCTCGAGTGACTGCCCTGAACCGGCAAGCCACTGCCGCTGTAGTAGCCGGCATCGGAATTCAGCCGCAGCTGGTACTCGCCGTGTGCGGGCACGCCCAGCCGGTAGCCTTGCCGTGGTGCGGGTGTAAAGTTCAATACCACAACGGCCGTCTGGTCAGAGCTGTAGCGGCAGTAACTCAGCATGGAGTGTTCGGCGTCGTGGCAATCGATCCACTGGAAACCGCCGCTGTCAAAGTCGTGCTGATGCAAGGCGGCTTCATGGCGATACAGCTGATTCAGGTCATGTACCAGTTGTTTCATGCCGGCATGACGCGGATTCTGCATGAGGTGCCAGTCCAGTTCACTATCGAAATCCCACTCCGCGTATTGACCGAACTCACTACCCATGAACAACAGTTTTTTGCCCGGGTAGCTGAACATGAACGTGTAGAGCAGGCGCAGGTTGGCGAAGCGTTGCCAGCTGTCGCCGCTCATTTTGTCGAGCATGGAGCCTTTGCCGTGCACGACTTCATCGTGTGAGAAGGGCAGGACAAAGTTTTCGTTAAAGGCGTACAGCACGCCAAAGGTGAGCTGATTGTGATGAAACTTGCGGTGTACCGGCTCCTTGCTCATGTACTGTAGTGTGTCGTGCATCCAGCCCATGTTCCATTTCATGCTGAAACCCAGCCCGCCGGTATCGACTGGACGGGTAACCTGCGGCCAGGAGGTGGACTCCTCGGCAATAATCATACTGCCGGGCTGTTCGGCATGGGTGGCTTCATTCAGGTGACGCAGGAAGTGCATGGCGTCCAGGTTTTCACGCCCGCCATATTCGTTGGGGATCCAGTCACCAGGATCGCGTGAGTAGTCCAGGTAAAGCATCGATGCTACCGCGTCCACCCGCAGACCGTCGATATGCATCTCTTCAAGCCAGTAAATCGCGCTCGACAAGAGAAAATTACGAACTTCATTACGACCGTAGTTGAAAATCAGTGTACCCCAGTCACGGTGTTCGCCACGTCGCGGGTCTTCGTGTTCATAGAGCGTGGTGCCATCGAAGCGGGCCAGGGCCCAATCATCTTTGGGGAAGTGGCCAGGTGCCCAGTCGAGAATGACACCGATATCGTTTTGATGGCAGTAATCGACAAAAAAGCGGAAGTCATCCGGAGTCCCGAAACGGCTGGTAGGTGCAAAATAACCGGTCGTCTGGTAACCCCAGGAACCGTCAAACGGGTGTTCGGTGACCGGCAACAGTTCAATATGTGTGAAACCTGTTTCCTTGACATAGTTCACCAGCCATTCGGCCAGCTCGCGATAGTTCAGGAACTGCCCCTGCCCGTCACGCTGCCAGGAGCCAAGATGAACTTCGTAGATCGACATGGGGGCGTGTAACCAGCTCCTGCTTGCGCGTGCCGTCATCCACTGCTGGTCATTCCAGGTGTATGCGTCAGGGCGATGGGTGATGGAAGCGGTACCCGGCCGCAACTCGAACGCCTGGCCATAGGGATCTGTTTTCAGGTGGATGCCGCCGTATTCGCGATTGCGGATTTCATATTTGTAATTGGCGTGCGCACTGACACCGGGAATGAACAATTCCCACACGCCGCTGCCGCCCCGCGCGCGCATCGGGTGGAAGCGGCCGTCCCAGTGATTCCAGTCACCGACAACGCTGATACGTTCGGCGCCGGGCGCCCATACCGCAAAACGCGTGCCCTTGACGCTATCCACTTCGCACAGCTGCGCACCGAGAAACCGGTAGGCGTGCAGGTGACGACCTTCGCCGAACAGGTGCAGATCCAGGTCACCGATCTGTGGCGGGAAACAATACGGGTCGTAGGCTGACCATTCGATACCGTCACGGTCAGTCCAGGCCAGCTGGTAGCGAGCCGGCACGCTGCCGCCGGCACCACGCCATTCGAACAGGTCGGTGTTTCCGACGCGTGTTAACGCATCACCGGTTTCGACTATGCGCGCGCCGCTGCAATGTGGCAGAAACGCCCGGACAATTTCGCCCTGGCCGTCAGGCTGTTTGCCCAGGACTTCAAAGGGGTCGTGATGACGGGCTTCGAGAACGCGAATCAGTGGTTTGGGCAACGAAGCCGTTGTCTCCATTGAGCTGGAATTCTGTGGAGCCATGCAAGCACTGTCTCTGTTTTTGAAAAAGTTAACTTTCCTGAAGCGGTACAGATGGTACCATACGCGGCTGAACAATCAGATTATGACTGCCAGGCCAGCCCTTTTACACAGTGCTGACCAACTACACAGGGGAAAAAGAATGAATTCCGTGTCCACGCCGCGATTTGTGAGTCGTCTGACCAGAGATACTCTGGCGTTGATACTGGCCGGTGGACGCGGATCACGCCTCAAACAGTTGACGGCGTGGCGCGCCAAGCCGGCTGTGCCGTTTGGAGGCAAGTTCCGTATCATTGATTTCCCGTTGTCCAATTGCATGAACTCCGGTATCCGCCGTGTCGGAGTTTTGACGCAGTACAAGGCGCATTCCCTGCTGCAGCATATACAGCGCGGCTGGGGTTTTCTGCGCGGTGAATTCGGTGAATTTGTCGAGCTGCTGCCCGCCCAGCAGCGGATTCAATCCTCCTGGTATGCCGGCACAGCCGATGCGATCTACCAGAACCTGGACATTATTCGTATTCACAACCCTGAATACGTGCTTATCCTGGCCGGCGATCATATCTATAAGATGGATTATGGTCCCATGATCGCCCAGCATGTGGAAAACGGGGCCGATATGACGGTTGGCTGTCTGGAGGTTGATCTGCAGGCGGCGAGGGCTTTTGGCGTTATGACGACGGCCGAAGACGGGCGTGTTCTGGAATTTCACGAAAAACCGGAATCTCCCTCACCGAGGCCTGGAAGTGACGACACGGCGCTGGCATCGATGGGTATCTACGTGTTCAATACGCGATTTTTGTTCGAGCAGCTGATCAAAGATGCGGACAACACCCAGTCCAGCCATGATTTCGGACACGACATCATCCCGGCCATCATTTCCAGCTACCGGGTGTTTACCTACCCGTTTCGCGACGAGCACACTGACCAGCAGGCCTACTGGCGGGACGTCGGCACAGTGGACGCTTTCTGGGCGACTAATCTGGAGCTGATCGGTGTGACACCGGAGCTGAACCTGTATGACGAACAATGGCCGATATGGACCTACCAGGAGCAGATGCCACCCGCCAAGTTTATATTCGATGACGAGAAACGGCGTGGTATGGCGGTGGATTCCATGGTGTCCGGCGGTTGCCTGATATCCGGCTCAAAGGTCCGTCATTCCCTGCTGTTTTCCAATGTCAAACTGAATTCCTATTCGGTATTGCAACATGCGGTGGTTCTGCCCGACGTGGAAATCGCACGCCATTGCCGTATTCATAACGCGGTGATCGATAAAGGCTGCCGGATTCCGGCTGAAACCGTTATCGGTGAGGATCCGGAAAAGGACGCCGAGCGATTCCATGTGACCCCGGGCGGTGTGGTGCTGGTAACCCCGGAGATGCTGGGTCAGGAGTTGCACTATGTCCGGTGAAGCCGGCTTGCGTGTGGTGTTGTGTTGGCACATGCACCAGCCGCAGTACTGTGACCGGATCAGTGGTGAGTACAAACTGCCCTGGAGCTACCTGCACGCCATCAAGGATTACGTCGACATGGCGGCACATCTGGAAGCGGTGCCGGCCGCCAAAGCGGTGGTTAATTTTGCACCGGTGCTGCTGGAGCAGCTGAACGATTATTCAGACCAGGTCAGTGGTTTTCTGAGCGACCACAAAGCGATACGTGACCCGCTGCTGGCGGCGCTGGTGGATCCGGTGTTACCGGCGCATCCGGAACAGCGCCTGGATCTGATCAATAATTGTCTGCGTATCAATCGCGAACGTGTGGTTGCGCGTTTCCCGGCTTACCAGCGATTAACTGAACTGGCGGAGCCATTCCTGAGCAATTGTACGGATCTGTTATACGTCAGTGATCAGCTGCTGTCGGATCTGCTGTTCTGGTATCACCTCGGGTGGATGGGGGAAACGGTGCGTCGCAGCGATTTGCGTGTGCAGCGCTGGCAGGAGCAGGGTAATAATTTTTCTCTGCACGACCGTCGCGAACTGCTGGGTCTGATCGGTGAACTGTTGTCCGGTGTTATTGATCGCTACGCGGAACTGGCAGACCGTGGCCAGGTCGAGCTATCGGTCACTCCGTATGCACACCCCATTATGCCGCTGATGATGGAGATTCAGAGCGCCAGGGAAGCCATGCCGGATACCGAGTTGCCCGAACTGGAGTTCTACCAGGGCGGTGAAGCGCGTGTGCGCTGGCACCTCAATGAAGGTGTCAAGGTTTTCGAGCAGTATTTCGGCCGAAAACCCGCCGGTTGCTGGCCGTCGGAAGGCAGCGTCAGCAGCTCAACACTCGATGTTCTGGAGGAATGCGATTTCAGTTGGGCGGCGAGCGGTGAAAGTGTACTGCGTAACAGTTTGTTTGGCTCGCTGGGCGAGGAGGCAGCGGCGGCGTCTGACGCGGTATTAAAGGGCTACCGTGTCGGAAAAGGAAAGACCGTGTGTTTCTTCCGCGACGACAAGCTGTCTGATGACATTGGTTTTAACTATTCCACCTGGCACGCCGACGATGCGGTGGCTAATTTTATTCATCATCTGGAGCAGATTGCCAAGGCGCATAAGGGGCGAAATCTGGCGCTACCGATTATTCTTGATGGTGAGAATGCCTGGGAACATTATCCGGAAAACGGCTACTATTTTCTGAAAACCCTGTACGAAAAACTTGCCGATCACCCGACACTGACACTGTCCACTTTTTCAGAATGCCTGGAGGAGGGTATCGAGATTGGCGCCCTGTCCGCCATGGTGAGTGGTTCCTGGGTATACGGAAACTTCTCTACCTGGATCGGAGACCGTGACAAGAATCGTGGCTGGGATATGCTGGGCGATGCAAAACGGGCTTTTGACAAAGCCTGTGCGGCAGGTGAGCTGGACGGCAAGCAGCTGCGCATTGCACAGCTGCAACTGGCGGTCTGTGAAGGTTCCGACTGGTTCTGGTGGTTTGGTGATTACAATCCGGCCCATTCTGTCAGCGACTTTGAGAGCCTGTTCCGAATGCATGTCTCCAATCTCTATAACCTGCTCGGAGTGGAGCCACCGGAATATCTGGCGCATACTTTTACGCGCGGCTCGGGTGCGCCGGCAATGGGCGGGGTCATGAGGCATGGCCAGGCGAATGACTAGGACATAGCAGAGCATGGACGTATTTGCGCAACGGCGTGCCGGAATACTGCTGCACCCGACATCATTGCCGGGCGGCGAGGGCAATGGCGACCTGGGACCGGAAGCCTATCGTTTCGTGGATTTCCTTTGCAGTTGCGACGTCAGTCTCTGGCAGACCCTGCCACTGGGTCCAACCCACGAAGATCTGTCCCCCTACCAGTGCCTTTCCGTGCATGCCGGTAACTTCCGCCTCATCAGCTTACAGTCTCTGGCAGAACTGGGATGGCTGGACGAGGTCCGGCTCGATGAAGCACTGGATCTGGACACGCAGCGTAAAGTGCACTTGCTGGCGGCCCACGAAGGCTTCCAGCGCAAGGCCGGTGAAGATGATCGCGGAGCCTTGGCTCATTTTGTTCAGGAGCACGGCCGATGGCTGGATGACTATGCGCTTTATGAGGCGTTACGCACCGAACATGGCGGCAGGGCCTGGTACCGCTGGCCACAGCCGATACGTGACCGGGCCCCTAAAGCCCTGGAAACCGCGCGCAAGCGTCTGGCGAAGCGGATAGAGCAGGTTCGCTTTGAGCAGTTCCTTTTCTACAGGCAATGGGGCCAGCTACGGCGTTATGCGAACGATCGTGGTGTGCTGCTTTTCGGTGATATACCGATTTTCGTGGCGCACGACAGCGCCGATGTCTGGGCTCACCAGGAGTGGTTTTCCATCGATGAAAGCGGCCAGTTACAGGTCGTCGCCGGTGTCCCGCCGGATTATTTCTCCGCAACCGGGCAGCGCTGGGGGAATCCTCACTACCGCTGGGACGCTCTGAAGAAAGACGGATTCGGCTGGTGGCTGGAACGTATTCGCTCGCAGATGGAGATGTTTGATCTGGTGCGTATTGATCATTTCCGTGGTTTTGAGGCCTACTGGGAAATTGATGCACAGGCTGATACGGCGGTGGACGGGCATTGGGTGAAGGGGCCGGGGCAGAGATTTTTCAAGGTCTTGAGACAGGTGTTTGAGGAGTTGCCACTGGTTGCGGAAGACCTCGGTGTAATTACGCCGGAAGTAACGGCCCTGCGCAAGCAGTTCGATCTTCCGGGGATGAAAATCCTGCAGTTTGCCTTCGACGGTTCAGCCGACAATCCCTACCTTCCGCATAACCATGAAGAACTGAGTGTGGTGTATACCGGTACCCACGATAACAATACGACGCTGGGCTGGTATCAGGAACTGTCCGATGAACAACATTACCTGGTCCGGCATTACCTGGGAGATTCCAGCGAAGCCATGCCCGGCTTGCTGGTGCGCGCAGCGCTGGCGTCTGTGGCACGGCTGGCGGTGATTCCCTTGCAGGATGTGCTCGGCCTGGATGGCGCGCATCGTATGAATGTTCCCGGGGTGACGGAAGGCAACTGGCACTGGCGATTTAACTGGGATCAGGTACAGGAGGAACATACCCAGCGCCTGCGGGACTGGATACAACTGTATGGCCGGAAAATTTATTAATCCGTGGGCCAAGCGTGCTAAGTGAGTTCGCACGTTAGCCGACATAAACTTGCGGGACACGCTGTAAATACATCCCTGTACGCTCGACGGCCGCGTCCCTCGGCAATTGCTCCTGCATCCCCTCAAGGGGCCTACTTTTGGTGCTCTACCTTCGCCCATCCCTGGGCTCGTGCGGCCGACGGTCCCGCAAGCTTATGTCGGCTAACATGCGAATGCTCTACTGATGGTATGTCGCGACCAAGAGGTCGCTCCTGCAACGAAATTCAAATCGACCGAGCCTGTGTCACAGCCAGATCATGCTGCCGGTTTCAAAGCGGTGACTCAACAGCTTATGACAGGGATACATGCGAATCTGGTAGAGCTGTAAGCCAGGCAGCGGCGGGTCCAGGTCGAGGATAAACAGGGTCTCGCCATTGTCCAGCTTTTCTTTAGCGGTAAAACCAAAGTATTCGCTGGCCTGGAAGTCATGGTGTTCATCTTCGATACCGATGACACATTCCAGTCTCACATCATTGGGGGACAATTCCCCCAACTGGGCGGCAACCTGAATACGGACCTTGTCACCGGCGGTCACGGCTTGTGGAACGTCTTCGATGCGCCGCAGTGCTACAGATGGCCATAGCTCGTGGATTTTCTGCTTCCAGGTGGCCAGTTCCTTTGCCCCTCTGGAACCGTTTTTCGTCAGAGCCCGGCCCTGTTCTGCTGCCGGTCCGTAAAAATCCCTGATGTAGTCCATCACCATGCGCTGTGAGTTGAATTGCGGTAGCGTCGATTTCATCGAGGCCTTGGACATATGTACCCAGCCTTCGGAGAAGCCGTGACCGTTGCGGTCGTAGTAGAGCGGGATCACCTGGTGCTCCAGGATATCCAGCAACTCGTTGGCTTCTTCCTGGTTGCGAAAGCCCGCATCATAGTGCTGGTCGTGTGGTGTGATCGCCCAGCCGTTTTCACCGTTATAACCTTCACCCCACCAGCCATCGAGCACACTGAGGTTGATGACGCCATTAATGCCGGCTTTCTGTCCGGAGGTGCCGCTGGCTTCCAGCGGGTATTCCGGGTTGTTCAACCAGACATCGACACCGGACAGCAGATGGCGGGCCAGTGATAGATCATAGCCTTCCAGCAACAGGATTTTGCCGATAAATTCCGGTCGACGTGAGAATTCGTGAATCACCTGGATCAACTGTTGCCCCGGCAGATCGCTGGGGTGGGCTTTGCCCGCAAAGAACAGCAACACCGGCCGCTGCGGATCGTTCAGCAGGCGTGCCAGACGCTCCGGGTCAGAGAACAGCAGCGTGGCGCGCTTGTAGGTTGCAAAGCGGCGGGCAAAGCCGATGGTCAGAATATCGGTTTCGTGTGGGCTGAGCTTGCGGGTGACACGGTCGATGTGTGCCTCACCACAGCGGTTACGGCGGCACTGCAGGACCACGCGGTGCCGTACCTGACTCAATAGCTCTGATTTGAGAGACTGACGCAGACTCCAGAAGCTGTGATCGGGAATTTCATCAATACGTTCCCAGTACTCGTCGTTAAGTAATTCATTGCGCCACTCCATGCCAAAACGCATGTCATAGAGATTCTTCCATTCATAGGCCAGAAAGCTTTCTACATGTATTCCGTTAGTCACCGATCGCATGGGGTTTTCATGGTTGGGGATCTGTGGCCAGATATAACCTTCCATGCGTGAGGCGACCTCGCCGTGGATTCTGCTGACGCCATTATGGAAACGGGAGCCACGCAGGGCCAGCACCGTCTGGTTGAAGCCTTGCTGGTTTGTCGGGCCGGTGCCCAGGCCCAGAAAGTCCTGCATCGAAACACCCAGCTGTTCCGCGTAGTCATTGAAGTAACTGGCAACCAGGCTGTGGTCAAAGATATCGTGTCCGGCCGGAACCGGCGTATGGGTGGTAAACACGGTAGCCCCTGCGACTTGTTCAAGGGCGCTGGCAAAGTCCAGTCCGGTTGCCACCAGTTCTCGACAACGCTCGAGAATCTGGAACGCGGCGTGACCTTCGTTGATATGCCATGCGGTGGGTACCAGACCCAGCCGGCGCAGCGCGCGTACACCACCGATACCTAAAACGATTTCCTGCTGAATGCGCGTATTGATGTCACCGCCATACAACTGATAGGTGATGCCTCGATCGGCTTCCTCATTGTTCGGAAGATCACTGTCGAGCAGGTACAGACTGATATGACCAGCACGCGCCTTCCAGATCTTCAGCTGGACAGGACGCCCGGGAAAATCAACCTGCACGCGCAACGCCTCACCATCTTCGTCGCACACCAGTTGCAGTGGTAATTTATCAAAATCCGTGGTGGTGTAGTGGGCGACCTGGTTGCCGTGTTCGTCAATGGTCTGGGTGAAATAGCCCTGACGGTAGAGCATGCCAACCGCAACAAACGGGATGCCGAGGTCGCTGGCCGCCTTACAGTGGTCACCCGCCAGAATGCCCAGGCCGCCGGAGTAAATAGGCAGGCTTTCGTGCAGGCCAAACTCCAAACAGAAATAGGCGACCAGATCCTTTTCAGAGCTGAGGTGCCGGGCGACATTCTTGCGCTGTCCCTCGTGCAGATAGGAGTCGTAGGCTGAAAGAGCCCGTTTGTAGGCCTCGACATAGAGGCGGTCTTCGGCGGCTTCGTCCAGGCGCTGCTGGGATACGCGGCGCAGGAACAGTTTGGGGTTGTGACCGCTGCTTTCCCACAGTGGCGGGTCGAGGCGAAAGAACAGCGAGCGCACCGCACGGTCCCAGCTGTACAGCAGGTCATTGGACACTTCGACCAAACGTTGCAGATTTTCCGGAATTCGGGGTTGTACTTCCAGGGTAAATCGGGTTCCGGACATGCTGTCTCCCATCAGATGCGTTTCGCCGGGCATCCATAGCTGTGTCCGGCTTCCATCAGCCGCCACCGCGGAGGCCGCGCATTGTTACTATCGAGTAAGGTTAGGGATTATAGATCAATCATTTGGCTTGTCGACCGGCGCACATATCGTGCCGAACTATCGTTTTTCGATCCTGCCGAACCAAAGGCCGGCGTGGCCGTCTGCGACATGCGTGACTATAGCGCGCTCGCGCACCGGCCAGCCCGGAAGCGTGGCGTCGTCCAGAAATACGACATTGACCATTTCATTGCGTTTCAGGTGAATATCGGTGCGGATATGAGCACCCTCGTTGCTGATATCCAGCGCGGTCGCCTTACCAATACTGACTCCGGCGCGAAAAAGTTCAACGCTCAATTCGCACGCAACACGCCGATCGTGTCGGTGTTCCACAAACAATCCTCCTCAAGCACAATTAAACTTGTGTCTATCTACCAGTATTCAGAATGACATGGCCAAAATCAACCAGAAAACCGGGCCTGCCCGGTTTTCGTTGCTGCCTATTCAGTACCTTCGCCGTCATCGGCTCCGGATCTGCGTTTTGGCACGTACAGTTTTCTCAAGCGCCTGCGCGACAGCACTGACGAGATGCTTTGCCACCCCATCGATACCAGCAGCCCCCCCAACAGGGACAGCAGTATATAGTGGCTGCGCCAGATAAAGATGAACGCCGGATGAAAGTGGCCCTGTTTGAGAATATTAAAGGCGATTTGAAAATTGCTGATTAAATCGTCCTGTTGACGTGGTAACGAATCCATCAACGCCGGGGACTTGTCCAGCCAGAACCAGATCGCCCAACCCAGCAGAAATACGAAAATGACGCCGCGAAACATCCGCAATCCGTTAATGAAATATCAGGTTCAAAGGATATTGGCTCTCCGCAACTGCCTGATTGCGGGCCGGGAATGATGGTGCCGAGGGTGGGAATCGAACCCACACTCTGTTGCCAGAACCGGATTTTGAATCCGGCGCGTCTACCAGTTCCGCCACCCCGGCACGAGTACTCGCCTGAGTACCAAGCGCGCCAGTATAAGGATTCCTGCAGTCGCCGCAAGAAAGTGAGCCCATTATCGGGATATCTGGAATCAGATAGTCGTTCGCCGGCAATTAAGCGGCAGTTCACTGGTGCTGTGGTACCATGCGGCGCCATGCGAGCCAGTGATTTCGACTATCCGCTGCCGGAAGGCCTGATTGCGGACCGGCCGGCGCAGCCGCGCAGCCGCAGCCGCTTGCTGGAACTGGGCTCTGACGGGGATATCCGCGATCGCCGTATGACAGAGTTTCCGGCACTGATCGGCGAGCACGACCTGCTGGTGTTCAACAACACCAGGGTCATTCCGGCACGCCTGTATGGGC